>Ga0210040_10003103_pt1 | contig 22732 bp, 1 predicted proteins | sample CryGeyCG12114_NA_FD_185462 | JGI IMG/M metagenome (GOLD analysis project Ga0210040, IMG submission 185462) | Groundwater microbial communities from aquifer - Crystal Geyser CG19_WC_8/21/14_NA (SPAdes) (version 2) | ecosystem: Environmental > Aquatic > Deep subsurface > Groundwater | place: USA...
ACACCCCCTTAAACATAATCTATCCTCTACCTTCTACTACTACACGCTCTATCTAATCTTACTTACTAGCTATACTATTAATCTTATTATAGTAGCCTTAGCTATAATATATAGCTAAAATACATTTCGCTTTAATATAGCTCTACCTACTAAGGCTTAGATATTATACCTACCTCCTACGCCTATCTGCTAAAGGCTCTATAATATTAAAATAGATATAGCTATAGACTCTAGAGCTGTCCTAAATCTTTAACGTTTTAATGCTGTATTTTTTAAAGGTATACTAGTAATAGATAGGGCGAAGATAACTATTAAAGTCTGCGTATACTAGTGTATAGGTAGCTATTATAGTATACTATTAAGTATTCCTCTTTAAAAAGGTTCTTCTTATATAATTAGAAAGTATAAGAGCTATACTCTTAAGATAGAGCTAGTAGGATAGGAGTACTATTTGTATAGTAAACTTAATAATCTATTTAATCTATAAGCAGACACCTAATATAACTTAATTTATATCTATATTCTAATTTAGGGCTCTATTTACTTCGTAGATAAGCCTTATACTACTATATACTAATAATGTAAACTACCCTAGAGACGCTAGCGCCGCAAATACCTACCTTAGTTAACTAACTACTATAGAAATAATAAACTGCCTTAGTATCTTTAATAACCCTATATTACTAGATTTAAGCGTCTTATTATATTTTCGCCTATAACCCCCCTAAACGTATAATAATAAGTAGATAGAAGTAGTGTTTTAACGCTGTGTCCTATTACTTATATTAATAGGAGTACATCTTCTTAAAGTAGACTTACTATTTTTAGTTATCTAGTGCTATACTGCGCAGTATTAAAGCGTAGATCTACCTTATAATAGATTCTTAGTACTTAGAGCTAGATAAGTTCTAGGTATTAAAAGGACTAATAGAGCGCAGCCTTATATATTAGACTAAGATATATAAACTACCTCTACTAGAATACTTTAGCGCGCCTAATCTATATCTATAGTATTAGTAGAAATTAAAAGTTATATATATTCTAAAGGCCTCCTATCTATAATACTATTTAATAACGTGCTACTTATAAAAAGATTAACGTTATAATAACTATAGGTTAAAACTACTATCTACTTCTCTCCTTTACGTCTAATTTAGTACCTCTTATATATTTACTCTAGATTTAACGCCCTAATAATTAATAGCTTTATACTACTAGCTTCTACTATAAACTAGGATAGGGCTATCTTTAGTATACGTAGAGCTATCTTTAGTTATAGTAAGGGCTATCTTTAGTTATAGTAAGAGCTATCTTTAGTATACGTAGGGCTATCTTTAATTATAGTAAAAGCTATCTTTAGTTATAGTAAAGGCTATCTTTAGTTATAGTAAAGGCTATCTTTAGTTATAGTAAGGGCTATCTTTAGTTATAGTAAGGGCTATCTTTAGTTATAGTAAAGGCTATCTTTAGTTATAGTAAGAGCTATCTTTAGTTATAGTAAAGGCTATCTTTAGTTATAGTAAGGGCTATCTTTAGTTACAGTAAGGGCTATTTTTAGTATACTCTAGGCTATCTTTAGCTAAAGGGCTATCTATAAATAGGTAGTTATTATAGTAGAAGGCGTAGAATAAGGTTGCTTAGAGAACTTTTATAGTATTTTATAGTCCTACTCTTCTCTTCTATTCCTATCCTTAAATAATCCTATTCCTATCTTTAGCCTAGGTACTACACTATAGCCTATAAGTCTAGACTACTCTAAATCTAAGTTAATCTTAATATTAGGAATAAAACGAACGCCTAATACCTATATAGTACTAACGTAGTTAGGCGTATAGTTAGAAATAAATAAGATTCTATACTAGTTAAAACAGTACTAGAGTACATATAATAGCTATAGCGTAGCAGCTGCTTTATATATCTATTTCCTATTAAGTATATCTTAGAAGTATATAATAACCTACTCTAGCTCTAGAAATATATCTACTATATAGAGTATTATATATAGCTAAAGTAGCGTAGAGATTAATAGTATATATAGAACTAGCTTCCTTAGTATAAAGGGAAGTGCATCTACTAGAGCTATATCTAAATCTATTAAAAGCGCCTTTACTATAACTATAAGAGTTTAAAGACTTATAAACTATTATAGTAGTTAGAAATTAAGTAAAGATAATAGGCTACTAACTAGATATATAAGGGCCTAAAAAACACGCTATTATAGGGGTAAAATAGTAATACATAAGTTGTGTAAACGCATAGCTATATAGTTTAATATATTTAATTATCTAAGTAGAACGTTATAAGAGCTATATAGGTTACTATCGCTCTATATATAGTACTTAAGAGCTATAATAGGCTAGCACCTTATATTATCCTAGTCCTCTAAGTTAAGATAAAATTCTAGGCGCTAAAGGTTTAGTATAAGGTCTAGTACTATTACTATAAGGTTATCTATTAATAGGCCTTAATTAGCGCTTATATAGAACCTCTAAGCTTTCTATTAACGCACCTATATAAGTAAAGTAATAGCTTAGGTAATTCTAACTCTATAAATATTTAACTTATTTAACTAGCTTAGACTAATAAATATATACCTAATAGGTAAGTAGGCTAGCTAATTAGAGTTAATAGTCTTTATATTAATATCTAAAATAATAAGTTATAGTAGAGTTAGTATATTTATAACTGCTCTACGTAAGTAGACTAAGTTATAGTATACGTAAGGTACTATATTACTAAAACTAGTACTACTTTTAAGTTTATTGCTAGTAAAGAAAATGTATAAAAACCTTAACGCCTCTAGTTATTATATTAACTATAGAATCCTAACGCTAAGTAGGAGTTATTTAGTAGGTATAGTAACTTTTAGAATAATCTTAGGGTTAAAGCGAAAGAGCTATTTACTATCTAGAGTATTACCCTTCTAGAAGAGAACTAGATAGATACTTAGCTTACGTATTAAATAGGCGTAGGATAGCTTCTTCTATAATACTAGGTATAAGATATTAATCTAGGCTAGGCCTATTATAAAACCTTCCTATTCTAGTAATTATATAATAACTACGTCTTTATATAGTAGTGTCTTAGCTATTAGCTATAGGCCTAAGTGTATCCTTAAGAGAGTATAGAAGTTGCCTTTTACTACGCCTTCTATATAGAATAGAAGAAGTTTAGTAGGCAGCTTAAGTAGTAGTAGTACTGCGTTTAGCAGCCTACTAAGGATAGTTATAGTATTATAGTCTTTACTAGAGTTAGATATTATAGATTATACTATCTTTGCGTTAGTATATCTCTTAGTATAGTAAGTTAGCTAGTTCTATATAGTTTCTAGGCTACTAGTATTATACTCTTACCTAGTAGGATATATATACTAAGTCTAGCTATCTTCTACTTATACGCTAGTTTATAAGACTATAGTATTAGTAGTTAGTATACGTAATATAGAGGTTAAGCTAATCCTAGTTCTAGTAAAGTTTTTAAGTTCTATAAGCGTTAAAGCTATTATTTAGCTATAACGCTATTATCTAGTTAATAGAGTAACTATAATCTCTAACCCTAATATCCTATCCTTATATCTTTAATATATAAATAGATATATAGGTTTATATAGGCTTATAGGACGTTGTTAGATATACTAGGGTATATTATACTAATAGGTAGTTAGGGCTTACGTTATAATTAACTCTATTTATAAGCTTATATTATAACCTACCTAACTATAAGCTAACACTATTAATCCCTAGCGTAGATAAGAAGAATTTATATCTATATACGAAGCGTAACTCTTCTATACTACCTACTCTACTTCTAGCTTAGATTACACTAATTTCTACGCTACTATTATATAAATAATAAATATAAAGACTCTACTCTTAGGACCTTAAGTCCTATATAGAACTCTAAAATAAGCTATCTACTATTACTATAAACGTTACTATTATATATATAGCATTACTGCTAGTATTATAAGCTAATCTAACTATCTCTATACTCTAATCTATAGTAATAACTACTAACTTCCTTAAGGCCTATACACTCCTTATAGCCTAGTCTACTATAGCTATATTAACTATAGTAATACCTATAAAGTCTAACTTAAAGTTAATCTTACCTTCTTTATAGAGCTTAAACGCACATCGCTATAACTACTAGAGATTATTCTTAATTATATAACTAACTATTACCCTACTTATATAGTCTTTTAGAATACCTATCTAGTCTTAGATAATTCCTAATAGCGTAGCCTTCTATATAATCTTTAGTTTACTGTATCTAAAGCTCTCTCTATTATTAATATAATACTTATTTATAATCTTAGTATATTCCTTAGTAACGTAAGCTGTGTAGGAGACTATATTACCTAAAGTAAAAGTAGTACGTAGGTGCTTATAAGGGCTAAGTATAGGATAAAGTACTATAATGCCTAGCTTAAGCAGCTTTAAGCTCTTCTTATCTTTTTTAACGTCTAGAGATATAAGTAATATAGAATATATATTGTAGATAAACTAAATAATAGTATATATATTAATATAAGCCTAGTATATAAGGTTAAGTTGCTTTATTTACCTCTCTATTTAACCTAGAGAAACTTATATAACGTCTTATACCTCCTAAGTAGCCTTTAGTATAGCTTACTTATTAACTTTATATATAGTAGTTGTATAAGTAGTTATATATAAGTAGTTAGAGTTACTACTATTAGAAGTGTAGGATATTAGTATTAACAGCGCACTAGCTAGTTCGATTACTAAATTATAGTATATAGAAATATTATTTAGATTAAAGAGCGCGCTATATCTATCCTCTATAGCTAGGTTTACTATAGTTAGCTTTAGAAATAGAAACCTATCTTTAGTAGTTAGTAGATTAGAGGTTAGAGTACAATTAGAGTTAACGTATATAGATTAAGTAAAGCGTGCTTAAATACACTCTAAGTAGAATCCTTATAGGTTACTACTAGACCTAAACTAAGGGCCTTATAACTAGCGTTTATATTTAATACTAGAATTTTTACTAGTATTAGGTATCCTCTTACTGTCTATATAGTCTATAATTTAATAAGTAGAAAGAGCTACTTCTATATAAGGTAATAATAGGTAAAAACAACATTAGTTCTTTATAATAGATTAGATAATATAAATAACTTATATAGAATATAAAGAATCGTAGTAGTATCTATAGTAATAGGTTTAGTATAATAGTAATAGCTTTAGGGTGTAGGTTACTATTATACTAAAGGTTTAACTAAGTTAGGGTTAAGTATAGTACGCTTAAAAATTACTTAACTTATTATTATTCTACCTAGTGCTATTAGAGAGGCGCGTACGTATATATAACCTACTTTTATATTACTTAGTATTAAAGGTGCAGATTCTAGGAACCTACACATCTAACTAGTTTTTATATAATACTATATTATAAGTACTCTTTCTATAATATAGTATTACTAAAATAGTCTACTATACTATAAGATAGAAACTATATAAACTACTTAAGTTTAGTACTATATACTATAAGAAGGTGCGTAAGTGTTTCTTAGAGTAAATACAGTAGGAGGATTTATATAGAAGAGTACTATATAATAAACATATTATATAAGGGTATATATATATATAAGTAGAGGATAAATTATAAACTAGTGTCTTATTAGTAGTCCCTATACTATAGGCTCTACTAATAGAGCTATAACTGCGCTATATATATACTATAGTAACTTTACTATTATTATCTTCTATCTATAAGTATAAATACTAGTAGACTCTATACCTAATAGTGTTAGCTCTTTAATACTAAATACGTCTGCTACGCTAATAGGTAAGTAAGTAATATAGGTAGTAACTATTTAGATTAAACTTACTATTATAGGAAGACATATAGCTTATTAAGCTATAAATATAGTATACTAAGAGTATAATAAGCGTCTTTCCCTTATTACTACTTTACCTTCTCTAGCGTTTTACCTATCTTATAAGGTAATTTTACGTTTTCTATAATAGTTAGAAGGTAGTAGTATAACTCCTATAGCGCCTAGATTATTAACGCTAGTAATAGTAGGTAGTTTAAGACTTAGTTTAATAACGTACTACCTATAAAAAGATTAACGTTAGAATAACTATAGATTAAAACTACCTAGATCTTCTTCTCTCCTCTACATCTAATTTTGCACCTTATACATATTTACTCTAGATTTAACGCCCTAATAGTTAATAGCTTTATACTACTAGCTTCTACTATAGACTAGGAAGAAGCTATCTTAGTTAGAGGAAGGGCTATCTTTAGTATATCTAAAGCTATCTTTAGTTAAAAGAAGAGCTATCTTTAGTATATCTAGAGCTATCTTTAGTTAGAGGAAAAGCTATCTTTAGTATATCTAAGGCTATCTTTAGTTAGAAGAAGAGCTATCTTTAGTATATCTAAGGCTATCTTTAGTTAGAGGAAAGGCTATCTTTAGTTAGAGGAAGGGCTATCTTTAGTATATCTAGGGCTATCTTTAGTTAGAAGAGGGGCTATCTTTAGTTAGAGGAAGGGCTATCTTTAGTATATCTAGGGCTATCTTTAGTATATCTAGGGCTATCTTTAGTGTATCTAAGGCTATCTTTAGTGTATCTAGGGCTATCTTTAGTGTATCTAAGGCTATCTCTAGTGTATCTAGGGCTATTTACTAGAGAAATAGGTTATTATTAGTTAGTAAAGTTTACTAGAGCTAGTATACTAAGCGTATATAGCTACTTTAAAATTAAATAATAACTATTATACTAAGGTCTTTACATAACTAAATAACTAAAGATATAAACTATATTACTTCCTATTATAAGCTAAGTATAAATATCTCTACTCTCTTAATATACACTTTATTAGTAGCACTAGAATCTCTAGTAGATAATAGAAAGCAATATAGGATAATTAAATATACTTAGGTATGTTATCGTAAGAAGCTTCTATTACTAATAGGTAATACTAGCTAGTAATAAAAGCGACCTTAACTCTAGTAAACTAGATCTAGTATAAAAAGTACTTATAATTTATTATAGAAAAACCCTACTAATTATATATCTTAATATTACTTATTAGCGTAGGCTTTACTGTATATACGCTATATAATATAGTATTACTAATGCTATAGGTATAAAAGCGCTATACTATTATAGTTCTAAATAATATAGACTATCTAAGCTAGGCTAATATTATTATAGATAAGCTATCGCATAGCTAGTAATCTATACTCTTTTAGTATATAAACTCTACTAAAAGAGTATAGACTACTTATTAGATATATATAGCGTATATATATCTCTACTTACTATAATAATTAGTATCTTAAACACGTATAGAGTAAAGAGAAAGAGAATACAATATAAGTAGTATATAGACTATATAGATATTTTTAAAGATACTATTTACTAAGCTAATTTAACCTAGAGGGAGTAACTATACGTTACTATACGACCTAATAGTATTAAACACTAAGTGTATTTAAGCCTACTAATAGCGTATACTATAATATAGACTAGTACCTAGAGTACGCCTAAGCTACTATCCTACCTATAGGTTCTTTACCTACTTTACTAATACCTACTAACTCTTCTCTTATAAACCCTCTATTAAAAGATCTAAAGCTATACTAGTTACTTCTTTATAATATATAGTGCAAAGGCGTTATTAATAAAGCTCTAGTTCTTCTACTTATAGAAGCTAAGTTCTAGTCTTATAATATAAACCTAGGCTAGCTTAGAGGCTAGAAGCGTAATAGGGTTAATATAGAAGGATTTCTACAAGACTTCTAATATATCTATAAGTAATATAGATATCTTTATACCTTTAGAGAACTACTCTTAGTTGCGCTAGAGTAATAGGATCTTAATAAGCTTTATAGGACTAAGTATCCTTAAGTACCTATAGAAAGATTAGCCCTTAGCCTTTCTAATATTACTATTAATAAAGAATAAATAAGTATATACCTACGAAAAGTAGTCTAGCTAAAGGTAAATAGAAAAAGAGGAGATACGCTCTTTATTACCTATAAGACCTTACTTATCTTAAGCTTACTATAGAACTTATTATAGTTACACTATTTACGTAATATAATAAACTACGTAATATATAAGTAGTTAATACGGCCCTCCTTAATCTTAAAGGTAGTAGTAATATACCTCTTAAAGGTAAGGAAATAGTCCTAGCTACGTATATTAAGCTTAGTAAACTCTTTAGGAGTAAAGAGTTCCTCTATAGTAAGGATATAACTATAGGCACTAGTAATATTAATAAACTACTTAGTATCTAAGTAGTGTAGCTTTAGGGTAAGCTCTCTATTAAACGCACCTATATCTACTCTAAGAGTGTTAAATATAGCTATCTATAGGATATCTTTACTCTACTAGTAGGCTGCCTCTATAGCGTAGAACGCCTAGATAGTTTAGTAGAACTCTATATTAGGTATTAGAGTTAGTAAAGTAAGTGTTAAGTAGAGAGTAGTATAGCCTTAGACGCTAAGTAGGTCTTACTAAAAGAAGTTATAAGTATTAATAACGTTAGCCTTTAAAAAGAGTTTAGTGTTATTACCTAGATTAGTGTAGTAAGAAGCCTTAATAAGGGTGTATAACTTAGTTACTATCTTAGTAAGCTAAGCCTAGCTTCTATTTAGGATACCTACTATTAGGTTAATTAGCTTAGTATTATAAGGATAGCTAGGGCTACTATAACATAGAGTACTAGGCTCTATATTACTATTATTAATATCTATAGCGTTATTAATATTTATAGCGTTATTATCTTTACCTATAGTAGTAGGTTCTGTATATCTCTTATTCTTCTTTAAGCGCTATCCTATCTTACTAGCCTTTACTTTCTCTTTAATAACTTCTTTATTATTAGATATAAGGCTAACGTCTAGGTTAAAAGAGGTATTACTAGTATTAGCGCTAGCTTTACTACTTATCTTACTACTTTACTACTTAGTCTTACGCTCTACGTAGGCCGTAGTAATAAGCTACTATAGGACTTTATACTAGCTATAAAGAAAAGCTATCTACGCCTTAGTAGTAATAGGTAACCTCTTAAAAATAGTAGTAGAACTAAGTTTTATAGTAGTATTAAGAAAAGAAGTATAAAAGCAATTAAGAGTAGCTAGTACTATACTCTTATCCTCGCCTATAACGTAGAGAGTATTACCTAGCTCTTAAGTATAAGCATCTTCTAACCTATAAAAGTAGGTAGTATAGGCCTTAGGGATCTAATAGTCTAGGATAACTAGCTAAGCTACGTACACTATAACCTCTATAATCTCCTAGAAGGTAAAGAGTGCTATACTAAAACCTAGTATACTAGGTATAGACTAGATAGTATTAATAACGTTTTTAAAGCCCTAGATATTATAGTTAGTTAAATAGGTTAGCGTAGAGAGTAGGAGAATAGACCTACTATAAAGAAGATATAGTTATTAAGGAGGCGCTTAGCGCCTAAGCGTAGATACTCTACAGCCTATACTTTAGTAGCCTTATACTTAATAGCTCTTAACGCCTTACTTAGGATAGGTAGCTATTAGTAGGAGGTAGCTAACAGCTAGGCGCTACTACTAGTAGACGTAGTGCTAGAGTCTACTATTTCTGTAATAGGAGTATAGAATAGTAGTAAGAGGTAAAGTTAGTGTATATATATATAAAGAAGGTTAATATTATAAGTAGCCTAAAAAAGATATTATAGGTAGTAAGTAGTAAAGGGTTAAGTTACGGCGATAATAGAAGGGGATTTTATTTTAAAATTTCCTAGCGCCTAGTTACCTATAACGACAATAGTAATAATAGTAGTAATAAGTATAATAACTATAGAATAATAGTAATAGTAAGCTTTAATACTAATATTTAGGTAGACTAGAGAGTAAAACTAGAGAGTAAGTTTAAAAAGAAATAGGCTACTATAGAGTATACTAACTAGGTAACATTTACAACTTCCGCAAATATAATATCGTTACTAGCACTACTCTACTAACTTACGCTTTTTCCTCTACTACTTTAAGTAGATACACTTACTAGATATAATAGACTACCTCTATTTAGCTACTCTAAGAAGTAGCTATAAGTATATCTTCTTATAGATAAATATATAACTACTAACTTTAATAAAGCCTAATACTATTAATAGCTTCTTAAACACCCTATAGTATATATTTATAGATTTAGAGTAAATAGGCGTTAGTATAGATACTCCTAGTGTAGCTAAAGCCTATAACTATCTTTATAAGGTTATACCTCTTAGTACTACTATAACTTTATAAAAGACATTATCTAATATAGTATATAGAGTACTTTAATTCTTAGCGTAACTAAAGTAGATACTAAGCTTAGTATAGCTATAGCGCGTATATACACAACTCTAACTAAAACTATAAGTATAGTTATAGCGCGCTTAAAGCCTATATTAGGTAATATAATAATAGTAGATAGGGTAAAGAGCCTAAGTAGGGCATCTAGTATATATATATATATAGAGAAATACTAATAGCTAATAATAGGCTACGCTGTGTAGTATTAAGCTATCCTAGTCCCTACGTATAACCTAACTAGTAATATACTACTAAGCTAGCCTACTAATACTAACTTACTACTAAGCTATCTCCTAGGTAGCTCTATAGAGATTAAGGATATTATTATATTTATTAAGAGAATAACTAGGATAGCTCTTAATAAGGTTAACGCTTTTTACGCCTATAAGGTTTAGGGTAAGTTAGCACTATTTCTCTAGCTATAAGTAGTAATAAATCTAGTATTTAACTATAATTATAACTTATAATAGCTATTAATAAAATAGCTTAAGGTATACTTAGTGCTTAGTATTACGTGTAGCTAGGATAACTCTAACCTTATTAAACTTAATAAGATAGTATAACTTATTAAGTTTATTACTATATTATAGATATAAGTAGGTATAAAATTACTAAAAGCTACCTTTAGAGAAGAAGAGAGTACTATTAAGCTATATAAAGTAGAGTTAGAAGAGCTTAGTAACGCTACCTATAAAGTTATAGATCTTAGGGTGTAGAATCTTCTATAGGCTACGTATAGAGCCTATCGTAACCTTAAGCTATTGCTAGGTACATCTAAGGTATACTAGCGCTTACGTACTATATAGATATAGTATAATAACTTCTACCTCTTATTCTAGAAAATATAAAAGTATAATAATAAATACTTTAAGAAGATAGTTACTAAGCTATATATATAGATACCTTTAATAGGCTAGGGTTAACGTATACCTACTATTATCCTTAACTTCTTAGTAAAGGTTACTTCTAGCCTTAGAGCTTAGTTAGACTGTAATAAAAATAGTAGTAAATAATATTTAAGCTATTTAAAGCACTTACTATAATACTTAAAGATAATTTATATATATACTTAATATATAGGCTTTGTATACGCCTTTATATTAGACTTTATATATATATTAAGGTAACGTTAATTATACTTAGACTATATAATATCTACCTAGCTAACTCTATACTATAGACTTAGCTTAACTTAGAGTAGAGAAAAGCTTAATAGTATACTACTATATATTACGCATACTATTTATAAGGTTAAAGCTATATTTACTAAGTCTAATAAGTACCTATATAACCTTTACGTTACTAATATACTACTACTAAGTAGCTATATACTACCTATAAAACTACTATAACTCTCTAATATTAATAATATACTTAGTATATAGTACCTAAAAATAGACCTACCTAGTACTATAGTAGTTAAATAAGTAATAGTAGTAGAGAAGGTTTAAGGCCTATTACTACTAATCTATAGCCTCTAGGTATTAAATCCCTAGCCTACTACGCTAGCTTAAGGCTAGGTAATAGTAATATAATTATAAGCTAGTATCCTAAGACGCTTAAGTATAATATAGCTTTATCTATACTACCCTTCCTTTAGTATATACGCTTACTAAATACTTATAGGCTTTTATTAGTAGCTACGTAACAACTTCCTATAAGACCTTATATTATAGATATAGATAGGCCTAAGTACGTAGAGATTAGTAAAGGACGTAGTACTTCTACTAGATCTCCTATATATATACTATGCACCTAAAACGTATATATCTATTATCTAACGTCGTAGCTAAAGCTATATGTATATGCTAGAAGCTTTAGTATAGACCTATAAAAGTGTAGACGTATCTTAGCTCCTAGATAACGTATCTGCTCTCTCCTATATACCCTAGCTCTCTTTACTCTATTTCTTTCTTCTCTTCTCTCTATTATCTTTACCTATAACTATCTCCTACTCTAAATTACCTAAAGCTACTATAGCTAGCGCTAAGGCTATAAGTGCTCTTTAAAAGTAGAGTAGTCTAAGATAGCCTTAATAGGTATTCTACAGTTAATAAAGGAGTAGGATTATATAGTAATAGTAAACTAAGGTTTATAACTATAGTTATAAGGCTCTAAAAGGAAATAAGATAACTTAGGTCTAATCTATAGTTAGGTTAACCTTAGCTTACTAAGTGTAGAGTATAGTATTAGAAAGCTCTATAGAGAACGTCTCCTTAAAGCTTATCTATATAGATAGAATAAACTACCTATCCTTAACTACCTTACTACTACCCTTATATTAATATAATATCTATATTAAGAGTAAATTATATACCTTTATATTAAATATAACTAGTAGAATAAATATATAGATACTTAGATTTATTATAGGATAGTTTCTTCTCTCTATAGTATAAGTAGAAAGTCTTAATCTAATTCTAGGCTATAAGTTTATTATAGTAAAACGTAAGAGTTACTATAGTAATATTACTAGTAGGTAAAAGAGTAAAGCTTAATATATAGGCTCCTAGCCTTAACTCCCTTATTATACCTATACGATTTATATTAACTTAATACTATACTAGCTATAGCTATGCGCTACCTAACTATAATATTACTTAATAATACTATATTATTAGTATTTATAGCTATAGTAGATAAGGCGCTACTCTAACTAGTATATAACTCTCTACTAGCCTATATATCCTAAGATTAATAATTAAGCTATAGCTTATTACCTAATAGTAAAACATACTCTCTTAGATATTATATATAGCGTTTATCTACAGCTTTATATCTTATATAATAACTATCCTATTAAGTATATACGCTAAACTACTAGCGTAGATGTATATATATAAGCTATCTACTATACCTACTACGCTTATAGCTATAGACGCTGTAAAGATATTAGCGCTCTATTATAGCTACTATAATATTAACACTACCTTTATTATATAGCTAACTATAAAGTACTCTAGCCTTATTAAGTTTACTATTATTACTACTACTATAATTATATATAGTATAGCTATTATAGATCTACTAAGTATACTTATACCTATTCTCTATAGTATAAGCAGCTATAAAAGTAAAGTAGAGTAAAGTATAGTTATTACTAACCTAGGTAATAGAGTAGCTTAATTAGGTAAGCCCCTCTCTTACATAAACTACGAATACTAGTACCTAAATACTAAGCTTACTAAGACTAGAGATATACTACTAGGCCTTCCTATTATACTACTAAAAGCTATACAAGATATCGTAGTAAAGAAGGAGATTACTCTTTACTATAGGCTAGACTACTTTAGCCTAGCTAATAGAAACTACCTCTACGCTAGGTATAAAGTATAGTAGTATAATAGATAGAGCGTTAATAATACTCCTATAGCACTAAGCACCTCTATTAGACGTATATAGATAACTATACTTAATCTCTAATAGGCTTCTATAGATAGTTAAGTATACTTATATAGCGCGCTTACGCTTACCCTAGGCCTATACATCCTAGGTAACTATATATATATACTACTAGGCCTTTACGTAAAGATATATATAGCTTACTATTATTAGAAGTAAGTTATAAATATATTATATAGATAGCTGTATACGTCTTATAAAGAGTAAGTAGCAGTTTTATAACTACTAATCCTTAATATATACTACTACTACTACTATATAATTTATTAGTCTATTACTATTCCTAGACTATACTACACTTATATACTAATAATAAACCTAAAATACTACCTAGAGAGACTAGTAGTCCCTAGCTAGCGTGTATATCTATAGCCTATTCTCTTTAATTATATAAAGTATAAAGACTAAGCTAAAAGAGCTACTACCTATTATACTAAGTGTATACTAGACCTAAATAGTAGAATTACCTACTAAGTAGTAGCTATAAATAGTAGATTGTAGTAAGGCTAGATTTAGATAGTTATAGGAGAGTAGAGGCTAGAGGATGTACCTAGTATTACATAGGCTTACTAAACCTAATTATATAAGTATACTATAGTACTACTACTTTAAAACTATAAGGTAAGTCCTAGCTACCTTAATAGAGATATATAGATATTAATAGTGCTAGATATATATAATAGACCCCTACTATATTCTAATACCTCTAGATATAGCTAAGGATAGTCTTTTACGTATTAGTTCCCTTATAAGCCTCTACTAGGTCTATATCTTTATTAATACTCTTATATTAGAAAGCTAAAAACTTAATATCTTATAAGGCCTCTATCTTAGTGCACTAAGTCCTATATTACCTATTACTAATAGTAATCTCTTATAAGTTAGCTATTTTAAGTTCCTAGAGGGTATATAGATAGGTAGTATTACTAACTACAAAGGATAGGCGCACGAAGAGCTAAAGTAATAACTATTAATATTTCTAATGTCTACCCTAAAGGTACCTTAATAGTAGTATAATCTATAATAGAATAACCTTCCTAGCTATAGCTAGGCGTAGTTAGTATAGAAAATACTAACTCTTAGCTAACGCAGCGTAATAAAATAGTGTAAGAAGAAGAGTAAATATAGTCTAGTAGTAGATAGTTTATATAATAAGTTAATATTACGCTAAAGAGCCTTACGCTTATAGTAATATAGCTATTACTACTTACTATAGAACGTAACTTATACCTTAACCTAATAGCCTCTATAACTTAGCCTTAGGACGTAAGAAGAGCTTTATTAAAACTAGTAAGTAATAGCTTTTAGAGTAATAGATTTACTATATAGTATATATATAAACTAAAGCTAATACTCTTATCTATTTAGATAGCACTATATTAAGTTACCTATTCCTATCCTTCTTATTAGATATATACCTATCTCCTTAGGCTAGCTATATTAGGTATACTAGTTATAGCGTAATAATAGTAAGGCTGCTATAGTAGTATAAATATACTAACGCCTACCTTATATACGCTATAGTATATAAGTTCTATTTATTTAATAGTTAAGCAGCTAAAAAGCTAGTTAGGCTACTATTAGAAATACTACGCAATAATAAGAATATTATCTTTATATATAGTACTAGAATCTTAACTTTAGTAGAGAGTAGGTAGCTTATATTACCTCTATACTTAAGTATCTAAAGGCTAACTAGTTCTTTAGTTAATAACTTTACTAATCCTAAGAGACTTATAAAGTAACTTAGAGGTAAATACCTCTTCTACTATAGTACCTACGTATATAACTACTTATAATAGAGCTTTAATAAATATATCTATACTACTATTAAAGATTTAAAGGATGCTAAGCTAACACTCTTCTACTATATAATTACTATAATCTAGAAGAGTAATTGCCTTATACGGAACTATACTTAGAATATTAATAGCCTTAAATAAAAGATTTCTAATATTACTTCTAATATTAAGCTTAATACTAATAGGTCTATTGCAAAGATAATATAAGCCTATAGTAACCTCTTATACTACTAGTGTAAAAGCTATAGCGCTCTCCTACTAACTAAACCCTAATAGTTTTATAGAAATACGACTATAGTATACCTACGCTGCAATTATAATAATAAAGAAAGATAATAATAGGGAAAGAGACGCTATAGTAGGGGAATACTATAGCTAAATATTAAATACTATAAAGATCTATATAATAGCACGTAGGCTAAGGAGGTAGTAAGAGTAATTAAGTAAGACTTAAGTAGTAAGCTAGATATACTATTAGTTACTAGAACTATACTTAGTATTAATAGTATAATAAGGCTAGTTTCTAATATAGCGAAAGTAGTGTATAAGTAACTCTACAGCGTTATAATATAGCTAAATAATAGTATAGCTCTATACCTAAAGAAGACGAAAGGTATCTTTAATCTACTTATTAATAGACTAACTAATAATTTCGCGCACTATACCTATATACTCCTTTTACCTACGATATAGTCTTACGCTAACTATACTATACTACTAACGCCTACTACTTTATACTCTAATCCTAAGCTATCTATTACTATAGGTACTAAGTCTTAGCGTCTTATAAAGCGCCTCTATAATATATACTAAAACGTATAAATTAGCTTAACAGCTACTATAGTAGTTTAGAGTATAGAGCTACTATACTAGGCACTAAATAGTAATAAAGTAATAGCTTTATCTCTACTATTATAGATAGAGATATTAGAAGTAGAAAGGCTATAGGATAGCGCATAGCTAGGTTACACTATTATAGAATATATTAGATACTATACCTATACTATAACTATAGAGAGAGTATAGAGTTATATAGTAAAAGGGGATAGTATTATAGATTTATAATATTAAAGAGATATAACTTTAACTTTATACTCTATAGGACTAAACTTATAGATATAACCTTACTTAAAAGGCCTTATTTATAGCTTAAGTATATATATGTCTATATATTATAGGTTCTCTTCTCTCTTCTTACCCTTCTTATAATCTAGCTAAGCTTATATATTATATATCTCTATAACCTACCTCTCTATAAAAGCCTATTCCTCTATAATATAAGTATCTAGCTATTATAATATTCTATAACTAGCTAAGGACGTTTATTAGACCTATTAAAAGATCTTTTAAGTAGTAGACTAATAGTAGGTCTATTTCTTATATTACGAACCTATTCTATATAATAGGCTGTACTAGCTACCTATATATCCTTACTCTATACTAGCACTTTAAATATCTACGCTGTATACGTCTATAGGGCTAGAGTATCTAAAGATCTATATTAGTCCTTTAATGCGCTTTTTAAATAGTAATAGAAATTAAGAGAATCTTAGTATCTTTAGTATTATAAGTGTAGGATATAATATAGGTATAATTACTATACTAATAGATTACTAAACACGCTTTACGTATAATAGTAACTTAATATTAAAAGCGTATAGGTTTTAAGATTAAGGAGTATACTAGTTACTAAAGCCCTAAGATATTCCTAAAATTCTATCCTTACGCTCTTACTCTAAGCTATATAGAACCTTACTAGAGGCTATTATATAAGCGAAGCTAGAAGAATATATCTACTAATCTACTACCTATACTATATTATACTACTCTACCTATTCTCTTACTCTAGCTAGTATATACTCTTATATCTATAAATTAGGAAACGCGCTAGAGATAGAGATAGCGTCTAAGATATATAAGCTGTACTTTTTTATAGATAGCACTAGCGTAGTTAAATAAGAATCTAGGCGTAGCTAAGGTAGATAGGCTTTCTAAGGTAGATAACGTGCTAAAGGCTTTTCTAGTAATAGCTATACGCGCTTAATTAGAGAGCTTTAAGTTTATGTATACGCTATATTAGACTTAAGAGACTAATAGGTAAGGCTAATTAAGTTAGGAATATAGACTTTAGAGGTTATAGCGTAGGCATCTTACTAGGTACTTAGTCTCTACGTAAATAGAGTGCTGCTAGTTAAGCTATTAGGCTAAGGTCTAAAGAGTATATCCTTAGATACGCTAGTAAGTTCTAATATTATAGGTCTCTTTAGTAGTAAATCTAGAGGATATAGAAGAGTAGGCATAAGGTCCTTCTAGCGCTAAGTATAGGTCTAATCTATAACTATAAGTAGTGTTAGTAAATCTAGGTAAGAAGAACTATAAAGTAGATACGTGTATATATTTAGAAAGCTTCTTTTTTAGGAACTTACTAGCTTACTTAACTATATCCTCCTTAATAATAAATATAAAGAATAAGTCTACTAATAATTTTAACTACAGCCTAGTTAGTTTATAACTATAGTATAGAGTAATTAAATAGTAACCTATAGTAGTATAGGTTATCTCTAGGGCGTGCCTAGCCTTAGTGCTACTTAGTATAACTTACTTAATAGTACCTTAATCTTATCTATCGTCTAGAGCTATAGTTTAAGACTATATTATAATTAGTTTATTAGTAAGTGTAGATATTATAGGTATAGTAGAGTAGCTAAGTAGTAAGGGATAGGTATTACTTAACTTATTATTCACGGCGAAGCGCTAAGGTTACTATAGTAAAACGCGCTAACTATAAGTAGTAAGGTCTACTAGAGTGTTATTAGTAGGATAATAATCTTATATAGTAATAGAAGTAAAGTAATAAATAGTATAGGCCCCTAGTTATATAGGAAAGGTTAATAGTATAAATAGTAGTAGTATCTAAGCAGCTTATACATAGATATAGGGTCTTAAGAAAGTATACTATAAGATCTAATAGTAAGTATAATAGGACTAAAGCGAAGATCTTAGCTAAAGATAGTATATAATAAAATTTATAAGAAGAAAGATAGAAGTTTAGAAGGTCTTTCTATGTAAAGGTGTAAGATAGCTATAATCCCTACGCTATAAATGTATTTATACTTCCTTTACTAGCCTAATAGGTAAATATAAAAAAGTTATCTAGACTATACTACTAGATATAAGAAGGAGTAGGCTATCTAATTACTAATATTAGCTACTATATAATAATAGCTAGAAACTTACTACCTAAGTATTAAAAGCTAATACTTTAGTAGGTATAACTATAAGCTTTTTATTATCTCTAGTAGCGCTCTTAGGTCTACTCTTCCTATCTTTACATATATCCTTAGCACTATCCTACTCTTTAATAAGTAGCTCTAGCGTAAGATAACTCTCTTTTAGTTCTCTACTAGCTATACTAGCTATAGCCTCTACTTTAGTAGTAGAAAGCTCTTTAGTAGATAAGGGAGGCTACTTAGCTATAGTAGACGTACACTTACTATTAGCGTAAGAGGGCTTAGACTAGATAGAAAGGCGTATAGTATAATACTCTATTCTAGGCTGTAATTAAAATAGTTAGTAGAGGACTAAGAAAAGTAGTAAGTAATACTACCTACGCTTTATTACTAGATGTTAATATACCTACGTATAGCTAAAGAGGATACTACTAATAGATATAGAGTGTATTACTTCTATATCCTATATAATAGTTAGTATCTATAAGATATATTGCGCGTAGAAGAAGAGCTTACTAGGGTCTAGAATAGCTTAGTATTAGTATCTAACTAAATATAGACACTGCTTATATATAAGTTATAGGCGGTATTTAAGGTATATAGAGCTAATAATAGCTTTAGAAGCTACTATAAAAGTACTACTCCTATAAGGTTAAGCTATATACTATATAAGTAGCTAATATTATAGAAGATGTTTTTTAGCGTACTATATACTTTATTAAGCTACTATAATAGGTTAGTATACTTCTAAAGCACTAGTAGAGAGGTAGGTTTAAATAAACCTAGTTAGTAACTAGATAAAGAGTATTAGGAATAGCTTCTAACACGAGCAGAGAGCTTAAGTTACTATTACCTAAAGTACTATTAGTAGAGTTGCCTTTAGTAGTAGCTTTTACTATATATATCTAAGCGCTAAAGTTAGTAGCGAACTAGGTATTATCTATAAGTAATGCTATAATAAAGTCTTATAAGCCTAAGATTATTAGGTAAGTAATTAAAGTAAGAAGTATTACTTACTAGTAGCGTATACTACCTACTATATAATACTAGCTTTAAGACTAGATGCTATATAGGCTAATACCTATAAATATAGTACTAGTAGCTAGGAACGTAGTTAGTAACGCGCTCTACTTATAGCTAATAGTAAGAGGTAATATACCTAATCCTTAACTACTTTAATAGCTTCTACCTCTTTAATAGTATACTTATCTAGATTCTTCTTATAGTTTACTATTATTATTATAATAATTTTTACTAGTAGCGTTTAGAACGTAGTTAGAGTTTATTATAAGGTACGTTTAGTATAGGCGATGTTAATACTAGTTGTAGTAAGTTAAGGTAAAGGCTTAAGGTAGCGCTTAGACTACTACTATCTAAGTAATAAGGATAGTCTAGCCCCTACTAAGCGCTATACTATAGTATAGTAGAGAAATAAGTAGAAAAGATATAAGAATATAAGGCGTTAGAAGTAAAGCACAGCCTAAGTGCACTATAATAGGTATACTTATAGTATAGGAATATCTTTCTTTTTCTTTAGCTAGAAAAGAAAGAAAAATACTCTATAAAGAGTAATATATACTAACTATATAGACTTAGATATAATAAGAATAAAGTAATTTATAGTTATTAATACTTATAACTCCTTTATAAAAGTAAGACTACTCTAAAGTGCTACTACTTAATAAAAAAGATAATAACTCTAAACCTCTACTAAACTAAGGTATTATAAATATAGAAGGCTAATCTATTTTCTCTAATAAAGAGCCTATTATAGTTAGAAGACTAATATATTAAGGACTGCTTATAGTGTATATTACTCTCTAAAGGATACTCTAAGCTATAATAAGTCTATACTACTTATATAAGTAGAGATAAGAACTAGCGTTATTCTCTACTAAATCTAGTATACGTTTTCTATCTAAGTATTACTATCTTAGCTGTCCTCCTTCTTAGCTAGATAAGTTAGATTAATATTATAAAAGCGCTTAAGGAAGGAAGAGTTAGGAGTATAAGTAGGAATACTTAGTAAAATATAAGGCTTCTCTAGTATTAATACTATTATCTTTAATATAGAGGTTATTAGCTTAGTTACAGCCTTACTTATAGTACGTAAAGAGGTCTTCTTAGAGTGTAAGGATATATTAAATCTATTAGGTTAATAATACTTAGTAGGGGTAACTAGGACTATAATAGGACGTAGTAGTAGTAGCCTAACCTTAGATAAGGCCTTTCTCTAGGTTTAAGCTTAGAATAAAGCGTTATTAGAAGGGGCTAGAGCGTTTAGCAAAGGTAAGACTACTATTATAGTATTAGCACTTAATTTAGAAGGTTAGGGGTAAGCAAAGATAAACCTTTAGTAGATCTACTTAGGATAAGTCTAGCACTATACTTAAGGTTACGTTCTATAATAACTTACTAAGCAGCAGCTATTTAATTATAGGCTAGTATTAGTAGATAAACCTATATTTATAAAGGATTAAGACTAACTATAGCTAGCTACCTTATAGTCTTAGCTAAGACTATATAGTTAAGAGTCTTCTTTATTACGTCTATTATTATATAGTTAGTATAAATAAAGATAGTAAGGAAGTGTAATAGTTTATAGATAGTAGAGGTAGAAGTAGGTTACGATATTAATAATAATAGCTAGTAAGCTGCTAGTCTATACTCTTTTAGCATATAAACTATACTAAAAAGGTACAGCTACTATAGACGTACTCTACTACCTTTAACTACTACCTATAAACTATTATACTTTCTTACTATCCTTACTTTATTAAATAGCGCTCTATTATACTCTATACTATAATACTATAGCCTTATACCTAGAGTGTATTTAAACTATAACTAATAATAAGCTACTCTTTAAGGTAAGATTAGCCTAGCGTAAAAAGAGTAGTAACTAACTCTTAAAAAGCTAAACTACGTAACTAACTTACTTAAGAGATAAAACCTAACTAAATTAATAGAATTATTAAGCTTATATAAGCTAGATATATAGGAAAGTAATTACTTACTAATACGCTTATCCTAGTATTGTAAACCTTACTAAAGAACTAAGTATATAAGAAGAGTACTATTATCGCCTTAGTAAAAACTACTATTAATAAAGAGAAGCTAAAGGATTCTAGTTATAGTATAGTCTTTCCTATTAAAGAGGATATATATAATAATTAGTATAAAGTAAAGAAGGTAAAGATTATATATAACTACTTTAGATTAAAGTTATTATTATAAAAGATAGTAAAAGAGATAGCTAACATCCTAGCATACTACTTATAGTAGAGAAAGATAACTTAATACGTATACTAAGTAAAATAGATTAAGATAGTATAGGTGTACTAGAGGAGTAGCGTATAGTAAAGTAAGGTTATAATAATAGAAAAGAAGAGATAAATAGAGTTAAGTAGACTAGTAAGTAAAACACCCTATTATTACTAGTTCTAAAATATCTAAAGCTAGTATAGCTAACGCTAAATTAGTAACTATAAGACCTTAATAGGTAGTCTATAGTTAGTAAAGGTAAAGAGATACTCTAAAGAGACTCTATATATACCTAGCCCTACTACTAGAGCGCGCACTACGTAGTAGATCTAAGTAATAACTCTACTTCTTAGCTACGTAACTTATCTAAGTAGCTATAATAGTTAGTATATTTAATAAACAGCGCTATTACTAATAATAATAATACGCTATCCTTAGTAAAGGGTATAAAGCACTATATAGTACTACGTAACGCTATAAGAATATAATTTATAAAGGACTAGTACTATATATTCTAGTTAGGTATTAGTAGAAAATACTTTAGTAGAAGGTTAGGAGATAAGAGTAGAAAATAAGATGAAGTTTAAACTAGGTTTAGCGCTAGTAGTAGTTTCTATAAGGCGTAATTTCTAATAGTTAGTATAGGCCTCTAAGCTCCTACTAATTATAATAAAAGAGCTATTTATAGCTTCTTATAGTCTATCTTATAACTTCCT
>Ga0210040_10003104_pt1 | contig 22726 bp, 23 predicted proteins | sample CryGeyCG12114_NA_FD_185462 | JGI IMG/M metagenome (GOLD analysis project Ga0210040, IMG submission 185462) | Groundwater microbial communities from aquifer - Crystal Geyser CG19_WC_8/21/14_NA (SPAdes) (version 2) | ecosystem: Environmental > Aquatic > Deep subsurface > Groundwater | place: USA...
GTCAGACCGTCTGCAGCTTCGCGAGCAGTTCGGCGTTGCTCGGCTCCACGAGATGCGACCCGTCGGGGAAGACGATGACCGGGATATTCGTGCGGCCGCTGATTGCCTTCGCACGGTCGGCGGCGTCTTCGACGGCTTCGGTGTCGACCCACTCGTAATCGACGCCCTCGCGGTTCAGGACCGACTTCGCTCGACGGCAATCGCCGCACCAGTCGGCGCCGAACATGACGATGTTCTTCTGCTCGCTCATGTTCCACCCAACGCACGCGCGAGGAAGCTATTCCCCGGCCCGGGTCAGGTCACTGCCTTTCGTTCTCCAACGTTCCGTCGACAGAACCGCCATCACGAGGAGCTTCGAGCTTCCACAGCTCGGCCTGAGCCTCGAGCGCGAAGGTGCGAAGACGGTCCATCTCAGCCGCGTCGGCCTTGCGGGCGTGGCCGCCGACGATACAGAAGGCACCGATCGCCTCACCGCTCGACGAATACAGAGGATGCCCCGCGTAGAACTCGCTATGGGTCAACTGGAGCAATGAGTTGTCACGGAATCGCGGGTCCTGACGTGAATCGGGAACGACGATCGGCGCGTCTGCGTCGAGCACGTACTTGCATTGAGCCAGTTCGCTCGGAAGGGACGCAGGCATTCCACGACCGAGATAGTAGAAGCGCTCGTCGTGATGAAGGCTGACGGCCGCGACGGAAACATTGAATTCTTCGCGAGCCGCAGCGGTGATGCGGGCGAGAGCGTTCTCTTCGCTCGCGGACATGAGTTCGCGAGCGCTCGCGAGCCCCGACCACTGCGTGCCGGATGATTCTGTGAGCTTGCGGCGGCCACGCCGCGCCGACTCGGTCACGACAGGTCCGATGTGTCGGGCGATGACTCGCGCCCAATCCTGGTAGAGCGCCGCTGACCCGACAGTGGAACCGTGACGGGAGTCGGGCGCCCCGATCTCGAACACCTCGCAGCTCGGGCGGCCCGCCACGAGACCGTGAAGAACGGCATTGAGCCGTCGAGCGTGGACAGTGGCCAACCGGCCGAGGAAGGACGTGGAAGCGCCGACCGAGGTGACCTGACCGATCTCGGCGAGACGAATCGGCGCATGCGCCGGCAACTCGGCTTCGAGGTACTGGAGCAGTCCACCGAAAGAGCGCTGCCAGGACGATTCTGGAGTGAAGCGAACAGCGTCGTTGATCCCGACTACGACCACAGCGCAGTCGTAGACCGAGAGATCGTTGTTGCCAAGCCACGCACGCGCTGTGGCGGCGTTCATCCTCTCGTCACCGATGTAGTCGACCCGGCATCCAGTGGGTGCCCATTCGCAGATCTCGCGTGCGAGCTGGCCGGTGAGGGCGAGCTCATGGGACGCGACACCCCACCCGTGAGCAGGTCCATTTCCGAGCAAGAGGATCCGAGGACCGTCGTTGCCGTATTTGACAGTCGGAGAGTCGCGCGGGTGAGGGACGTCGTAACTGCGCGAAAGCTTGTACGCATACCGGAGCTCCGCCGCAGGCCGGAGCAGTTCGTAGAGTGCCATTTCGCCTTCCAGGACAGGCCGTCCCCTTCGGGCCGTTCCGTGAAGAAGTTATGCGGCGGGCGACCCCGTTTCGGGTGCGCCACGCCGCGATCGCTCGGTGAACCGTGGGGGCTACTCGGATTCAGCTCTCGGCTCGATATTCCGGGTGTGTTTCGACCGACGCTCGAACGATGGGCCTGACCTTTGCGAGTTCATCGCCGATGCCGATGTCGACGACCAGGAGTTCGCCGACGAACGTCGACGCGGGCGATAGCAGCAACCCGGCCTTCGCGGCACCGAAGGTCACCGTCAGCCGGGCGGGAAGAACCGTCGGGGCCGGAACCGCCCCGCTGTCCGCATCGATTCCGCTCGGAAGATCGACGGCGACGACAGGTGGCCGGCGCTCGGCCGGAATGCTCAGAATGCCTTCGACGACTACCCGCGCCGGCCCGCGGAGCGCCACTGAGTGGCGGCGGCCAGCCGAACCGATTCCGAACAAGCCGTCGACGAGGACCCGCGCACCGCGCGCCAACTCGGTGGAGTCGCTGTGTGTCTCGACGACCGCTCCGGCTTCGAGAGCCGCGGCCAAGCCCTCCTCGTGGAGTCGATCGGCGACCGGAACGATACGCACATCGAGTCCCGCAGCCGACAATCGGGCGGCGGCGTAGAGCGCGTCCCCGCCGTTGTTGCCGGGACCGACGAGGACGACGATCCGGTTCTCGTCGCTCCCCCGCCCCTCGTCCGTGGCGAGCAGGTCCTGGATAGCGGCAGCGAGACCTTCGGCGGCGCGGAGCATGAGCGGTTCTCCCGCCGCGAGATGCGGAGCCTCGGCCGCCCTGATCTGAGCAGCCGAAAAACCGTTCACCGATGGCATGCCGACTCCCTAGTCCACACGGCGGATACTGTCGCGGTCGAGTTCCCCGATCGAACCATGTCCCGTCAGACCGAGCAGCAGGTCGAGCTCGGCCGCGAGGTTGCGCAGCACTTCGCGTGCCCCCGTTTCGCCCGCGAGCGCCATGCCGTACACGTAAGGTCGCCCGACGAGGACGGCGTCCGCGCCGAGAGCGAGAGCGATGAACGCGTCGGCACCGGTGCGGATACCGCTGTCGAACAGCACGGGTGAGCGCCCCCCGACGCGGTCGACGATCTCGGGGAGGACATCGAGGGAAGCGATGGCGCCATCGACCTGACGTCCGCCGTGATTCGAGACGATGATGCCGTCCATACCTTCATCGAGTGCGCGTTCGGCGTCATCGACATGCTGGATGCCTTTGAGCAGAATCGGGAGCCGAGTCCGCTCCCGTAGGAATGCGAGGTCCGGCCAGCTCAGCGATGGGCGAGAGAACACGTCGAGGAAGGTCTGAACCGCCACCCGCGGCGCGAGGGAGCGCAGGTTCGCCGCGAACCGTCCAGGGTGATTGCGCGAGATGTTCACCAAGGCGTTGATCGCCGATGGCGTGATCCGCTGCTTACCGCTCTGGGGGGCCGCCGCGAGGCGCTCCGCAACGAGGTCGCGGAAGACCGGATCGCTCGTGTACTGGGCGATCCCACGGCCATGCGCGAAGGGGAGGTAGGCGAAGTCGAGATCGCGAGGTCGCCAGCCCAGCGTGTGCGTATCGAGTGTCACGACGATCGCTTCGGCCCCACTGCGCTCCGCCCGATCGACGAGGCTCGCGACGAGGTCGTCGGAACTGCTCCAGTACAGCTGGAACCAGCGCGGGGATCCTCCCATCGCTGCGGCGACGCTTTCCATCGGCACAGAGGCCTGGCTCGAGAGGATGTACGGGATACCGAGCGACGCCGACGCACGCGCGATCGCGAGGTCGGCGCTCGGGTGAGCGAGGTCGAGTACGCCGATCGGGGCAGCGAGCAACGGCGCCGGCAGACGCCGCCCGAAGAGTTCGACGGAGAGGTCGCGTTCGGCGGCGTCGCGGAGCATGCGCGGCACGATCTTCCACCGGCGGAACGCTTCGAGGTTGGCGGACGCTGTGCTCTCTGCTCCGCTCGAACCCGCAACGTAGGCCCACGCCTTGTCACTCAGCTTCCGCCGCGCGGCCGCTTCAAGCCGTGCAGCGCTCACCGGGACGGCGGGCCGACGTCCCGCTACGCCCGAGAGATAGATCTCCGACTGGGTAGCCCTGCCGTACGTCTCGGTCATCTCCCCATTCTCAGCGCTTCGCGGCCTTCGCTCAGCACGGCCCGATAGCGTCGCACGCAGCAAGGGGAGTACTCCCAGATCTGCACCCGTCAATACGGACTCGACGAAGAGCTCCCGGGTCGCAGAGGCCGAGCGTGAGATGCCCGGCCGGAGGAGACCTTGGGCCCTTCACGACCCGTCCCCCTCTGGAGCATGCACGTGCAGATCACACCTCTCATCTGGATCATCACTATCGCTGTGACGATCGCGTTCTTCGTCTACGAGTTCTTCACCCACGTCCGAAAGCCGCACGAACCGACCATCGGTGAGTCCGCCCGGTGGTCGGCGTTCTATATCGGGCTCGCCCTCCTCTTCGGGGTTGGAATCGGCGTCGTGTCCGGATGGACGTACGGAGGCGAATACTTCGCCGGCTACCTGACCGAGAAGGCGCTGTCGATCGACAACCTCTTCGTCTTCCTCATCGTGATGACGGGGTTCGCCGTGCCGAAGGCGTACCAGCAGAAGGTGCTGATGATCGGCATCATCATCGCGCTGATCCTGCGCGGAGCGTTCATCGCCGTCGGGGCGACACTGATCGAGAACTTCTCGTGGATCTTCTACCTGTTCGGTCTGCTGCTGTTCGTGCTCGCCTATCAGCAGGTCAAGGGCAGCCACGATTCCGACCCGTCGAACAACCGCTTCATGCGATTCGTGCGGCGGATCCTGCCCGTGTCGGACGAGTACGAGCGCGACAAGCTCACCGTGAAGAGAGACGGCAAACGCTTCGTCACTCCGATGCTGCTGACGATCATCGCGATCGGCTTCATCGACCTGGTCTTCGCGCTCGACTCGATCCCAGCGATCTACGGTCTGACGAATGAGCCGTACATCGTCTTCACCGCCAACGCCTTCGCGCTCATGGGACTGCGTCAGCTGTACTTCCTGATCGGCGGTCTGCTCGAGCGTCTCGTCTATCTCGCACAGGGCCTCGCCGTCATCCTCGCCTTCATAGGCGTGAAGCTCGTCTTCCATGCGCTGCACGTGAACGAGGTGTTCTTCATCAATGGAGGCGAGCCTCTCCTCTGGGTGCCGGAAATCCCGATCTGGTTCTCGCTCCTCTTCATCGGCGCGACGATCACCGTCGCCACCGTTGCGAGCCTCCTCAAGACCCGCGGCGACAGGGCTAAGGGCGATCGCGCGGAGATCGACGGACGCGAGGTGACCCGGGCCCGCGAGGACGGGCACCAGGACTGACCGCGCGCCTCGAAAGAGGAAGTGCTGAGGTAGCTGCTCATAGACTGCCTCGGTGACCGACGAGATGAGCGTGCAGAGCCTGCGGGCCGCTGAAGCGCGACTGCAGCAGGCCGTGCTCGAGTCGGATGTCGACGCCCTCGACGCGCTTCTCCACGACAACATGCGCTACGTCGGTCCGGGTGGCGCCGACTATGGCAAGGCGGCGGAGCTCGAAGCTCACCGTGATAGTCGACGCCGACTCACGGAGCTGACGCCGCTCAAAGTGGAAGCCTCGCTGCACCCCGGAGAGATCGGTGAGATCCGCTCGACACTCGCCATGGCGGGCGAAGTCAATGGCGAGGCCTTCTCGGGCACCTTCATCTACAACCGGACCTGGTTGTTCGACTCGGGCCAGTGGCGCGTCGTGGCTGCGACCGGCGAGATCGTCTGAACCGACCTCCCGCGTCAGCGGTAGGAGGCGGCCAGCCTCGCGAGTCCCTCATCGAGCGACACCGCCGGGGTCCAAGCGAGGTCGCGACGCGTCGCACGCTGGTCGAACCAGTGCGCGGTCGAAAGCTGCTCGGCGAGGAAACGCGTCATCGGTGGCTCGTCCGTGCCGGGCCGCACACGCCAGAGCGCTTCGACCGCTCCCCCGGCGGCACGCGCGAGCGGCGCGGGAACCGACCACCGGGGCGGGCGCACCCCCGCCGCTCGGCAGATCCCCGCGAGGATCTCGGCGACAGGGCGCGGCTCACCATTGGTGACCACGTAGGAGTTGCCGTGGACCACATCGACGCGCTCGAGCGCGGCTCGGATCGCGGACGCCGCATTGTCGATGTAGGTCGTGTCGATGAGTGCTGCTCCCGAACCGAGAACGGGCAGGCGACCTGTGCGGGCACGTTCGACGATTCGCGCGACGAGTTGAGTGTCGCCGGGACCCCACACGAGGTGGGGGCGTACCGCGACGACGCGCAACCGGTCGGAATCGGCGGCGAGGGCCAGCAACTCTGCACGTGCCTTGGTAGTGGCGTAGTCGCCGTGGGCGCGATCAGGGTCAGCGAGGCGGGCGGGGTCGCCGATGATCGAACTGCCCGAATGAGCCACCGACGGGGACGAGACGAACACGAAGCGGGAGGCGCCTGCCGATCGTGCCGTGTCGAGCAGCGTGCGAGTGCCCTCGACATTCACCGCCTCGAAGTCGGCGGGGTCGCCGGTCAGCGAGACCTTCGCCGCGAGGTGGACGACCGCGTCCATTCCCCCGACCGCGCGCGCAACAGCGGTCGCGTCGGTCACCGTGCCGAGGACCTCCTCGAATCCGAGCCCTGACGGGCGGCGCTGGAAACAACGCACGTCATGGCCGGCGTCCGCGACCGCCCGAGCGACAGCCGCTCCGAGGAGACCGCTCGTGCCGGTGACGAGCACCTTCACGGCGTCGTCATCCGACCGCCTGCGAGCACCCGCTCAGCCCACCGAGAAAGGCGGCTGCGGTCGATCTTCGAGTTGTGCCGGATATCGGTCGGCAGGCGAGGCACCACGAGCACTGCCGCGAGCGGTACGCCCGCCGCAGCTCGCGCCGCCGCGCTCAACTCCGCGGAGGCGAGCTCAGGACGTCTGACGGCGGGTTCGGTCTCGATCACCGCGACGACCTGTTGCGTGCCCACAGGACCGACTGCTGCGATACCGACGCGATCCACGCCGTCGAGGCGGCCGATCCGCTGTTCAGGGCCGACCGGGGTGACGACACCGTCTGCAGTGACGATGACATGCGGCAGCCGGCCCTCGATCCATAGCCGGCCCGAGGCGTCGAGGTGTCCGACGTCTCCCGTCCGATGCCAGCGCCCACGGGGATCGGTGCCTTCGGTCGCGGCCAGGTCGGTGAGCCACAGCCGGTCGTAGCGCGTCTTCAGGTGGGGGGCGGAAACCACGATCTCGCCTGTCACGCCGCGAACATCCGCAGCATCACTGGTTGCTGCGCCGTTCTCGTCGAGGGCCGCGATGAGGACCGTGACTCCCGGAACGGGAGCACCGACGCAGACGCCTCCGAGTGCGGACTCGACGTGGTCGGCGTCTCTGATCGCATCGAGGGTGATGTCGGTCATCAGCAGACCTTCGGTCATGCCGTACGGAGTGTGGATCTCGGCCGCCGGCATGAGAAGAGCGAGTTCCTCGAGCACATCGAGCGTGAGGGGCGCGCCTGCCGACAGGACCAGCCCGACCTTGGCCACCGCAGCACGGGCGGCTGACGCCAGGTCACCCTGTGTCGCGATCACGTTGACGATCGCCGCGGGCGAAAGGAAGACGACATCGGCGGAAACCGCGGTGATCGCGTCGGCGATAGCCTGCGCGGTAAGCGTTCGGGGAGCACTCACGTCCATATCGGGCGTCGCCGTTCGTGCGCCGAGCGCGGGGCCGAGCAGCGCGAACGGCGCGAAACCCGCCACGAGCCCAGTGCCGACACCGATACCGAATCGGTCGGCCAAGAGGTCGCGCAGCGCTTCGAGCTGCCGGTGCGAATAGACGACGCCCTTCGCGGGCCCGGTGGAACCCGAGGTGAACAGGACGGCGGCGGTGTCGTCGGGACGCGGAGCTTCGGCCAGGGGCTGCGTGCGGCCGTCCCGGGCGAGTTCGGGAAGTGAGGATTCGACGCCGAGTGCCATTCGCTGCTCGAGCGGGAGGCGGGTGGTCGAGATCCGGCGCCCCGGCCAGCCGAGGGCACGTGCGGCAGCGAGGCCCATGCGCGCGCCGATGACGACGTCGGGCTGCGCGCCCCGAACCGCCCGCGTGAGTCCGCGCGCGCCGAGACCCGCATCCGCGACGACGACGACGGCCCCGATTCGAAGGCACGCGTAGAGCGCGGCGGTGAGATCGGCTCCCGGCGGGACGAGAAGAGAAACACGGTCGCCCTTCCGGACGCCCGACGCGGCGAGCCCGGCGGCGAGATCGCGGACCCGCTGCGAGAGCAGGCTCCAGGAGATGTCGCGAGCCGCTCCCCCGCCCGGCGGGGCGAGTTCGACGAGGGCCGTGTCGGGACTTCCCGCGAGCTGGTCGAGTCTGCTCCACAGCGGACGCCGGGCGACATCCGATTCTGTGATCGTCGGCTGTGCGGCATCGCGGGTGTGGTCGGCGTCGACCCAGTCGAGGAGGATCGGCGCGAACTCGACCTCCTCGGCGATCATGTGGCCTGCGCCCTCGAATCGATGCACCGCACTCGTGGGCATGCGGTCGACGAGGTCGTCGAGGTAGCGGTCGCTGAAAATCGGGTCTTCTGGACCCCAGAGCAGCAGCGACGGCACCGTCAGGTCGCGGACGCCGGAAGCGATCCGGTCGAGCTCAGCTGCACTCGGGTGCGCCGGCGTGGCAGGAATGTCGGCGACGAACCCGCCGACACCGGCTCGGCGCGCGGCACCCCGGTACGGCGCTCGGAAAGCAGCACGGACTTCCGGATCGAGTGGAGGGCGTGCGAGCGAAAGTGTCGTTTCGATGAAGGCCGGACTGAGCGTCGTTCCCGTCGCGAAGACGCCAGGGGTCAGGGCGAGCCGCAGCGGAGCGGGAATCGGCGCATCGTCGGGCTGGTGGATCGCGGTGTTGAGAAGGGAGAGAGCACTCAACTGATCGGGATGATCGACCGCCCAGCCCATGGCGACCACTCCGCCCCAGTCATGACCGAGCGCGACGACCGGTCCGGTGATGCCGAGCGATGCGGTCAACGCGTCGAGATCGCGAACGCGGTCAGCCAGTCGCCGGCTTCGTCCGGTGCGCTCCGAGAAACCCATCTCGAGCTGATCAGGCGCGACGAGACGCCACGCCGGAAGCCCTTTCGCGGCTCGGGCGAAACCGGCGGCCGCGACCGAGCGCCAAAGATACGACCAGGTCGGATTGCCGTGCACCGCGAGGATCGTCCCGACCGGTGCGACCCCGAGAGCCTGAAGGGACGGGCCGGTGTCGAGCACATGCCAGGTGACAGAATTTCCGGTGCTGCCCTCGGATGTCTCGACAAGACGAGACCAAGAGGGATCGAGGCCTGGAAGTCCGACGGGCGGAAGTGACGCGGCGATCCGACGACCACCGCGACGGGTCGTCACCAGGCCAGTTCCATCATCGAGGTGTTGAGCCCCGAACCGACTCCCATCATGAGGACACGATCGCCTCGTTTGAGCGACGGCGCCTCTTCGGCGAGAGTCATCGGGATAGACGCCGGCCCGACGTTCCCGAACTTCGGATAGGTGAGCGGCACCCTCGACCTGTCGAGACGGACGGCCTTGATGATCGCGCTCGTATGCACGTCGGACACCTGATGCATGATGTAGCGGTCCATGCGCGACCAATTCCAGTCGCCGGTCGCCTCTTTCCACGCGGAGACGACGAGATCGAGTCCGCCTTTCAGAAGCGCTTTCGCGTCGGTGAACATGCCCTCGACACTGCCGACGCACGCATCGTGGAACTCGGTCGCCGCGCGCGTCACTCCCCCGATGATCCGGTGGCCGTCAGGATGCTCATCGGCCGGACCGATGACGACCGCGGCGGCACCCGAGCCGAGCGTGAGGCTCGCGAACTCGCTCATGAAATCTTCACGGCCGATGCCCTCGCGGCTCAGCCGTTCGATCGTGTTCACCTGGATCTCGTCGGCGTCTTCGCCGTCGATGACGACCGCGTACTTGATCTGACCGGAATCGATCATCTGAGCGGCCAGGCTCATCCCGTTGACGAAGCCGAGGCACGCGTTGGCGATATCGAAATTGATGGCGGAAGACGGAAGACCGAGCCCGTGATGAAGGCGAACGGCCACTGAAGGTTCAAGGTGTTTGCGGGTGACAGAGGTGTTGATGAGCAGCCCGACCTGATCGGGTCTGATGCCGGCCTGCTCGAGCGCACGCTTGCCTGCGGCGATTGCAGCGTCGTCGAAACCGTTCTCGGAGTCCCAGTTGCGACGCTCGTGGATGCCGGCCACACGTTGGAGGAGGCCGGTCGGGAGGCGCAGACGCTTGAGAGCCGGCGCGAGCATCGCGTCGATCTGCTCGGACGTGGTGACCCGCGGTGCGACGGTGCTCGCTATCGAGAGGAGAGACGCATTGCGGTGTCTCGTCGTCGCATTTCCGTCCAACGTCAATTCTCCTGATTCTCGCGTCGCCGCTCCCGCGACTCTTGGGATTGTCTCCCAGTGACTTCTTCGTAAGCCGAGTGCTCGCTGTACGCGGGTACACAGACTATGGCCACCTACGGATTCTGCGGGCAGCTCGCAGGCTGACCGCATCCCGAGGTTCTAACGTCGAACGGTGTTCTTTCTGCTCTTCGGCACCCGTCCCGCGTTATCCGAACTCCTCACGGTGCACTTCATCTGCCACTACTGCGGCATCGATGCGCCGCAGCACGTCTTCAAGCAGTCGAACAAGTTCACCGTCTTCTTCATTCCATTGTTCTCGTTCGGGAAGAGCTTCTTCGTCCAGTGCAGCAACTGCGGTGGCACCACCTCGTTGACGGAGCAGCAGGCGAACCACTCGCTCGCCTGGGCGGCGAACCGAGGGGCATGAGCCGAGCCGTCAGGCTGCAGGGTTGAGACCCGAATCCGGGAGTTGCCCGGAGCCCGTGTCGTCGAGGTAGCCGTCGCCCCGTCTCTGAGCCGTAGGTGCCACGGTTGCGAGCGCTCCCCTGATGAGGAACGTCGGAACCCCGAGGTCGCGGCCGATAGTGACCAGCTCAGCCATGTCAGGCGGCGACATGCCCTGGACACGCGCGACTCTCGCGAGATCGTCGAAGTACGCACGATTCAGTTCTTCGCACATCTCGCGACCGATGCCGTTGCGTCGCGCGAGATCGACCAGCTCGTTCGCTCGCTCATCGGAGAGCGGCGACGTGCGGAGCGAAGCGTCCAGGAGCATGAAGTATTCGACGTGTGCCGAAGGGCCCGATTCGTCCGGTTCTCCTCGCGCGATGCGATGGGCGAACGCGCCGGGATCCGAGTCGCCGATCTCCCGAGCGATCCATTCGACGTCGACAACCGATACAGGAGGCCAGACGAGTTCTCGTGACGAATCGACGAGGTCACCCCAGTAGCCGGCGTCATCCGAGCTGCGCAGATGGATCGCAAGGAGACGGGCGGTGACGATCGCCTCGACGAGCGCGCGATGGGCCCCGACGACGCCGACGGAGAATCCTTCGCAACGGTCGGCAGCTCGCTCGTCACGCCCGTGCATCGTCTCTTCCGCGACCTGTTGGATCCCGAGCGCGGGAAGTTGGAGCTTCTCCGCGGTGCGGCGGAGGTCTGTCAGCAGGCGGCCGGTATCGACGCGTGCCTGATGGGCGATGACGATGCGCCCTGAAAGCAGACCGATCAGGTCGGGCGCGACGCGATCGAACGTGGGTGCCTGCTCGATGGCAGAGGCGTCGATCCCGTCGAGCTCGCCGCCTGTCAACGATTGCCCCGGGTTGATGAGGGTCTCCCAGACACCGGTGACGATTCCTGCACGGTCGGTGTGGACGACGGCGATCTCGACGATATGTCGACCACCGTCGCCAAGGGCTGTGGTCTCGAATTCGACTACCGCGAACCCGCCTTCGGTCATCTTCGTCCCCCACTCGCCGTCGACCTGCCGTGACCCGTTTTCTTGCGAGGATGTTGGACTCACCTTCGCGGGGGCTACGCGACGGGGGCGTGACTTTCAGGGGTCCGGCGTCTTACTGTGGCCGGATTCACAGGCCGGTGTCCCCCAAATGGAGAACAAGCGGCTCGTTCGGAGGCGATTCCGTTGGCCATGCACTCAGGTCTTAGGCGTAGAGGTTCTAGTCACCTCAACCACACGATGGAGTCACGCGATGCCGCTAACCGATGCCCTACTCGACCTTCTTCGCCAACCGAGCCCCTGCTTCCTTTCGACCGTCATGGCGGACGGTTCGCCGCAGGTCACCGAGACCTGGGTGGACACCGACGGCGACCACGTCATCATCAATTCGGTCGCCGGCTTCCTCAAAGTGCGCAACATCGAGCGCGACCCGCGAGTCGCCGTCGCGATTCAAGATCCGGCTAACCCGTTCCGCTATATGCAGGTGCGAGGCCGGGTAGTGAACATCACCGGTGAGGGCGGCGCAGAGCACATCGAGTCGCTCTCCCAGAAATACACCGGCGGCCCTTACCCCTGGTACGGCGGCCGCGACCAAGAGCGCGTCATCATCAGTATCGCCGCCGAGAAAATCAGCGGCCAGGGCTGACACCTCTCGACGCCCGATCCCCGCCGAAGGGGTCGACTCTCGACGACAGGCAGTGCGAACGTCATCGAGCGTCACATCGGAATGCGCCACCCGGTCGGTTGGTTAGCCTTTCGTGGCTGTCGGATTCGGCGGCGTCCCGCACGAGAGAGATTCCATGCATCACAAGTCGCGTTCCCTTTCCGTCGTTCTCGCCGCTGCTACCGCTGCCCTGACCCTCGCGGGCTGTGCAGGTGGCCCCGCGGATCCATCGGGTTCGGCGGAGAGCAGCGAGACCGGGTCGGAGTCCGGACTGTCGCTCCAGGATGTGCAGGATGCCGGCACGCTCGTCGTGGCGACCGAAGGCACCTACCGGCCCTTCAGCTACCACGAGGGCGGCTCCGGTGATCTCACCGGTTACGACGTCGAGGTCGTCACCGCGGTCGCGGACAAGCTGGGCGTCGACATCGAGTTCCAGGAGACCCAGTGGGACGCCATCTTCGCGGGCCTCGAAGCCGGACGTTTCGACCTGATCGCCAACCAGGTGTCGATCAACGACGAACGCGAAGAAAGCTATGACTTCAGCGAGCCGTACACCGTCTCTCCGGGCGTTCTCATCGTCGCCGAGGACAGCGACATCGCGTCGTTCGACGACCTCGAGGGCCGCACGTCGGCGCAGTCGTTGACGAGCAACTGGTACGAGATCGCCGAGTCGTCGGGTGCGAACGTCGAAGCTGTCGAGGGTTGGGCGCAAGCCGTGGAGCTGCTCAAGCAGGGTCGCGTCGACGCGACCGTCAACGACGAGCTCACCTTCCTCGACGCACAGAAGAACGGCGAGACCGACGGACTGAAGGTCGCTGCCGAAAGCGACGATGTCTCGTACAACGCGTTCGCCTTGCGGAAGGGCAGCGACAGCCTCGTCGAAGCGATCGATGCGGCTCTCGCCGAGCTCCGCACCGACGGCACTCTCGCCGAGATCAGCGAGAAGTACTTCGGCGCCGACGTCAGCGAGTAGGCAGGCGGATACTTCTCCCACATGGATTGGCAGCTCGCCTGGGATTCGCTCGGGCCGATCGTGCGCGGAGCCGTGCTCGGCACGATTCCGCTCACCCTCGTCTCGTTCGCGCTCGGACTCGCGCTCGCTCTAGGGATAGCGCTTGCGCGGATGTCGCGGATCGTGCCGTTGGCGATGGCTGCCCGGTTCGTCATCTCCGTGGTGCGCGGAACGCCCCTACTCGTGCAGCTGTTCGTGATCTTCTACGGGCTGCCTTCCCTCGGGTTGACCATTCCGCCGTGGCCGTCCGCGGTGATCGCGTTCTCGGTCAACGTGGGCGGCTACGGGGCTGAAATCATCCGCGCCGCGATCCTTTCGGTGCCCGCCGGACAGTGGGAGGCCGGCTACACCATCGGGATGTCGCGTGCACTGACGCTGCGGCGGATCATCCTTCCGCAGGCGGCCCGGGTTTCGGTGCCGCCGCTGTCGAACACCTTCATCAGCCTCGTGAAGGACACGTCGCTGGCGTCCCTGATCCTCGTGACGGAGCTGTTCCGCGAGGCGCAGAAGATCGCGGCGTTCAGCCAGGAGTTCATGATGCTCTACATCGAGGCGGCCGTCGTGTACTGGGTCATCTGTCTCGGCCTCTCCACCGTCCAGGATCGTCTCGAGAGGAGGCTGGACCGTTATGTCGCCCGCTCCTGACACCGCCGCTCCCCTGCTCCGTGCCACCGGCCTGCGCAAGTCGTTCGGTGATCTCGAAGTTCTCCGAGGTGTCGACCTCGAGGTCCGCCGCGGCAGGGTGCTCGTGCTGATCGGCCCGTCAGGCTCGGGGAAGACGACGGTGCTGCGCTCTCTGAACGCGCTCACCCCCGCCGATTCCGGAGTCATCGAGCTGGACGGCGAGCGGGTCGACTTCGGAGCGCCGGTGTCGACACGGGCGCGCGCTGCCGAACGTGCACGTCTGCGCGACGCCGCAGGCATGGTCTTCCAGCACTACAACCTCTTCCCGCACAAGACCGTGCTCGAGAACGTGATCGAGGGCCCCGTCGTCGTACAACGACGGCCACGCGCCGAAGCCGTCGCCGACGCTGAGGCGCTTCTCGCCCGCGTCGGTCTCCAGTCGAAGCGCGACGCCTACCCTTTCCAGCTCTCCGGCGGTCAGCAGCAGCGCGTCGGCATCGTCCGAGCTCTGGCATTGAAGCCGAAGCTCCTGCTCTTCGACGAGCCGACCTCGGCGCTCGACCCCGAGATCGTGGGTGACGTGCTGGCGATCATGTCCGAGCTCGCGAAGGAGGGCTGGACCATGGTGGTCGTCACTCATGAGCTTTCCTTCGCCCGCGAGGTGGCCGACGAGGTCGCCTTCCTCGACGCCGGCGTCGTCGTCGAGCGCGGCGCGCCAGCCGACCTCTTCACCGCCCCTCGCGAACGCCGCACCCGCGAGTTCCTGGACCGCCTGCTCCGCTGACCCGCCCGCTCACGCTTCGGTCGTCGACCCGGATTCGAGTCCGCGGTTGCGGCGACGGTCGGCCTCGATCTCGCGTTCGAGGTCCGCGAGCTGCTCTTCAGTAGATCGGGTGTCCCGGTAGTGAGGCAGCGGATCCTGTCGCGGTTCGCCGCGATCCCAGCGTCGCGGGTCGCCGAAGCTGACGTTCTCTCGATGCCTCTGCTCGTACACGCGTCCGAGCGCGAACCACAGCACAGTGCCGATGAGAGGAATGAAGACGACGAGCAGGACCCATGCCACTTTGGGCAGGTGCTTCACCTGCGCCTCGTCCCTCGTGATGATGTCGACGAGGGCGAAAAGAAACGCAGTGAAGATCAGACCCGAGATCAACAGATGCACACTGAGAGAGTCCCGCATTCATACGAGATCCTCAAGAGTGAGATTCCTGATGCGACCGGAGTGCGCTCGCGCCGCCGCCGCCCGCCCCCGCTGAGCGATGGGAAGGCCCCAGCCTCTGCAGAGAACACGTTTCGCTGCGCTCAACGGGCGTATGCAGGTGGTGGACGTTCAGCGAAGGCGGGTGTCAGCTCAGCTGCTTCGACCAGCTGAAGTCCGGGTCTTCCGAGCGCCAGCGTTCGGCGACGAGTTCGCTGACGAGAAGCTCCGTGAGAACCGCGACGGCCGGGTCTTCCGATCCAGGAACCGGAATCTGCATGGACGCTCCCGGAAGCTCGGCCCCCACTGCCACATAGGTGGCGCCGCGCTGGTTCATCCACTCGAGCGCCTGTGCGTCCCACTTCGAGCCGGAGTAGATGAGTGCGCGGTAGTCGAGGGTCTTCGAAAGGTAGACATCGACGTGCGACCAGTCCCCCGTCTCGCAGGCGACAGCCGGGCGGCGCGGGACCTCGCGCATCATCAGCGACGCCTGCTGCGCCGACGCGAAACGGTCGGCGGGCGCGAGAATCCAGGTGCCGTCGGGGCCCTGGAGCGTTGACGACAGCTCGTCGAGCCAATCGGGTGCGGAGTCCATCAGTGCGGCGGAGGCTTCCGCAGCGCTCCGAGCCCATCCCGCGGTCGCACGCGAACCGGCAGGTGCCCAGCGACGGAGTACCTCTTCGAGCACGAGGTGCGTGTGCCGGAACGTCCGGCAGGCCACACCCGACGCCTCCATGCCGGCGAGCAGCGGGACGGTGACATCGCCACGCTCGGCGAGCGCAGAATCGACGGCGTTGGTGACGGCGACGAGTCTGCCGGTGCCTTCGTAGCGCTGGATCGCGTCGAGCACCTCGACACTGCCGCCGGTCGCCGACACCGCGACGACGACGAGATCCTCGGCCGGTTCTGGCAGCGTGTCCGAACTGGCCAGTTCGACGGCCACGTTCAGCCCGCGGGCACGCGCGCGTCGGGCGACGATGTCGGCGGCATAACGGCTCGAGCCCATCCCGAGCACGAGGACGCGCGAAGCGGAGGGCAAAGCATCAAGGCCGGGAAGACCCTCGTCGAGAGCATCGGCGAGCCGGTCGAACGATTCGGGGATCAGTCGGAGATCGTCGGCGAAGCGGGCGGTGTCCATGGCGGATCCTCCTGGTCAGGGGTGGGTTCGAAGCGTGCGGTCAACGCTCCGTCTGGTGCGTAGAGCCATCGCGGCAGGTAGCGGACGGCGTAGAGGATCTCGCGTGCGAACTGCTCGACTTCCAGCATCGCCAGAAGTCGCTCTGCGGCTGCTCGATCATCGCCGAGCAGAGATGCACCGAGCTCGTCCAGTGTCCGGCGATAAGCCGTGAGCGCCTGCGTCCGGGCACGCGCGGCCCACTCGGTGGCGCGGGAGTCCGCGGCGCCGAGTCGGCGCTGCACGACCGAGCCGACCAGGTCGATCGAGGTCAGCAGGTGGGCGACATCGACGGCTGCGGGAACCTCCGGTTCGACCGCATCCGACGTCGTCTGCGGGGCGCCGTCGAAATCGATGAGTCGATACGACTCGGGCGCCGCCGGGTCATCCGCCGGTCTGCGCAGCAGCTGACCCACGTGCAGGTCACCGTGTGCCGTGAACAGCGGCAGGGCGAGATCGCGAGCTGGACCCCGCAATGCGGCATCGAGCGCAGAGCGTCGGGCCGTGAGGCGTGCGGCGGTGTCCGTCCCTGCCGCCGCGGCCAGGGCGAGGTCGAGGGTCTCGTTCGCACGTGCGGCGACCTCCGCCGAGGAGACCAGGCCAGTCGGCGCCTTCGCCCCGAGGGTCGCGTGCAAGCGGGCGACGACCTGTCCGACGGCTGTCGGCCACACAGGTTCCGTCGAGCCATCCGCCCCGAGGAAGGCGAGAACGTCATCGGCCGCCCAGGTCCAGCCGTCCGATGCCCCGCCCAGGAATTCGGTCGCGATCGCGATCGTCGCCTCTCCCCTGCCAGGCAGCTCCCAGTGCACCGCGCCCCGGAACTCCGGGGCGATGCCGGACCCTTCCACACGCGCGAGGATCGCGGCGGCGCGATCAGCGGAGCCCCAAGCGCTCACGAGCTTCACGACCGTGTCGTTATCCACGATGATCGAGAGATTCGTCTGGTCGACGGGAATCGCCGTCTCGCGCGCCGCACCGTCGGCGTCGGCTTCGGAGCCCGAAGCGCCCGTCGTTTCTGCGGACTGGAGACGGACACGTCCGTCCGACACCTCGATGCCCGCGGTGTCGCCTGTCCTCAGGACATCAGTGAGAAGCGAAGCGATCCCATCGCCCGATTTCACAGGACGACCGCCGACCGACCACTCCAAACGACCGTCCCCGCGGAGCCGAAGCGTGCCATTCCCGGGCAGACGGAGCGTCGCGATCGTCTCGTCGGCCGTTGCTTCCACAGCATTCATTGAACAGGAGTTCGAGGATCTATGTAAATTTCGTGTTCCAACTCGGACCCGGGTTGCGCATTCCTTGCACGGCAATGCAAATATCTATAGGACACCGATGTCCCCCGAACCCCTGGAGGGTCCGAATGCAACGCAGCCGCACCATATTCACCGCCGCCGCTCTTTCGACAGCCGCGGCCCTCGCCCTCACCTCATGCGCCTCAGGCGGCGGAGGCGGAGACGCCATCGACCCCGAAGCCGACATCACCGAGCAGTCGCTCACCGTCGGCATCTGGGCCGACTACTACCCCGAAGACATCGCCGAGCGCTTCGAGGAAGAGACGGGAGTCCCCGTCACCATCGTGAACCACGCCACCAACGAAGAAGCGGTCGCCAAGGTCACCGCGGGTGGCGACTCCGGCATCGACGTGCTCTTCGTCTCCGGACAGTACGCGCAGGCGCTCAACGAGCAGGGCCTCCTCGAGCCTCTCGAGAAGTCGCTGATCCCGAACGAGTCGAACCTGTACGCCGAGGCGAGCGAGCTCGCCTACGACGAGGGCAACCAGTTCTCACTCCCCTACGCATGGGGAACAACCGGTCTCTGCTACCGGTCCGACCTCACCGGTTACGAGCCGACCTCCTGGATGGATCTGCTCGAGCCGACCCCCGAGGTCTCCGGCAAGACCACGATGCTCTCGACCGAGCGCTGGCTCGCTCTCCCGGCGCTCAAGGCGTTGGGCTACTCGGTGAACAGCACCGACGAGGCCGAGCTGGAAGAGGTCAAGGAGCAGCTGCTCGAGACCAAGTCGACGCTGCTGGCCTACGACGACACCACCTTCTACGACAAGCTCATCACCGGTGAGGCATCGCTCGTCGAGGCATGGGACGGATGGTGCAACTACGCCATCGCCGAGTCGCCCGAAACCAAGTTCGTCGTTCCCGAAGAGGGCAGCGACCTGTGGGTCGACAGCATGACGGTGCTCAAGACCTCGCAGAACAAGGAGGCCGCGATGGCCTTCCTGAACTTCGTCCTCGAGCCCGAACAGGGTGCGTGGGTCGCCGAGAACATCCTCTACAAGGTGCCCAACGAAGCGGCGATGGACTCGCTCGACCCGGCACTGTTCGAGCAGTTCCCGAACATGGCGATGACCCCGGAGGAACTCGCCGAGCAGGAGACCATCATCGACCTCGGCGAGTACAGCACCGAATACACCCGTCTCGTCACAGAAGTGACCGCGGGCTGACGTGTCGTCCCGCTCCACCGCTCCAAGCCCCGGCGCGCGTCTGCGCCGGGGCTTGGCTGCGGCCCCCTTCCTCGCCCCCGGCGGACTGCTCCTCATCGCGTTCGTCTTCATCCCCATCGCACTCGTCACCGTCTACGCGTTCTTCCAGCGCGGACGCTTCGGCGGAGTCGTCTTCGACTTCACCCTCGACAACTTCGTCCGTCTCGCGGATCCGCTCTACCTCGGCGTCATCGCCCAGTCCATCGGCGTCGGGCTCATGGTCACCGCGATCGCTCTGCTGCTCGGCTTCCCCACCGCGTGGGTGATCACTCGGCTTCCCGCGAAGTGGCGCACCATCGCGCTGATCGCGGTGCTGCTGCCGTTCTGGACGAACTTCCTGATCCGCACCTACGCCTGGATCCTGCTGTTCAACAACGCCGGATGGATCAACAAGACCCTCGGTGTCTTCGGTATCGAACCCCTCGACCTGCTCTACTCGCTGCCGGCGGTCGTCGTCGGTCTCGTCTACATGTACCTGCCGCTCATGATCCTGCCGATCTACTCTTCTCTCGACCGAATGGACCCGCTCCTCGGCGAAGCGGCTACCAACCTCGGATCGAGCCCCTTCCGGGTGTTCCGCACCATCACGCTGCCGCTCGCGATTCCCGGAATCCTCACCGGCTGCGTCTTCGTGCTCGTACCCGCTATGGGCAACTTCGTCATCCCCGAACTCATCGGCGGCGGTAAGACCGTGTTGATCGGAAACCTCGTGCGAGACCAATTCCTGAAAGCCCGCGACTGGCCGTTCGGCGCAGCACTCACGCTCGTACTCACGGTGCTGCTGCTGATCCTGCTCGCCGTGCAGTCCCGGGTCTCCGCTCGTGTGACGGAAGGACCGGGTCGTCGTGGCTGAACGCGTCGCGAAGCGCGGCGGCCTCGGGATCGCACAGATCCCGTTCTGGCTGACCTATGTCTTCCTCTACGTCCCCATCATCATCGTCGTGATCATGTCGTTCAACGCGTCCGACAACCTCTTCGTCTGGAGCGGATTCTCGCTGCAGTGGTACCCGACCGTGTTCCAGAACAGCGCGATCATGGAGGGCCTCGGCAACACGCTCATCGTGGCCGCGGGCGCCACCGTCATCGCGGTGATCTGCGGCACGCTGCTCGCCGTCGGCATCCAGCGGTACACGCGCGGCGGCCTCATCCGAGCGTTCGCGACCGCACCCGCTCTGCTGCCCGATCTGCTCCTCGCGATCGGGCTGCTCAGCCTGTTCGCGCTGCTGCAGTTCACCCTCGGCCTGTACTCGGTGATGATCGCGCACTCGGTGTTCGCGACCGCGTTCGTCACCGCGATCGTGCTCGCCCGACTCGCGCACGTCGACCCGTCGCTCGAAGAGGCGTCCCGCGACCTCGGCGCAGGTCATGTGCGCACCTTCCTGCGCGTGACCGTGCCGCAGCTGGCGCCCGGCATCCTCGCCGGGGCGCTGCTGGCGTTCACGCTTTCGCTCGACGAATTCGTGATCGCGTTCTTCACCACCGCCCCAACGACCCCGACCCTGCCGATCGTCATCTATTCGATGGTGCGCTTCGGCGTCACCCCCGAGATCAACGCGCTTGCGACGATCCTGCTCGTCGTCAGCGTCACCGCGGTGCTGGTCGCTCAGCGCCTCACCAAGTTCACGGAGAACCTATGACCTCCCCGCAGCCCCTGCTCTCCGTCCGCGATGTGCGGACCGTCTACGGCGACGTCGTCGCACTCGACGGGGTGTCGTTCGACATCCTCGAGAACGAGTTCTTCGCGCTCCTCGGCCCCTCCGGATCCGGCAAGACGACGCTGCTGCGCTCGATCGCCGGCTTCGAGACGCCGACCGCCGGTGAGATCGACCTCGACGGCAAGAACCTGCTCTCGGTTCCGGCGCACAAACGTCCGATCAACCTCATGTTCCAGTCGTATGCGCTCTTCCCGCACATGTCGGTGGCGAAGAACGTTGCATACGGACTCGAAGCCGAACGGCTGCCGAAGGACGAGATCGCCAGCCGCGTCGACGACATCCTCGCCACCGTCGGACTCTCGCACCTCGCGTCGCGGCGCACCTCGGCGCTGTCGGGTGGACAGCGCCAGCGCGTCGCACTCGCGCGGGCGCTCGTGAAGCGTCCGCGCCTGCTGCTGCTCGACGAGCCGCTGTCCGCACTCGACCGCAAGGTGCGCGCCGAGATGCAGTCCGAGCTGAAACGTCTGCAGCACGAGGTGGGTATGACGTTCGTGGTCGTCACGCACGACCAGGAGGAGGCCATGTCGATGGCCGACCGGGTCGCCGTGCTCGAAGACGGCCGGCTCGAGCAGCTCGACACTCCCGTCGGGCTCTACTCGAAGCCGCGGACGCGATTCGTGGCCGCCTTCATCGGGACGGCGAACCTACTCGAAGGACGCGCGACCGCCGGCGGAATCGATGTCCCGGGAATCGGCGAACTGCGGGCCGAGCACGAGCTCGCACCGGGAGACGCGGCGACCGCCGTCATCCGCCCCGAAGACGTGACTGTGACGCGTGAACCGGCCGCGCTCGCCGGGACCGTCGTCGACATCTTCTTCCTCGGCGGCTCGACCACGGTCTCCGTCGCGGTGGACGGCCTCGCCGATCCTGTCCGATGCACGGTGCACGCCGCCGTCGGGCTCGCCCGAGGCGATGTCGTGGGCGTCTCCATCGCGCCCGAGCGCATCGTCGTGGTGCCCGCTGCCGGGCCGACGTCGCCCGCGGCGCTTCAGGAGGTCAGCGGATGACCTGTGGCCTGCCTCGCGTAGGACAGGATCAGTTCCGCGCCGGTGTCGGCGTCGATCAACGGATGTTGAGCGACCATCCGGTAGCCGTAGGCGTCCTCGAGCGCGACGAGGTTTCTGGCGACCGTGAGCACGTCGGGCGTGACGGTGAACAGGCCGCGCTCGACGCCCGCCGCGAGGACCTCGCCGTACATGTCGACCTGGCGGTCGAACAGCGTGGTGAGCATCGACGCCATCAGCGGATTGCGTCCCGCCGACCCACCCAGCTCGCAGAGCAGTCGGACCTCGGTGTCATCGGGGCCGACCGGCAACCCCGTCCGAACGAGCGCGACGAGCGCCTCGACGGGCTCGTCTTTGAGCGACTCGAGCATGCGGATCCGCTGCTCGTAGAAACGCTCCATCCCGGCGCGGTTCGCCTCGAGCACGAGGTCGTCGATGTCGGGGTAGTAGTACAGCACCGCACCCGAGGTGAGTCCGGCTTCCTCCGCCACCCTGTGCAGCCGCGCCCCGTCGGGGCCGTGGCGAGCGATCGTGCGCTGCGCCGCCGCGACCAGCTCGCTTCGACGCTGTTCCTGTCGCTTCGGCCTGGCCATCGACTCCCCCACTCTTCCCACTTTTCCTCGATGATATGCGCGCCCGATGAGCCCACCGGCACCATGCCTGCGCTGACCTGCCCTGACCGCCGCTAAGTACGAACCGCGATAAGAAAACCTTCCGGAGACGAAATGGCTACCACCCGCACCTTCCTGTTCATGCCCGAAAGCGCGTACGGACCCACCAACAACTGCATCGGCGTCGGCGCCGAACTGCTGCGCCGCGGACACCGCGTCGTCTTCGCGGCGGAGTCGTCGTGGAAGGGCAAGCTCGAAGCTCTCGGCTTCGAGGAAGACCTCGTCGACCTCGCTCCCCCGGCCGAGGAAGAGGAAGAGCAGGACGCCGGTGCGTTCTGGAAGAACTACATCCGCGAGATCTCGCCCGAGTTCCAGAAGTCGACCGCAGAACAGCTCGAGACCGTGACCGCGCCGATCTGGGAAGAGCTCTTCACCGGCGCCCAATACTGCGAGCCGCAGCTGCGAAGCATCATCGAGCGTGTGCAGCCCGACGTGATCATCGAAGACAATGTGATCGCCTTCCCCGCACTCGTGACCGCAGGCAAGCCGTTCGTCCGGATCATGTCCTGCCAGCCGCTGGAGAAGCCCGGCGCGAGCATCCCGCCCGTCTTCTCGGGTCTGCCCGCGGACGCGCCCGAAAGCTGGGCCGAGTTCACGGCGGAGTACGAACGCACGCACCGCCCCCTGTGGGACCGCGTCAATGCGTGGGTTCAGGAGCAGGGTGCGCCGGCGCTGCCCGACATGGAGTTCATCCACGACGGCGACCTCAACCTCTACGTCTACCCG
>Ga0210040_10003106_pt1 | contig 22704 bp, 23 predicted proteins | sample CryGeyCG12114_NA_FD_185462 | JGI IMG/M metagenome (GOLD analysis project Ga0210040, IMG submission 185462) | Groundwater microbial communities from aquifer - Crystal Geyser CG19_WC_8/21/14_NA (SPAdes) (version 2) | ecosystem: Environmental > Aquatic > Deep subsurface > Groundwater | place: USA...
CGACGCTGGGCTCCCCGCACGAGTACGTGCACTACGCGGCGGCCAAGGCCGGGGTGGACGCGCTCGTGGTGGGGCTGGCCAAGGAGCTGGCCGGGGACGGCGTGCGGGTCAACGCGGTGGCGCCCGGACTGGTGCGCACCGGCATCCACGCCGGCGCCGGCGACCCGGACCGGTTGGCGCGGGTGAGCGGCCGGGTGCCGATGGGGCGCCCCGGCGAGCCGGACGAGATCGCCCCGGCGATCGCCTGGCTGCTGGGGCCGGAGGCCGGCTACTGCACCGGTGCGGTGCTCCGGGTCGCCGGCGGGCTGTAGCTCACCAGCTCGGCACGGTCTCGTCGCGCTGGATGAACTCCAGCCGGTTGCCCACCGGGTCCGCGGCATAGCAGCGGCGGTGGCCGGGGAAGTCCGTGTCGTCCCAGCTGACCGCCGCGCCGGCGTTCTCCAGCTGGGCAGCCAGGCCGTCCAGGTCCTGCACCCGGATGCCCGGGTGCGCCTTGCGGGCGGGTCGGAAGTCAGCCTCCACCCCCAGGTGCAGCTCCACCCCGTCGGCCCGGACCCACAGCCCCCCGCGGGCGGCCAGCGCCGGCGGCTTGGTCAGCTCGACCATGCCCAGGACGTCGACGTAGAAGGCCCGGCAGCTGTCCTCGCTGCCGGCCGGGATGGCCAGCAGCACGTGGTGCAGCGCGAAGCCGTGGCCGGTCGGGTGGTCGGGCCCGTAGCCCTGCGCGGAAGACACCCCGGCAGTCTCGCGACGGTGGTACCCCGTCGTCCAGAACTGTCGCACCTCTCGCTCAGGTTCGAACCCGTGATGGAGACGGGCGGCTCCAGTGCCGTGCTGATCGTGGACGGGCGCGGGCAGGTGTCCGTGGGGCGGGTGTGACGGGAGTGCCCGCTGGGGAGAACGCCTGGTCAGCACGGGGAAGCGGGGTCCGTTCGGGTACCGGGGAGGGCTGCACGAGCCGATAGGCACTGCGTGATCCGTCATCACCTCGGTGCGAGCTCACCGCGGAGTCCCCAGTGGTTCGACTCGGCCCATCAGGCCGACATCCTCGCTGCCTTCGACACCCACCTGGCTGCCGGGCTGCACGACCGGAGCCATTCCGGTCCCCGGCCCGAGCGGGTGCGCGAGCTCGGCCAGCTGGCCGCGGTCAGCGCGCTGCCCGCCCGGGCCGCGCTGCTGCGCTGGGGTGCGTTGCCGGCGCCGGTCCGCAGCAACCTGCTGCTGGGCTGGTACGGCAGCAGCACCCAGCAGGCCAGCCCCGCCGCCGCCTGACGCAGTCCCGGCCGGCCGCGCCCGCGGCCGGCCGGCGTGGCCGTGGCTAGGGTCGCGGCACGTTGCGCAGGTTGGTCCGCGCCAGGTCGATCATCTTGCCGACGCCGCCCCCCAGCACCATCTTCGACGCCGAGGTCGCGAACCCGCGGATCTCCTTGCCGGTGATGGCCGGCGGGATGGACAGCGCGTTCGGGTCGGTCACGAACTCCATCAGCACCGGACCTGGCTGGGCCAGCCCCTGCTGCAACGTCGACCGCACGTCCCGGGGGTCCTCGACCCGCATCGACGGGATGCCCACGCCGGCCGCGATCGCCGCGAAGTCCGTCGGCTCGTGGTCGGTCTCGTAGTCGGGGATGCCGTCGACCATCATCTCCAGCTTCACCATGCCCAGCGAGGCGTTGTTGAACAGCACGATCTTCACCGGCAGCCGGTGCAGCCGGACGGTGATCAGCTCGCCGAGCAGCATCGCCAGCCCGCCGTCCCCGCTCATCGAGACGACCTGCCGGCCGGGCGCGGCGAACTGCGCCCCGACCGCGTGCGGCAGCGCGTTGGCCATCGAGCCGTGCCGGAACGAGCCGATCACCCGCCGCCGCCCGTTCGGGGTCAGGTAGCGGGCCGCCCACACGTTGCACATCCCGGTGTCGACGGTGAAGACGGCGTCGTCGGCGGCCAGCTCGTCCAGCTGCGCGGCCACGTACTCCGGGTGGATCGGCCGCATCTTCTCCACCTTGCTGGTGTAGGCGTCCACCACCTTCTCCAGCGCGTGCGCGTGGTCGCGCAGCATCGAGTCCAGGAACGTCCGGTCGGTCTTGCGCTCCAGCAGCGGCAGCAGCGCCCGGATGGTCTCCCCGACGTCCCCGTGCACGGCGACCTCCAGCGGGGTGCGCCGGCCCAGGTGCCCGGCGTCCGAGTCGACCTGCGCGGTTCTCGCCTGGGGCAGGAAGTTCGTGTACGGGAAGTCGGTGCCCAGCAGCACCAGCAGGTCCGCCTCGTGGGTGGCCTTGTGCGCCGCCCCGTAGCCGAGCAGCCCGTTCATCCCGACGTCGTAGGGGTTGTCGTACTGCAGCCACTCCTTGCCGGCCAGCGCGTGCCCGACCGGGGCCAGCACGTGCTCGGCCAGCTGCATCACCTCGGCGTGGGCGCCCCGGCAGCCGGCGCCGCCGAACAGCGTCACGGTGCCGGCGGCGTTGACCGCGTCGGCCAGCGCCTGCACCTGGTCGGCCACCGGCCGCACGGGGGAGGGGTCGGTCACCATCGCACTGGGCACGGTCGCCCCGCCGGACTCCTCGGCCGCCAGGTCACCGGGCAGCACCACGACCGAGACCCCGCGCTTCCCGATGGCGGTCTGCATCGCCACCCGCAGGTTGTGCGGCATCTGCTTGGGGGTGACCACCTCGCACCAGTACGAGCACTCACCGAACATCCGCTCCGGGTGCGTCTCCTGGAAGAAGGTCATCCCGATCTCCTGGGACTGGATGTGCGAGGCGATCGCCAGCACCGGGGCGCCGCTGCGGTGCGCGTCGAACAGGCCCTGCAGCAGGTGGGTGTTGCCCGGCCCGCACGACCCGGCGCAGACGGCGAGCCTGCCGGTGACCTGCGCCTCGGCGGCCGCGGCGAACGCGCCGCCCTCCTCGTTGGCCACGTGCACCCACTCGATGCCCTCGGTGTGCCGGACGGCGTCGACGATCGGGTTCAGGCTGTCGCCGACGACGCCGTAGATCCGTTCGACGCCGGCGGCCCGCAGCATCTGCACGAGCTGGGCGGCGACGGTGGGGTGGGCCATGGAAGAGCTCCTCGGGAGAGGCGGTGCAGCCTCGGCTCGGCTGCTGCCCCCCTACCCGCGCGGGCTCGGCTGAACATCGTCAGCGTGGTCCCCGGGTTCACCGCACGCCCCGCAGTGCCCCGGCGGAAGCGGATCGCCCAGCCGGCCGCAGGCGGGGCAGACCTGGTCCAGCCAGCAGGCGGGGTCGCCGCCCGCGGGCTCCGGCTGCTCGGCTGCCACGCCCGAGTCAGTCCTCGTCGACCGGCGCGAACCGGGCGAGCGCGTCGATCGACGGGCAGGTGTAGTACGCACCGCTGCGCGGCGTCAGGAAGCCGGTCAGCCCGTCCCGGATGCCGTCCGTGGCCCCGGCCATCCGGCGCAGCATCTCGTGCAGCCGCCAGCGGTCCGGGGCGAACCCGACGAACGCCGTCCCGTGGTCGGTGACGCCGCCGTAGGCGACGTTGCGGCGGAAGATCTGCCGCTCCGCACCATCGACCTCGACGGTGGTCCGCGCGACGTGCGCGCTGGGCAGCTGCACGTCCGCGGGCAGCTCCACGCTGTCGGGCTTGGTGCGGCCCATCATCATCTCCTGGCCGTGCTGGCCCAAGGACTCCCAGCTGGCGGTGTCGTGCCGCCACAGCTGGTAGAGCACGACGCTCGCGCCGGCGCCGGGCCGACCGGCCGGTACCGCGGCGACCTGGGCCGCGGTCAGCAGCGAGGGGTTCTCGGTGCCGTCGATGAACCCGGTCAGGTCCCGGGAGTGCCGGTACAGCCAGCCGGTCACCTCACCGCCCACCCGGGCCACGCCGGCCAGCGCGGCGAGCACCGTGCGGGCGTTGTCGAACACCGCCGTCCGGTCGCCGCCGGCCACCCACACCCACGCGTCGTGCTGGGTCGCCGGCATCCGGTACCCGCCGGCGCCGCGGATGTCCTCGGTCCAGCCCGCCGCGTCCGCCGGGGCGTCGTCCGGGGCGACCTCGGCCCACAGCTCCGGGCGGAAGCCGACGACCAGGTTCACCCCGCCGGTCGAGGAGAGCGGACCGGTGAGCCCGGCCACGCCGCGGACGAGCTCGTCGGCGGTGCGGCCGGGCTCGAGGTCGAGCTCGAGGTAGCAGTGCTCCGGGGTGCCGAGGGCGAAGATGCCCGGCTGCGTGCTCACGCCGGTCAGCCTGCCCTGCCCGGACGCCGCCGTCAGCCCGAGGTCGGCGGCTCGTCCTTGCCGGCCTCCTCGAGGGCGTCGGCCTCTTCCTTGGTCGTGTGCACCGCCTTGTCGGCGTGCTCCGGCGGCCCGTAGACGGTGTAGAGCACCAGCGGGTTGACGCCGGTGTTGAGGAAGTTGTGCTTCTTGCCGGCCGGGACGACGACCAGGTCACCCTGGGCCACGTTCTTCTTCTGCCCGCCGACGATCGCCTGGGCGGTGCCGCTGACGAAGGTGAGGATCTGGTCGACCTCGTGCACCTCCTCGCCGATCTCCCCGCCCACCGGGATCGTCATGATCACGAGCTGGGTGTGCTCGCCGGTCCAGAGCACCCGACGGAAGTCGGCGCTCTGCTCGGCGACGGTGGCGATGGTGAAGTGCTCCATGGCTGCCGTTCCTCCTCGATGTCGTTGCTGCCGGCACGTGCCGGCTCATGATCAGTCAAGAGCAGTCCGGTGCGCGCCGCGATCCGAGCACCCGGGGACCCAGCCCGCCCGGCGCCCCGGGGAGTAGGACAGGCTGTCCGCGGCAGTGATCACCCGGGAGCCGGCGCAGCAGGTGCCGGCGGAGTGCAGGAGGACGGCGTGAGCGAGCAGGAACGCGACGAGGCAGCGGTCGAGCCGGTCGACGACAGCGCCATCTCCACCCGGGCCGTGGTCTCCGGCGGCGTCGTCGTCGGCCACGACGGGTCCGAGTGGGCCCAGCAGGCGCTGCAGTGGGCCGCCGACCTCGCGCAGCGGGCGAACTGGCCGCTGCACGTGGTGCGGGCCTGGCGGATCGCCACCGCACCGCAGCCGTCCAGCTGGGAGCCGGGCTTCGTGCCGCCGATCACCGACTACGAGGCGGCCGTGCAGGCCGACCTGGAGTCCGACGTCGCCGCGGTGCTGGGCGCCGAGCGCGGTGCCGCCGCCGTCTGCCACGTGGTGCACGCCCCGCCGGTGACGGCGCTGATCGAGGCCGCCGAGGGTGCCGACGTGCTGGTCGTGGGCGCCCGCGGGCGTGGTGGCTTCGCCGGGCTGCTGCTCGGCTCGGTCAGCGACCAGGTCACCCGGCACGCCCCGATCCCGGTGACCGTGGTCCGCAGCGGCCCTGCGGACTGACCGTGCCCGAGCACCGCACCGTCCCGCCGGAGTTCCTGCGGGCGCACACCCGGCTCGCCCGGCCGACGCTGGTGCCGGAGGTGCAGCTGCACGTCGCCGACGACGTGGTCGGGCTGTGGGAGGCGATGGAGACCGAGGGCGGGGGAGCCGGCCAGGACCCGCCGTTCTGGGCGGCCGCCTGGCCCGGTGGGCAGGCGCTGGCCCGCTACGTCCTGGACCACCCGGGGTCCGTCGCCGGCCGGCGGGTGCTCGACCTGGGCGCGGGCAGCGGCCTGGTCGCCGTGGCGGCGCTGCTGGCCGGGGCGACCAGCGTGCTGGCCAGCGACATCGACCCCTACTCGCACACCGCGGTCGGGTTGAACGCACAGCTCAACGGGGTCTCCGGGATCGAGGTCGCGGGCGACGTGCTGGGCGGCAGCCCGCCGGACGTCGACGTCGTCCTGGCCGGTGACGTCTGCTACGACCGGGAGATGACCGCCCGGGTGCTGCCCTTCCTGGGCACTGCCTGGCTCGGTGGCGCGACGGTGTTCCTCGGCGACCCGGGCCGGGCCTACGTGCCCAGGGAGGGGCTGCTGGAGCAGGCGGCCTACGACGTCCCGGACGCCGACGGCGGGCCGGTGCGCCGGACGACGGTGTGGCGGCTGCCCTGACTGCGGGCCGCCCGGCTGGCACCGGCGTGGCAGATCACCACGAAATCCGGGTCGGAGGATTGTCACGAACGCGTCACGGCTCTAGGTTTGGCACGTCCGGTCGGACGTCAGGTCCCCATCCCGGGGAGCCCGCGCCGGATGCCGCCGAGTCGCTGTTCGCAGCGAGCCGGGGACCCACCGCAGCACTGGGGTGAATCCCGATCCGGGCACGCGCCCGGCCGGGTAGGGCGACTTCCAGCCCGAATCCGTCAGCTAACTCGGTAGGCGGCCGCGGAAGACCTCCGGAGCCACTCTCTTCATGTCCCGTCGCACCGCCTCGCCCGCGTCCCTCCCGCAGCCGTCGGCCCAGCAGTCGCTCCGCACGGAGGTCCTCGCCGGGGTCACCGCCGAGGTGAGCGCAGCGAACGCCGAGCCGGCCGGCGGTGCCGCCGGGCAGACCAGCGGCCACCGGGCCGGAACCCGCCGTCCGCCGGCCGGGCTGCGTCGTCCGGCCCTGTACCTCGCGGCCGCCGTCGCCGGCGGGATCGTGGTCAGCGTCCTGGGTGTCGGTCAGCCGGACGCGCAGGCCGACGCGGCCGCCGACCAGCCGGTCAGCATCGCCGCCCAGCTGGGCCTCAGCGCGCAGCAGTCGGACACGTCGGTGAGCGCCGGCGAGGTCGGCGAGCGGCTGGGCGAGCTCGTCGCCGACCGCAGCCAGCGGGAGGCCGACGAGGCCGCCGCCGCGCAGGCCCAGGCCGCCGCCGACCAGGCCGTCCTCGACGCCCGGGCCGCCGCGCAGGCGCAGGCCGCCGCCGAGGCGAAGGCGCTCGCCGACGCCCAGGCCGCCGCGGATGCGAAGGCCGCTGCCGACGAGCAGGCAGCCGCGGACGCCCAGGCCGCCGCCGACGAGCGGGCGGCGACCGAGGCCGCCGCGGCCACGCGGTCCACGAGCAGCAGGCCGACCGCCACCGCCACCGCCAGCTCCGGCTCGGCGTCCTCGGGCTCCTACCAGGACTACGCGCTGGCCCAGCTCGGCGGGGACAGCAGCGAGATGTCCTGCCTGGAGAGCCTGTGGGGCAAGGAGAGCAGCTGGAACCCCGACGCGCAGAACCCCTCCAGCAGCGCGTACGGCATCCCGCAGTTCCTGGACTCCACCTGGAAGGGCACCGGGATCGCCAAGACCTCGGACGGGTACCGGCAGATCGACGCCGGCCTGATCTACATCGACTCCCGCTACGGCTCCCCGTGCGGCGCGTGGTCCCACTCGAAGTCCACCGGCTGGTACTGACCGCACCGCACCGCACCGCCGGCCGCCGGCACCGCCGGCCGCCGGCACCGCCGGCCGCCGACGAGGCCCGGGTCCGCGCCGACCTGGGCCTCGTCCGTCCCGGTTCCCGATCCGGACCCCCGGGCGGGGGGCCGCCCGCCCGACCCGGCGCGGGCGTCGGTCAGGATTGCCCGGTGGACCATCACGACGAGGAGCGCTGACCTGTGGGCAAGCACCGCGCACCAGAGCACGCACCGACGGACTTCGACGCCGGCACGACCGCGCTGGCCGACGTCACCGGGGACTACACCGTCGACGTCGCGCACACCCGGATCGGCGTCCGGGCCCGGCACGCCATGGTGACCACCGTGCGGGGCGCCTTCACCGACTTCGCCGGCACCGCGCACCTGGACTCCGCGACCCCGGCCGCCAGCAGCGTCTCGCTGCAGATCGCGACAGCCAGCATCGACACCGGCACCGCCGACCGGGACGGGCACCTGCGCTCGCCGGATTTCCTCGACGTCGAGCAGTACCCGACGATGACGTTCCGCTCCACCGCCGTCGAGCAGCTGAGCGCCGACGTCTACCGGGTGACCGGTGACCTCACGATCAAGAGCACCACCCGGTCCGTGGCGGTCGACTTCGCGCTGACCGGTTCCGCGCTGGACCCCTTCGGCAACACCCGGGTCGGCTTCGAGGGGGCGCTGGCGATCAAGCGCAGCGAGTGGGACCTGACGTGGAACGCCGTGCTGGACACCGGCGGCGTGCTGGTCAGCGACCGCATCCAGGTGGAGTTCGACGTCTCGGCGATCCGGCAGGCCTGACCGGGTCCCGCTACGTCGGCCGCGGCGGAGCCGCTGCGTCGAGGCGTTCCGGGCGCCGGCCACCCACCGTGGATGATCTTCTGGACCTGCCACCGGCATGTGGCACCATCCCGCCCATGAATGACGTCCTGCCCGCCGCCGAGATCCCGGTGGTCATCCTCTGCGGCGGGATGGGCACCCGCCTGCGCGAGGCCAGTGAGAAGCTGCCCAAACCGTTGGTCGACATCGGTGGGCGCCCGATCCTCTGGCACATCATGAAGAGCTACAGCCAGCACGGGCACCGGAAGTTCGTGCTCTGCCTGGGGTACAAGTCCGAGCTGATCAAGAAGTACTTCCTCGACTACCGGTACCTCACCTCGGACTTCACCCTCCGGCTGGGGCAGGACGGCTCGCCGGACCTGCACGGCTCCGCGGTGAGCGAGGACTGGGAGGTCACCTTCGTGGAGACCGGCCTGATGACCGGCACGGCCAGCCGGATCCGCCGGGTGGCAGACCACCTGACCGGCCCGCGTTTCGCCCTCACCTACGGCGACGGCATCGGCGACGTCGACATCAGCGCACTGCACCGGCAGCACCTGGCCACCGGGCTGACGGCCACGGTCACCGGGGTGCACCCCGGCAGCCGGTACGGGGAGATGCACGTGGAGAACCGCACGGTCGTCGAGTTCAACGAGAAGCCGACGATGGCCGAGGGGTGGGTCAACGGGGGCTTCTTCTTCTTCGAGCGCGACTTCATCGACAAGTACATCGGCGACGAGCCGGACATGATGCTGGAATCCCAGCCGCTGCAGCGCCTGGCGCGCGACCGGCAGCTGTCGGTGTTCGAGCACGAGGGCTTCTGGATGGGCATGGACACGTACCGGGACTGGACGGACCTCAACGCACGCTGGGACGCCGGCGAGGCCCCGTGGAAGACCTGGGAGGGCTGACGTGCGCGTGCTGGTAACCGGCACCGAGGGGTACCTCGGCTGCTTGCTCGCTGCCACCCTGATGGACGACCACGACGTGATCGGGGTCGACACGGGCTACTACAAGAACGGCTGGCTCTACGCCGGGGTGGACCGCACGCCGGTCACCCTGGCGAAGGACATCCGTCGGCTCGGGCCGGCCGACCTCGCCGGCGTCGACGCCGTCGTGCACATGGCGGAGCTGAGCAACGATCCCATCGGCGACCTGATCGGGGACGTCACCTACGACATCAACCACGCCGGGTCGGTGCACCTGGCCCAGGTGGCCCGCCAGGCTGGTGTCCAGCGCTTCGTCTACATGTCCTCCTGCAGCGTCTACGGCGTGGCCGGGGGGACGGTGGACGAGGGCAGCCCGATCGACCCGCAGACCTCCTACGCCCGGTGCAAGGCTCTCGTCGAGCGGGACGTCGGGGCGCTGGCCACCGACGGGTTCTCCCCGACCTTCCTGCGCAACGCCACGGCTTTCGGTGCGTCGCCGCGGATGCGGTTCGACATCGTGCTCAACAACCTGTCGGGCCTGGCCTGGACCGAGCGGCGGATCGCGATGACCAGCGACGGCACGCCCTGGCGGCCACTGGTCCACGGGCTGGACATCGCCAAGGCGATCCGGATGACGCTGGCCGCGCCCCGCGACGCGGTGCACGGCCAGGTCTTCAACGTGGGCAGCGAGGCGAACAACTACACGGTTCGCCAGATCGCCGAGACGGTGGCGGCGGAGTTCCCCGGCTGCGAGGTCAGCTTCGGCCCGCCGAGCGCGGACAACCGCAGCTACCGGGTCGCCTTCGACAAGATCCAGGAGGTGCTCCCCGGCTTCACCTGCGACTGGGACGCCGCTGCCGGCGCCGCCCAGCTGCACCGGGTGTTCCAGGGCATCGCCCTGGACGAGGAGACGTTCACCGGCCGGGGCCACACCCGGCTGAAGCAGATCCAGCACCTCATGCGGTCCGGTCAGGTCGACGACGACCTCTACTGGGTCCGGTCGTGAGGTACACGCGCACGGCGGTCGACGGCGTCGTCGTCGTCGACCTGGAGCTGCGGTCGGACGAGCGCGGCTTCTTCGCCCGGACCTTCGACGCCGAGGAGTTCGCCGCCGAGGGGCTGGACAGCGCGGTCGCGCAGTGCAACCTGTCCGGCAACCGCGAGGCGGGCACGCTGCGCGGGCTGCACCGCCAGGTGCCGCCGCACGCGGAGGGCAAGCTGGTGCGGTGCACCCGCGGGGCGATCGTCGACGTGGCGGTGGACGTCCGGCCGGGCTCGCCCTCCTTCGGCCGGCACGTGATGGTCGAGCTGACCGCGGACAACCGGAGGGCACTCTTCCTCCCGCCCTACGTCGCGCACGGCTACCAGACGCTGGTACCCGACACCGACGTCCTGTACCAGGTCAGCGGCCGCTACGCTCCCGGGGGCGAGGAGGGCTACCGCTGGGACGACCCGGCACTGGGGCTGTCCTGGCCGGTGGCGGTCAGCTCCGTGTCGGAGAAGGACAGCTCCTGGCCGCTGGTGGACCCCCAGCTGTGGGGCCGGCCGTCGTGATCGTCATCGACGAGCTGCTCGCCCAGCGGGAACGGGACGGCGCTCCGCTGCGGGTCGGGATCGCCGGCGCCGGCTTCATGGCCTCGGGCCTGGTCCACCACATCGTCAACTCGGTGCCGGGCATGCGCGTCGCCGCGGTGTACGCCCGCCGTCCCGAGCGCGCCCAGCAGGTGCTGACCGAGGCCGGGATCGCCGCGGGCGACGTGTCCCTGGTGGACTCCGCCGCGGGCGTCGACCGGGCGGTGGCCGCCGGTGGTGTCGCGATCACCGACGACCACACCGCGGTCACCGGCGCAGGTGCGGTGGACGTCGTCGTCGACTGCACCGGTGCCGTGGAGTTCGGTGCCCACCTGGCGCTGTCCAGCATCTCCGAGGGCAAGCACCTCGTGCTGCTCAACGCCGAGGTCGACGCCACCCTCGGCCCGGTGCTCTCCCGCCGGGCTGCCGCGGCGGGCGTCGTCTACACCGGGTGCGACGGTGACCAGCCGGGCGTGCAGATGAACCTCATCCGGTTCGTCCGGGGCCTGGGCGTCCGGCCGTTGCTCGCCGGCAACATCAAGGGCCTGCAGGACCGGTTCCGCAACCCCACCACGCAGGAGGGCTTCGCCCGGCGGTGGGGTCAGGACCCCTACATGGTCACCAGCTTCGCCGACGGCACCAAGGTCAGCGTCGAGCAGGCCCTGGTCGCCAACGCGACCGGCATGACCGTGCACCGCCGCGGGATGCTCGGGCGCGACCACACCGGTCACGTCGACGAGCTCACCACCGCCTACGACGTCGACGAGCTGCGGGCGCTGGGCGGCGCGGTCGACTACGTGGTGGGTGCCAAGCCCGGGCCGGGGGTGTTCGTGCTCGGCGAGCACCCCGCTCCGCGCCAGCGGCACTACCTGGAGCTGTACAAGCTGGGCACCGGGCCGCTGTACAGCTTCTACACGCCTTACCACCTGTGCCACTTCGAGGTGCCGTCGACCGTCGCCCGCGCGGCGCTGCTCGGCGACGCGACCATCCGCCCGCTCGGTGCGCCGTCGGTGGACGTGGTCACGCTGGCGAAGACCGACCTGGCGGCGGGTACCACGTTGGACGCGCTGGGCGGTTACACCTACTACGGCGAGTGCGAGCGGTCCACCGTGGTCGCCGCCGACGGCCTGCTGCCGGTGGGGTTGGCCGAGGGGGCGCGGTTGCGCCGTGACGTCCGGCGCGACGAGGCCATCAGCCGCGCCGACGTCGAGCTGCCCGCCGGCCGGCTGGCCGACGAGCTGCGGGCGGAGCAGGACGCACTCTTCGGGCAGCTGGCGCCATGAGCCCCGTCGGTCCCGAGCAGCGCGACAGCCGGGTGCTGGTGCTGTCCCAGCGGAACCTGGCCAAGGGCAAGGAGCTCACCACGCAGTACGAGCTCGAGGACCTGCTGGGGCAGCTGGACGACGTGCAGCTGCTCGCACCCGGGCCGGCGGCGCGCGCCGACACCGGGATGATGGCGCGACGGCTGGTCAACGGGGGGCTGCTGCGGGCCGGTCTGCCGCGCCGCTCACCGCCCTGGACCAAGCCGAGCATGCGCCCGACCCGGGTGGTGGGGCAGCACGACCTCTTCTTCATGGTGGTCGGCCAGGCCAGCCAGCTGGCGTACCTGCACCGCCTCGAGGGCTGGCGGGAGCGCTCCCGGCACGCGGTGTGCTTCCTGCTCGAGGTGTGGACCGACCGGGTGGCCGAGGACGCCGACTACTACCGGTTGCTGCGGGACTTCGACGCGGTGTACATGCTCACCCCGCAGGCGGCTCCGGCGCTGGCGGCCCTCGGTGCCCCGGCACCGGCGTTCCTGCCGGCCGGCGTGGACGCGCAGGCGGCCAACCCGCTCACCCCCCGAGGGGTTCCGCCGACCCGGGGGATCGACGTCTACGCCTACGGCCGCACCTCGCCGGTGCTGCACCAGCAGCTGCTGCAGCTGGTGGAGACCGAGGGGTTGGTTTACCAATACGACACCATGTTCGAGGGCAAGATCTTCCACCCCGTCGAGCACCGTGCGCTGCTGACCAACAGCCTCAAGCGCGCCCGCTACCACCTGGCCCACCGGATCAACGATGCGCCCCAGCGGTTGCGCCGCACCGGTGGCGAGGAGTCGTTGAGCACCCGGTACTTCGAGGCATCGGCCGGCGGTGCGGTGCTGCTGGGCAGCCGGCCCCGGACCCCGGATTTCGAGGCCTGCTTCGACTGGCCCGACGCTGTGATCGACGTGCCCTGGGACTGCGACGACCTGGCCGGTGTGCTGCACGACCTGGAGGCCCAGCCCGACCGGCTGGCCGCCGTCCGCGCGGCCGGGGTGCGGGCGGCACTGCTGCGCCACGACTGGTCCTACCGCTGGGAGCGGGTCCTGGGGGACGCCGGCCTGGCGGTCACCCCGCAGGTGCGCGACCGCCAGGCCCGGTTGCAGGAGCAGGCGCTCGCGGTCACCCCGGAATCGCTGACGCCGCGCTGACCGGGGAGCGACCCGGTCCACCCGGCGGCGAGGCGGTCACCGCCCCTGAGCAGGTCCTCGGACGACGTCGTCGGGTCGGCGACCCGATCCGGGTGGAGTGGGACGTCTCGGCGATCCGGCGGGGCCGACCCGGGGGCCGGCTGCTCAGCCGCGGCTCAGCCGGCCCAGCAGCCCGCCGGTGCCGCCCAGCGTGCGGGCGGCCAGCGCCAGGATCGGCCCACCCGGGATGCCCGGCGCGGCCGAGACGATCGGGGCCAGCTCCAGCAGCCCGGCCAGCTGGTGCACCCGGAGCCGGCGGCGGGCCAGCGCTGCCACCGGGTTCGCCCGGCCGGACGCCGCATCCAGCAGCAGGTCCGCGGGCGCCTCGACCGCCGTGCCGGGCACCTCTCCGGGGGCCAGCCGGCGCACCGTCCAGCCGTTCCGGTCGGCGGCGAAGGCCCAGCCGCCGTCCGGGGTGGCCAGCGCGGCGCCGGCCGTGATGCCCTGGGCCGCCGCCAGCGCGCCGGTCACGTCGGCCAGCGCGGCGATCCCGGACTGCAGCACCTCCGCCGGGGGCGCGGGCGCGCCGGCGGAGACCAGGTCCAGCCCGTGCACCGCCAACTCGTAGGCCTGCCCGAGCACCACGCTGAGCACCGGCAGCCGGCCGACCGTGGAGACGGTGGGTGCGGTGTCCAGCTCCGCCGGCTCGTCGGCCAGGTACCGCTCGGTGGCCGCGCGCCCGGCCCGCAGGGCGGCGAGCACCTGGGCCGGGGAGGCGTCCCGGTGGGCTGCCGTGACCCGCGCGTTGACCGGGTCGGGATCGGGCGGTGTGCCGGTGCCGCCGGCCCGGGCGTCGGCGACCAGACCGGCCAGCGCCGCGTGCTCGGGCCAGACGCCCAGGTGCACGCACACCTCCTGGGCCCGCCAGCCGGGCAGCCGCGTGCTCCGGTGCAGGTCGACCCGGCCGGCCTGGTCCAGGAAGGCGTCCCAGGCACCCAGCACCAGCCGGCCCACCTCCGCGCGCCCCGCGTCGGCCATGCCCCGCCTGGTGCGCCCCGACGTGCTCACCGCAGGGCCAGCAGGGTGCGCAGCGCGGCGACCAGGGTCAGCGGCCGGTCGAGCATCGGGTGGTGCCCGGAGTCCGGCAGCTCGACCACCGGCAGCCCGGCCCGCACCAGCCCGGCCATCTCCGCGGCCATCCCCGCCGGCACCAGGCCGTGCTCGCAGCGCAGCAGGGTCAGCGGGGCGCCGACGGCGGGCAGCAGGTCGCGCAGCCGCAGCCGGTTGCCGAAGAAGTCCGGGTCGAACTTCCACGTCCAGCCGCCCTCGACCGGGCGCAGCGACCCGCGGGCGACGTGCTCGCCCACGTAGGGCAGCACCACGTCCTGCGGTGGCAGCGTGCGGAAGCGGCCGACGGCGTCGTCCCGGGTCGGGTACACCCGGTGCGGACGGCGCCGTTCGGCCAGCCGCTGCTCGTCCGGCGGTGCGTCGTTGAGCGGGGAGTCGATCACCACCACCGAGGACACCGCCGCGGCGTGCCGGGCGGCGACGGTGGTGGCGACCCAGCCGCCCATGCTGTGCCCGACCACCACCGGGCGGTCCAGCCCGGCGGCGACGGCGACCACCTCGTCGGCCCACCGCAGCGGGTCGTAGGTGGCGCGGCGGTCGCTGTCGCCGTGGCCGGTCAGGTCCAGGGCCGCCACCCGGTGCCCGGTGAGCAGCGGGGCGACGTGGTCCCACCAGCCGGAGTGGGCCGCGCCGCCGTGCACCAGCACGACGCCCGGCGCACCCGCCGGCCCCCACTCCCGGTAGGCGACCCGGGCACCGGCGACGACGACGTCGCGGTGCTCGGGCTGCTGGGCGACAGCCCGGGTGAACCACGTCGGTGGGGTCATCCCCGGATCCTGCCCGAAGGAGTCAGCGGCCCTTCAGCAGCTCCTCGAACGAGGTCGTCGGGTCGGCGAACGGATCGGTCGGCCGGGTCGCCGCGGGCCGGCCGGCCAGCACGTCGGCCAGCTCACCGGCGGCCCGGTCGATCCGGCTCGCCAGCGACCGGTCGCCGCCGCCGGCCCAGTCCTCCGACGCCGCGAAGACGCCGGTCGGCACCGGCACCGCCCGCAGGTAGGCGAACAGCGGCCGCATCGCGAACTCCACCACCAGGGAGTGCCGCGCCGTCCCGGCGGTGGCGCCCAGCAGCACCGGCGTGCCGATCAGCGCGTCGGGGTCCAGCACGTCGAAGAAGGTCTTGAACAGCCCGCTGTAGGAGGCGGAGAACACCGGCGTGACGGCGATGACCGCGTCCGCGCCGACCACCGTGCCGATGGCGGCCGGCAGCTCTCCGCCGGCGAACCCGGTGGTCAGGTTGTCGGCCAGGTCGCGGGCCAGGCCGCGGAGCTCGACCAGCTCGACGGTGGCGTCGTCACCGCGGGTGCGCAGCGCCGCGACGGTGGCCGCGGCCAGCCGGTCGGCCAGCAACCGGGTGGAGCTGGGGTTGCCCAGCCCGGCGCTGACCACGGCGATCGTCCGGGTGGTCATGCCTGCGCCGCCGACCGGGGCGCCTCGACCGTCGCGCCGGTGACGTCGTCGGCCGGGGCGTAGACGGTGCTGTCGTGCCCGCCGCCGGCCGCCGCGACCAGCGAGGCGTGGGTGGGGGCGTCCGGGACGTGTGCCGGCTTGAGCGCGGCGAACTCGCGGCGGAGCACCGGCACGACCTGCTCGCCCAGGATGTCCAGCTGCTCGAGCACCGTCTTCAGCGGCAGGCCGGCGTGGTCGATGAGGAACAGCTGGCGCTGGTAGTCGCCCACGTAGTCGCGGAACCCCAACGTGCGCTCGATGACCTGCTCCGGCGAGCCCACGGTCAGCGGGGTCTGCGAGGTGAACTCCTCCAGCGACGGGCCGTGGCCGTACACCGGGGCGTTGTCGAAGTAGGGGCGGAACTCCTGCACGGCGTCCTGGCTGTTCTTGCGCATGAACACCTGGCCACCCAGGCCGACGATCGCCTGCTCGGGCGTGCCGTGGCCGTAGTGGGCGTAGCGGCGGCGGTAGAACTCCACCATCCGCTGGGTGTGCTCCGGCGGCCAGAAGATGTGGTTGTGGAAGAAGCCGTCGCCGTAGTACGCGGCCTGCTCGGCGATCTGCGGGCTGCGGATCGACCCGTGCCAGACGAACGGCGGGACGCCGTCCAGCGGGCGGGGCGTGGCGGTGAAGCCCTGCAGCGGGGTGCGGTACTGGCCCGACCAGTCGACGACGTCCTCGCGCCACAACCGGCGCAGCAGCTGGTAGTTCTCCACCGCCAGCGGGATGCCGTCCCGGATGTCCTTCCCGAACCACGGGTAGACCGGCCCGGTGTTGCCCCGGCCCAGGGTCAGGTCGACCCGGCCGTCGGCGACGTGCTGCAGCGTGGCGAAGTCCTCGGCGATCTTCACCGGGTCGTTCGTGGTGATCAGCGTCGTGGCCGTGGAGAGGATGAGCTTCTCGGTCCTCGCCGCGATGTAGCCCAGCGTCGTGGTGGGGGAGGACGGCACGAACGGCGGGTTGTGGTGCTCGCCCTGGGCGAAGACGTCCAGCCCCACCTCCTCGGCCTTGAGCGCGATCGTGATCATCGCCTTGATCCGCTCGGCCTCGGTGGGCGTGCGGCCGGTCGTCGGGTCGGGCGTGACGTCGCCGACGGTGAAGACCCCGAACTGCATCTCGTGCTCCCTCGCGTCTCCGTCGCACTGGTTGAGAGTGCAACTACTGCTGGGGAGAACCGTACCGGGTGCCCGGTCATTCCCGGCACCGCACAGGACGACGCCCCCTCGACCGGGTGGTCGAAGGGGCGTCGGCAGGCCCGGGGCCCCTACGCGGTCGGGTCGACCGTCTCGTGCTGGTCGACCGTGGCGGCGAGCCGGGCCAGCGCCCAGTCGCCGTCGCCGAGCAGGTGGTCGATCGCGGTGAGCCGGCTGGTGTAGTGCCCCACCTTGTACTCGGCGGTCACCCCGATCCCGCCGTGCAGCTGGATCGCCTCCTTGCCGATGTGCCGCGACGCCCGGCTGGTCTGCAGCCGCATCCGGTCGGCCGCCGTCACCACGTCACCGTCGTTGTCGACCACCAGCGTCGCCCACATGACGGTGCTGCGGGCCAGCTCCAGGGACACGTACATGTCCGCGGCCCGGAAGGTCAGCGCCTGGAACTTGCTCAGCGGAACCCCGAACTGCTTGCGGGCCCTGAGGTACTCCGCGGTGGTGGTCAGCGCCGTCTCCATCGCGCCCAGCGCCTCGTGCCCGTAGGCCACCCGCGCCCGGGCCAGCGCCCGGTCGACGGCGGCGGTCTGGTCGCCGGTCGCGTCGCCCAGCGGCTGCGCCGGGGTGCCGGTGAACTCGACCTTCGCCGACCGGGTGCCGTCGTGGTTGCGGTAGCCCGACCGGGCGAGCCCCTCGGCGTCGGCGGGCACCAGGAACAGCCGGGTGGCGTCCCCGACGACCGCACTCACCACCAGGAGGTCGGCGCGGGCACCGTGCGGCACCGGCTCCTTGACGCCGGTCAGCCGCCACGAGCCGCCGTCCTCGGTCGCGGTGACCGTGCGCGCCGAGGCGCCCCAGCGGGAGCCGATCTCGGTGTGCGCGAACGCCGGGACCAGGGTGCCCTCGGCCAGGGCGCCCAGCACCTCGCTGCGCTGCGCGTCGGTGCCCAGCTCGGCCACCAGCCCACCGGCCAGCACCACGGCCTCGACGAACGGCTCGGGGGCCAGCACCCGGCCGATCTCCTCGGCCACGATGGACACCTCCACCGGCCCGGCCCCCATGCCGCCGTCGGCTTCGGCGAAGGGCAGTCCGAGGACGCCCATCTCGGCCAACCGGCCCCAGGTCTTCTCGTCGAAGCCGGGATCGGCGGCGACCGCCTTCCGGCGCTGCTCGCTGTCGGCGTAGGCACGGGCCAGCAGGGCGCTCACGGCCTCGCGCAGACCGTTCTGCTCGTCGTCGTAGCTGAAGTCCACGGTGAGATCACAACCCCAGGATCGAGCCGGCGATGATGGTGCGCTGCACTTCGTTCGAACCGCCGTAGATGGAGACCTTGCGGTAGTTCAGGTAGTTCGGCGTGGCCACCTGCGCCCACTCGGGGACGTCGGAGTCCGCGCCGGCGAACGAGGCGACCGACATCGGCCCGGCGATGTCCACCAGCAGCTCGGTGGCCGCCTGCTGCAGCTCCGAGCCGCGCAGCTTGAGCACCGAGGACGCCGGGTGCGGGCGGCCACCGGCGGAGTTGGCCACCACCCGGAGCGCGGTCAGCTCCAGGGCGAGCAGCTCGTTCTCCAGCTCCGCGATCCGGGCCCGCAGGTACGGGTCCTCGGCCAGCGGGGCACCGTCGACGGTGATGTCCCGGGCGTGGGCCTTGGCGTCGGCCAGCATCCGCTTGGTGGAGCCGATCCGGGCGATGCCCACCCGCTCGTTGCCGAGCAGGAACTTGGCGTAGTCCCAGCCGTGGTTCTCCTCCCCGACCAGGTTCTCCGAGGGGACGCGGACGTCTTCGAAGAAGACCTCGTTGACCTCGAAGCCGCCGTCCAGCAGCTCGATCGGCCGCAGGGTGACCCCGGGGGTGTCCATCGGGAACAGCAGCAGCGAGATGCCGCGCTGCCGCTTCGCAGCGGTCGGGTCGGTGCGCACCAGGCAGAAGATCCAGTCGGCGTGCTGGCCCAGCGTGGTCCAGGTCTTCTGCCCGTTGACCACCCAGTCGTCGCCGTCCCGGACGGCGGTGGTGCGCAGCGAGGCGAGGTCGGAGCCGGCGTCGGGCTCGGAGAAGCCCTGGCACCACCAGATGTCCAGGTTCGCCGTGGCCGGCAGGAAGCGCTCCTTCTGCTCCTGCGACCCGAAGGTGGCGATGACCGGGCCGATCATGGAGGTGTTGAAGGCCAGCGGCTCGGGCACACCGGCCAGCTGCATCTCCTCACGCCAGATGTGGCGCTGCAGCGGTGTCCAGTCCTTGCCGCCCCACTCGACCGGCCAGTGCGGCACGGCGAGACCGGCGGCGTTGAGCGCCTGCTGCGCCTGGACGAACTGCTCCTTGGTCACCTCCCGGTGGGCGGCGACCGCATCCCGGATCGACTGCGGCACCCCGGTGGCGAAGAAGGTGCGCATCTCGTCCCGGAAGGCCTGGTCGTCGGCCGACAGGTGCAAGCGCATGGGACCTCATTCCCGACAGCAGCTCTGCCGTCTCGACGTGGGGAGTCGAACATCCCACACCGGCTACCGATCGGTAACTCCGGGGTTCACCGGTGCGGTGACCGAGGGTCGTCGTCCGATCACCATCCGCCTCGTTGGGGGGAAGTCGTCGGGATCGGCTGGAGAGCGTCCCCCCGCCCGCCGACGCTGTGTTCGGGCGCCGACGCGTCCGGAGGAAGAGGGGAGGGACGACGTGGCAGCGAGAACGCGCGTGGCGGACGAGCACCAGGCGTCCCCGGAGGTGGTGGCCGCGGTCTTCCACAAGGTGACCGTGAGCGACGCGATGGCCGTCATGGTCGTCGAACCGGTCGGCGGGGACCTGCACGTGAGCTGGAGCAACGGCATGGCCGGCCGGCTGCTCGGCTACGCCGCCGAGGACCTGCGCGCGCTGTCCTTCGAGCAGCTGCTGCCCTCGCTGTCCGCCGGCGAGCTCAGGCTGCTGCTCCGCCGCGAGCGCGCGGTCACCATGACGTTGCCGGTGCGGTGCGCCAGCGGCGTCCTGCTGGACTGCTCGGTGTCCACCGTGCCCGCCCCCGCGGGCCGGCGCTGGACGGTCCGGCTGGCCGCCACGGCGAACGAGACCGAACGCGCGCTGCGGGCCACCGCGGATGCGCACGAGCGGCGGTTCTCCACCCTGACCGAGCGCTCGCCGGTGCCCACCCTGCTGTCGGAGCAGGGCCTGCGGCTGGCGCACGTCAACGACGCGTTCTGCGCGCTGGTCGACCTGCAGGCCGAGCAGCTGCTGGGCACCGGCTGGCTCGGCACCGTGCACCCCGACGACCTCGACGCGGTCATCGAGTCCGCCGCCGCGGTGCTCGGGGACGGCGGGGAGGACCGTGACGGTGAGGCCCGGGTCCGGCTGGTGCGCGCCGACGGCACCGAGCGCACCACGGTCATCCGCTTCGCCCACCTGTTCACCCCCGGCGTGGGCGCGGGCTTCGTCGGCACCATCGAGGACATCACCGAGCGGCTGGCCTTCGAGTCCCGGCTCGCCCACCAGGCCAACCACGACCCGCTCACCGGGCTGCCCAACCGCACCCTGCTCGCCGAGCACGTGGCCTGCCGGTTCACCCCTGGCGGCAGCCGGCTGGCCTGCATCTTCCTGGACCTGGACAACTTCAAGGTGGTCAACGACTCCCTCGGCCACGCCGCCGGTGACCAGCTGCTCGTCGAGCTCGCCGACCGGCTGCGGGCCGCGGTCCGCCCCGGCGACCTGGTGGCCCGGTTCGGCGGTGACGAGTTCGTCGTCGTCTGCACCGACGTCACCGAGGACGGCGCCGTGGCGCTGGCCGAGCGGATCGGCGAGGCGCTGCGCCGGCCGGTCACCCTCGGCGGGGTCGAGCTGCGACCGGCCGCCAGCGTGGGCGTGACCGTGCAGACCGCCGAGCACGCCGCGGCGGAGGAGCTGATCCGGGACTGCGACATCGCGATGTACCAGGCGAAGGCGGCCGGCAAGGGCCGGATCACCGTGCTGGACGGCGAGGCCCGCGCGCAGGCCCGGGACAAGCTGCGGCTGGTCGCGGAGCTGCGCGAGGCGATCGAGCAGCGGGCGATCACGCTGATGTACCAGCCGATCTTCAGCACCGAGGACGGCACCGTGGCCGCCGTGGAGTCGCTGGCCCGCTGGCAGCACCCGGTGCGCGGTGCGATCAGCCCGGCCACGTTCGTGCCGCTGGCCGAGGAGAGCGGCCTGGTCGCCGGGCTGGGCCTGCTGGTGCTGGACGAGACCTGCCGCCAGCTGGCCGAGTGGGACCGGGAGCTCGGCACGAGCGCACCGGCGCGGGCCAACGTGAACGTCTCCGCGCTGCAGCTGGACGGGAAGCTCACCGGGCACGTCGAGTCCGCGCTGCTCCGGCACGCGCTTGACCCCTGCCGGCTGTCCATCGAGCTCACCGAGTCCGCGCTGATGAAGGACCCGGGGGCGGCCCGGCAGGTGCTCCAGCAGCTGCGCGAGCTCGGCGTCCAGGTGTCCATCGACGACTTCGGCACCGGCTACTCCTCGCTGGCCTACCTGCGCCACCTGCCCGTCGACTGCCTCAAGGTGGACCGCTCCTTCGTCGCCGAGCTCGCCGACGGCCATCCCGAGATCACCTCCGCGGTCATCGCGCTGGCCCGCAGCCTCGGGCTGTGCACGGTCGCCGAGGGCGTGGAGACCCGGGAGCAGGCGCAGGAGCTGACCCGGCTCGGCGCCACCTACCTGCAGGGCTTCAGCCTCGCCGCACCGCTCACCGGCCGCGACGCCACCGCCTGGTTCGCCCGGCAGCACGTCGCTCGGCCCGCCGTGGGGGCCCTCGCGTGACCCCGCCGCTCGACCACCCCGAACTGGAGACGACGTGACCCCGTCCGCCGCCCCGCCCGTGGCACCGGCCCTCTCGCTGGCGCCGACCTTCGACCTGGAACGCGTGGTGGCCAGCATCGACTCGATGGCCGCCCAGCGTCCGGTCGCCGCGCAGATCGTCTCGGTCGCCAACTCCGAGGAGGCCAGCGCCAAGGAGCTGTCCCGGATGCTCGGAGCCGACGTCGCCCTGGCCGGCCGGGTGATGAAGCTGGCCAACTCCGCCTTCTACGGCATGCGCGGCCGGGTGACCTCCCTGCAGTTCGCCGTCACCGTCGTCGGCTTCGCCACCGTGCGCACCATGGCCACCGTCGCGCTGACCGACCTGGAGGACGAGTCGCGGCTGCCTGAGGACTTCTGGCAGGTCAGCACCAGCCTGGCGCTGGCCGCCTCGGCGCTGGCCCCGCGGTTCGCCGAGCGGCCGCAGGACGCGCTCTGCCTGGGTCTGCTGGCCCAGCTGGGGGTCGCGCTGCTGCACCACAACGACCCGGTCGGGTACGCCGACCTGTGGACGCAGGAACGCTCCTGCGCCGGGCGCCGGCACGCCGAGGTGCAGCGCTACGGCATCTCCGCGCTCCGGCTGACCTCGGTCGCGCTGGAGCAGTGGGCCTTCCCGGCGGGGATGGTGGCGCCGCTGAAGATGGTCGACGACCCCACCTCGTTCCAGGGGGCCCTGCTGCGCTCGGCCTTCGAGCTCGCCGGCCGGATCACCGACGCCGACCACGAGGAGATCCCCATCGAGCGGGTCAGCTGCGGCCAGCTCAAGCAGCGCGACGTGCTGCCGGTGCTGGACCAGGTGCGGGGGGACGCCGAGGAGCTGCGCCGCGCCCTGCTCGGCTGAGCGCTGGCGCCGGCGCCGCCCCCACGGGGACAGTGGTGGGGTGTTCGACAGCGACTTCGGCCCCGATCCGATGGCCCTGCTCACCCGCGAGGTGCTGCGTGAGCGCACCGCCGCGCTGATCGCGGAGGCCTGCGCCTGGGCCGTCGGGCTCTCCGACCAACCGCACCACCTCCGGGTGCGGGGGCGGGTGGTGGCCTCCGGGTCGACCATCGGCGCCCGCGCCTCGACCGGGCAGCCGCTCGGCGGGGAGGAGGACGGCCGGCTCGAGCTCGGTGACGCCCGCCCCGGCAGCTTCCAGGACGTGCTGAACGCGGTCACCGCCGACGGCA
>Ga0210040_10003108_pt1 | contig 22696 bp, 21 predicted proteins | sample CryGeyCG12114_NA_FD_185462 | JGI IMG/M metagenome (GOLD analysis project Ga0210040, IMG submission 185462) | Groundwater microbial communities from aquifer - Crystal Geyser CG19_WC_8/21/14_NA (SPAdes) (version 2) | ecosystem: Environmental > Aquatic > Deep subsurface > Groundwater | place: USA...
CGGCTAAGACCACTTTTGCAACGCCTGGCCGCACTACAGATATCAAGACAGGGTGGAGTTTCAGTAGAAGCATAGCACCCACAAACACGTCGAACACGGAAGGAAAGAAGCAATCAAATTCTATGCAAAACGCCTAACCTCTACGGTCTCCCCATATGCCTCCCTTCTACTTGCCGCATCCTCCTCAGCCTGTCCATACTCTCCTTCACACCCCAACCATCCTGCAACAATGTCCCTATATCCTCAATCTCCATACCCATAGTCTCCGGGTAACACCACCATATCGCGATCCAGCCTAACCCACACACTACCGCGTAAACCACAAAAGTCCAGGTCGGCGTCAACCCCTGCATCATAGGCAGGAACGTCAGCCCCACAATCGTGTTCAGTCCCCAGTTCGTCGAGGTGCTAAGACTCGAACCGAGGGAGCGGACAGACAGCGGGAATAGTTCTGATTGCTGCCAGGGTACAGGTCCCAGGCCCGTGGCGTAGGCGGAGACATACATTAGAAGAGAGAGTACAACGAGGTAAGGCGGTAATTCCGGCTGTGCGCTTTCTGCTTTGAGCTCTGGTGCACCCTCTGTAGTCGGCAAGTCCACGAACCGGAACATCGCGGCAGCGAGCAACAAGCTCACGGCCATGATTGGGATCGTGTAGAGCAGGGAGCGTCGTCGACCGAGCCGATCGATGAGGTAGAATGCCACGACGGTGAATGCGAAGTTCGTGAGCGCGATACTCAGGGACGTGAGTGTTGGGTTTGTGAAGCCGAGGGACTGGAAGATGGTGGCGGAAAAGTACATCAGGGAGTTGAAGCCTGCTGCTTGTTGGAGCCCTTGAAGGAGGCAGGCTATGGCTAGGGCCCGTGTGTGCGGTGGGTGGGTCAGGAGGGAGGTGAGTGTTGCGATGAATTTGTTGGGCGAGGAAGATGGGGTTGTGAGTTTGAGGGAGGTTGCTGCTTCCTCTTCTTCATTGATCTCTTTCTTGATCGCGGCTAAGGTCGTGTCGACTGTATGTATGAGGTCAGGCGTGGTATTGCGGTAGACCTTCTTGAGGATCTGTCTAGCTTTCTCTTCCTCTCCGACTCTTGCTAAATATCTTGGTGTCTCGGGCATGAAGGCCAGCATGAAGATCTGGGTGATGGCGGGAAAAGCGCCGATGCCAACCATCCACCTCCAACCGCTGGGCATGGTGGAGAAGATCCAGCCGATCATGTATGCTACAGCTTGTCCACCGGTGATCAGTAGCAACTGAACTGTGGTAAGTCGGCCACGTAGATGACCGGGCGCAAGCTCAGCGATATACAACGGCACAATCATGCTCGCGCCACCAATTGCAAGACCGACGATGGAGCGGCCTAAGATCATGCCCCAGACGGAAGTGGTGACAGCTTGCCATAGTGCGCCTGCAGTAAACAAGACATCGGAGTATATGATTATGCTCTTTCGACCAAGTTTGTCTGCAAGGAAGCCGGCTATTGGGCTCGCGATCAAGGCGAAGAAGCTGGTCGCGGCTGTGATCAGGCCTTTGTCAAGGCTGGTGAGGTGCCGGTTGGAGAGATCGGTGCCGATTGAAACGAGGGTGCTCGAGATAACGCCTGTATCATAGCCGAACAGGAGCCCGCCAACGCAGGCTGCGAGAGTAAGTGCCCATATGAAGGCATTGCCGCCGCCAGTTTGAACGGCGCTGTCGGCCTCTTGCTGCTCTTCGTCGCGCTCGATCAGGGGTGCGCTGGGTGCTGAATCGTGGTCTGGGTTTCGAGAGTCCATGTTGCTCATCTCCACCTCTTCCTTGTCCTCGGCCTCGCTGGAATACTGCGAAACATTGCTAGGCATGAACAGTAGGCCTGCTATGACCGTTGTTGGCACATGCTTGCTGACCCCGAGCGCGCCGGTCAAGTGGGCTTTGGCGTGCGACGTGCTCACGTGTTGCAGTACCAACCGCCCGTCGACGGAACAGCAGCCAGCTTTGGCTTAGCTCTTTTAGATCGGCTCAAGCATGTGAGGCTAGACTGACTTTAGTTAGTCGTCAGGATTGACAAGATGCCTCGGTATCAAGATGCATTACGTCAGGTCGATTAGCTGCACAATCTTCCGTGCTCCGTCCTCGCCGCGTGCACGCCAGTGAAGGCTGGTCTTGAGAATAGGATTTTGGTATAACTTCTCTGTCACTTCACAGATCCCCTGCTCCTGCTCCTCATAATCACACACGATGCCGACAAATCCAGATTGGGTCAAAGCTCTCAACGAGTCCGGTAGACCTGGCTCGAAATGCCTCGAGCTTGAGAGGGACAGGTCCAACGTCGATGTGGACAAGCTTGCTACCTTCCTCTTCTCCAATGAGATCCTGCAGCGGAACGCCCGCATCCTAGACATCCTCAAGGCCGATCCAGTCTTTGACAAAACACAGAACTATTTCCGAGGCAGGAATGAGAGAATCGAAGCTTCTCTAGCTCGAGGAAAGAGATTGAGACAGCTGACTGTCGAGCACAACTGGACCAAGGAGGAGTACAATGCTGCGAACGAGCTCACCGGCGAGCCTACTCCTTACGGCCTGCATGCCAGCATGTTCCTCATTACTCTGAGAGAGCAAGGGACACCAGAACAGCATGAACTATTCTTGAAGAAGGCTGAGGCATACGAATACGTGGGCTGCTATGCTCAGACTGAGCTCGGCCACGGCTCGAATGTTAGAGGTCTTGAGACAACGGCAACCTGGAATCCAGACGACAAGACATTCATCCTTCACTCGCCCCACTTGACTTCTTCCAAGTGGTGGATCGGTTCTCTAGGGAAGGTCGCCAACCATGCTGTCGTCATGGCCCAACTCATCATCGATGGCAAGAATTACGGCCCGCATCCATTTGTGGCTCAAATCCGAGACATGAAGACCCATGAGCCATTGGATAATATTCATGTTGGAGATATTGGACCCAAGTTTGGATACAATACCATGGACAACGGCTTCCTGCTCTTCAACCAGGTCAAGATACCTCATGCCAACATGCTGGCTCGCTTTTCCAGGGTCGATCCTGAAACAAACAAATATATGCGCCCATCGAATCCTTCTCTCGTCTACGGCACACTCACCTGGGTCCGATCAAACATCGTGTTGCAGTCCGGCTCTGTACTAGCTCGCGGTGTGACCATTGCCATCAGGTACTGCTCTGTCAGGCGACAGTTCACAGATCGCGATGCTCCCGAAGACGAAGTCCGCGAGAACCAGGTCATTAACTATACCATGGTTCAGCAACGTCTCTTCCCATTGTTGGCTGCATGCTTCGCCCTCCACTTCACCGGCCGCGGCATGATTGAGCTGTACAACACCAATCAAAAAATGATGCAAGAGAAAGAAAAGGGTGGGAAGCAAAATGCTGGTAAGGTCTCCGAGGACGCCGGACAAACACCACGAGGAGCAGGTCCCGAAGAGCTCAACCCAGGCGCCGATCTACTTGCAGATCTACACTCCACCTCTTGTGCCCTCAAAGCACATGCATCGACCACCGCAGGTGAGGGCCTCGAAGTGTGTCGTCGAGCTTGCGGAGGCCACGGCTACTCCTCCTTCGCTGGCCTCGCCTCGTGGTACGCCGACTACCTGCCTACCTTGACCTGGGAAGGCGACAACTATATGCTCACCCAACAAGTCTCCCGCTACCTCCTCAAAACGGCCCGAGCAGTCAACAAGAACTTCAAGAACACAGGCAACTTCAACGCCGTCAACGGCGACAACGACACCACAGCCATCCTGAAGACCTACAAGCGAAGACAAGATATCGGCGCCGCATTCGACGTCCTCGGCAACGACGAAGACCTCGTCGCAGCATACGCCTGGCGAGTCGCTTACCTGACCTTCCAAGCCCTCCAGCACAGAGACGAAGAGAAGCAATCCTGGAACAGCCTGCTCGTCGACTTCTACCGCCTGAGCACAGCACACGCCCAGTACATGGTCGTCAAGAACTTCCAAGGCGCCCTCTCAAGCTCAGCCTTGCAATCCCAGCTCCCAACCCCAACAAAGACAATCCTGCACACCCTCTTCCGTCTTCACGCACTGCACACGCTCGAGAAAGAGTCGTCCGAATTCTTCCAGTCCGCCGCCTGCACTATCCGACAGATCCAGCTCGCAAGAACGAAGACCGTGCCGCAGCTCATGGGCGAGATCAGACCACACGCTGTGCGACTAGTCGACAGCTGGAAGTTCCCTGACTGGCAGCTTGACTCCAGTCTGGGCAGGTACGATGGGGATGTGTATGGCGACATGTTCAAGCGAGCGAGCGAGGACAACCCACTGAACAACGTCGTGTTCGACCCGAACCCAAACTCCAAGACCTTGTTCAAGCGGGATGATAGGGGAAATTTCAGGAGCAAGTTGTAAGGGCAGGGCTATTCGGCTGATCAGCGACGCAGTTGGGGAAATTGTTTCAAATTGGGGATCTACAGTAGCACGCGTGAATTTGCAGAGCTTGTCTTATCGTTCTCGCAGTTGTTTCCAGATCTACAGCAAATAAGTCAGTGCTGGCAGCTTTGTGTAATATCACAAAATGGATCCCAACAAAAATCAAATCGATTTCATGGTCTTGACTACTTTTCTTGATGGCGTTCGAAATTGATTACAGTAGATAGATCGCTGCTTCACATCATTTTCTGATGGTTGTTAAGTTCTAGCGCTAGCGCTGCTTTGTGACATCCGGCTGTGACTTATACGTACGTATTGAGATTTGGACACGTAGAGTAGAGTAGAGCGGCGACGATAGCGGCGATTTGCGCCGCGACATCGAAGCAGCGGAAGGAAGACGACGCAAGCGAGCGAGCATGGCAAAGAGAAACGGAAACGGAATACGATTGATTGATTGTTCTGGCCAGGCTGGTTGCAGGCTACTCATAGTGTGCCAGGCCCCGTACTTGAAGAGTATCGATGATGTACAGACGAGACGGCAGTGGCTGGTGATAAACAGCGTAGTGTCAATAAAGGCAAGAGAGAGGTCAGCATTGTGGATCTGGCTAGGACGCACCTGCAGAAACTCGGACAAGCATGATTGGATTGGAATTTTGCTCAATGCAACAGCTTCAACTGCAGTGCTGATGGTGAGTACTGGGCGGTAAATGCTACTACATACCATGGATGTTTTGAGACAGCCGTCCGTACTTGGGATTTTCAATACCACATGACCGAACCGACCGCCGATAATGAGAGCAAGTGCTTGACGTGCCCTAGATTAAGCACAGCACAAGCTCTGGATAGATGCTTTTCACTGACCTTTGATGCTTTTCTCATTCACCTAATCCTCTTCAATCTCGCCCTCCTCGGAGCCGGAATGCACACCAGCAGGCTCGGCCTCCTCTTTCTTGATTTCGGTCTTGACTTCGGGTGATTTTGTTCTACGACGCTCGCGGGAGCCTCTGCTGTCTCGTCGACGTCGTTTTTGCCTTGGACTGTCAACGCTGTCGCTAGGGCTATCTCTGCGTCTTCGACGCTCGCTAGTGACACTCCGTGCCTCTTCGCCGTAGTTGAGCTCGTCTCTGGTGCCACGAGGGTCTGCTCGGGTTCGATACAGTCTCTCTCGCTCTTCCTCGCGATCTCTGCGATCTCGATCGTATGCTCGTGGAGGTGGGCTACGCTCGAGTCGACCGTGTCTTTCGTCCCGATCGCGGCCGTCGCGTATACGAGGCGGGCTCAGGCCGAGAGAGGGTTTCCGGTACTGCCTCTCGCGCGCTGCTATGGCTCGCTTGCGGTCTTCCTCGTATGGGTCAGCTTCTGGCGTCTTCGAAAGTCGACCACGGCGACCATCCCGATGACCATTTCTGTAGTCTCTTTCGTCACTTCTTCGAGCTTTTCGTCTTTCTCGATCTTTTTCGGCGTCTTCTTCCTTCTCTTTCAGGCGCTTGATGACTTTCTCGAAAGCGGCCTGCCGTGCCTCGTCATCAAGAGCACGATATTCTTCAGTCTTCTCGACTCGAGGCTCGACCAGCTCCCACGTATCAGTAATTCGAACGGGCGGGTCAAGATGCTTGACTCGTGATCGGAGAGCATCGATTGCCCGACGTCGAAGTCGATCGGCTGCGTGTTTCTCTTCTTCGTGTCGCTTTTGCACCTTGTCTCGTAATCTCTCGAAAATGAGGTGCAGTATGTCTTTGTCGAGGTTGGCTGTTCGGCGATCAGTGAGCATAATCTCGAAAAACTCATCGAACTCGGTCTTGCTTGTAACCTCATACCGCTTGTCCTGCGAACCGTCAGCGAAGGTTTGGAGACTAAAAGAAAAGCACTTACCTCGAGAACATCGTAGACATCATTACGTCGGCCTCTCAGCGCTCTTTCTTCCTCTTCGACCATGTCCCAGAACAAGTCGAGAGGCGTGGAACCACTCTGACCCAGCATGCCTACATACCTGGGGTCATCTTCAATTTGTGGCAACAAAGTGCTCCATTTCGTGCCAGCTTTGATGAGTCCTTGAGATCGTTTCTCTCTAAGCAGGCCAATGAAGGCATCCCGATTCTGGCGCTCGCGCCTGTTCTTATGGGCTTTTTGCTGTTGCCGAGCATCATTGAAGGATCGCTCAAGAGATTTGATGTGATTTTCAAATGCAGTCAAAATATCCGACTTACTAAGAAGCTTGAACCTCGGGTCATTCTGGATGCGCTCGTTAGACTGGATCTTGTCTTGCGCCTCAGACCACCTGGTATATGGTTCGAGATCTAGCGCATTCATGATACCGGCAAGATCGCTGATGGCCGACTTTCGATGTGCTGCTTCTTGTTCTAAATTCTGCTTCTTGAGCTCGACAATATACTCGGCAAAGAACTGCTTACGCTCTTCTTCATTGTCGGTCGATCTGAAGACGGTTTCCCGTTCAATCATAGGACGGACTGTCTGCCAGCGGCTGTAATGCTTGATCTCCGAATGTGTTCTCAGCATGTTGCCAAAATCTGTTCGTAGTTTAGCCAGACGTTCCTTGGCCTTTTCTTTTTCTTGTTCGCGAACCTCGATAGCGTACTTCTCGAAAGCTGCTTTTCTGTCCTTTGGATCCTTCAGAGCTCGGTATTGCGGGTCTTTGATGGTTGTACGCATTGTCTGCTCCCAGGACCAATCAGGTTGGACATTTGAGCGCCGGAGCAGCTTCATGAATGCAGCTTCAGCGTCCTCGAAGCTGGAATAATCAGGAATGGGTTCTTTCGTTATCGCAGGCAAGGGAATGTTCTCGCGTCGTGAGTCGAAATTGCTAGCCATATCTCTTGGTGTGTAAGCCTGTAATGCTGTTGATCCGCCTGCGGCGAATGCTGGCGCTGGGGTGGGCGCAGTGGGGATAGCCGGCGATTGTGCTTCTGCTGCATTGAGTGCTTCTTGGTACTGCGCTGGCATTTCCCACACCGTTTGCTTCGTTTCTGAATGCGCGTAGTATTTCCTGCCGTCTGGCGCAGTGTATTCCTTCCATGGCTGCTTCGCTAGAGCTCGCTCGACTGGCGTCATGAGCTCTTCAGGTTTCTGCCATCTTGTTTCCTTCGTTTGGGTGTGATAGTAATAAGGTCGCCCATCAGGTGTTCGGGCCTCCTGCCATGGAGTGGCAGGTAATGGATAGCCGTTCATTCTGCGTCTGCTGGCTGTGACAGAGCCCTGGGAAGGAGCAACAGACACGCGAGACAAAGCTTCAGACTGATTGTGTGGTTGGACAGGGAGTAAGGGTGCGAAAGGCTGACCTAGGAAATTTGTTTTCATCGGCGACATAATGTCAATGATCACGTGATATGTCAACCGACGACTAGTACGAGTCGAGGGTCGGCGAGGACACGAGAAGCATAGCCACGACACATATGAAGTAAGAGCAATGACCATCTCCCAAGATGATAGGGATTTACTGCAGAGCGTCACAGCGCACGTTGTCATCCCCAACAACTCAACAGCCTCCTTTGATGAGATCGTAGGACAACCTGAAATAGAACAAAGGACTACCCTGTATTTCGGTAAGCCCTTCTACTTACCAGTGTAAAGCCTAAGTCTTACTCATTCACAGATTAGATGAAAGATTGCGGGTTCTGGTGTCCTTGGACTTTCCTGCTTGTCCTGAAGCAAAGCTACAGTCGTTGCTAAACGCCCTCGAAATACGCGTTGATGCCTGGGCTATCTCTGCTCAGAATGGGGAAGGAAAATCACCAATCGATGGTGCTCCAACCAGAGATTTGGTAGCGTCTGAAATCGTCGCCAACATCAACGATCCTTTCACGCTACTGAAACAGCAAGAGGATGTGGATCAGGTCAGACTTCAGCTTGTATGGGAGGCTTACCTGCCGCTGGGGAGACCGCGATTGCGCTCTCTCGATCAGTCTGTCGTCTTCGTACCAATCGCTACGATCACTGGCCAAGATGAGAATGCAGATGGTGGCGATTACCTCGAGCCTTTCCAAGAACTGGAGCCGAATGTGCTGGAGGCCCTCCATGGTCCGCTGAATACCGGGGAAGGACCTTACCTACCAATGTCTCGACTCGAGAAGGTTGTCCCAGCACCACCAAAGAAGGATGACAGGATACGTATCAGGCACCATGCCTCTGATGCGATACGAGCCCATACGGCAATTATGCCGCGGCTGAGGTACAACAGGGTTAATAGTTCGCTACCTGATCCGACGACAGTCGCCTCCCTAGATATCGAAATCATACCATCTGTCGATGTCCGCGCCGTGATTGAATCGATCGACGTCTCGATGGCGAATGGCAGGGCGATCTGTCTCATGCCCGATCTCCTCCCGATGCCATGCAAATCGAAAGATTGCACAACCTTCCTCTACAGCTTGCAATCCGCTCAGCACTCAGGCACAGCCACACCATCTGACACAAATGCGACGACGCCCAACCCGAATAGCAGCCTCAACGTCGATGTCCTCGCGATCTCACTCCTCGTCAGACTTAGCATATCACCCACAACAACAGCTGAAATCTCCATGTCCTGGACCACGAACGTCGACTTCTCCCTCGCCCTCAATCCCGCTTTCGGCACGCCAGCCCAACCGATGCAACGCACGAATCGTCCAACATCTTTGAATTTCAGACCATACCCCGACCCCAGCAAAGCACGCACAGACAGTGTTCGGACAGCCTCGACAAACCTCCAACACCAAATGATACCGCAATCTGCCCCACGCCAATCACTTACATCCATCCTCTCAATATCGTTTGTCGCACCTGACGAGCCAGCAGTTGTAGGCGTGCCCTTCCTCTGGCGCGTCTTAATAGTCAACAACTCAGCCAAACCAGTCAAACTCGCAATCGTCCCATTACCACGTATCCAACGGCCAACGAATGCAACACAGCATTTCCAAAAGCGCCATGCGCCGAAAGCCTCAAATGCGAGCTTACCGCTCCTCTCTACCGTCTACAAGAAGCACACACGCAATGCGCCCAGCATAGCCAAGGCTGTGGTCGAAGAACAGATCGTGTACGCTTTGCATCATCAAACTTCGGCGTCGGCGATTCCGGCGGATACAGACTTACTTAGCCTTACCGCCGAGCTTCGCGTCGGGCCCTTAGGCGTGGGGGCGTGTCATGAAGCAGAGATCATATTTGTTGCGTACAAGACAGGTGTCTTCGCAATCGATGCTATTCGAATTGTGGATTTGGCGGGTGAAGGGGAGGGAGGCGTGGGGAAAATCAATGATATCAGGGACCTACCAGAAGTAGTCGTTGTCGAAGCGCAAGGTGGCGATGACGGGGACGAGTGAGAGCAGAAAGGAAGAGGAGCACCGGAATCATAGGACGACGACTGTATGATTCGTTAGAGAGGGCCATTGCTATGGCACGGGTCTACATGAATTTTCTGCCACGACACAGTCTTCATACACAAGTAAAACGCTCACTTGCCCAGATTCCGAGGCATCAGGAACAGATTTATGTCTCCTCTCACCATAGTCTCCCAGTTGTCAGTTCCCCAGCCCATGACGACAAGTACTCGCCCCCTTCGACTTCGCCGCTGGCTTCACTTAATCTCTAGCGATCACTAGCTCCCCAGCACCTCATATGTGTCCGACATGACCTGCCTAGCTGTCGCTCTCACTCTCGCCTGTCTCACGAGGCGCGAAGGTAAAGACCGCTTTGGCAGGGTCTAGATCTCCAGTTGCCGCCGCAGCCTGTTCAGAGGCCATCGAGTACATGCTCGCCAACGCGGTCCTGTAGGCTGCGTTTTCCGGATTGGGATAGCCCGAGAGCGTCCCTTCCATGGTGCTAGTGTAGTAGGGATTGCCTTTGTCGTCATTGTAGACGGCTTCGTAGGCGGTGGTCACTGTTGCGATGGCGGCTGCCAGTAGCAGAGATTGTTGGAACCGCATTTTGGCTGGATTCTGTTCTTGTAGATACTGGCGATTTAGACTCCGTGTGCTGATGGATGATTGATTGCATAGTGGTAGGGGATTGGCTTTATCTTTCTGTGGTGTCCCTGCACCTACCTTTGTCTTCTTTGTCTGGCCTCGCTGTCTTCGGCTCTAATAAAGGGCGGACAGGTACAATATGAACAGAGATAGGGACAATATGAGCATTGGCCGGATCCGTAGTTCGCGAGGACAATGAGAACCTCCACATTGCCTGGTAACAAGGCTCGGTATTGAGTCATTGAACAGGACGGGCACTTTATCACAAACGCAAGATTGCTTGTAGACGACAATACCAAAGAAACTAAGGGGAGACATATATATATGGCATAAAACCACTTGGCGGATACCTCTACCAGCAGTTGTGAGAAGCGGTTGATAGTCGTTGATGCCATGAGGGCATGTGAGAGCGAGTTCGAGGGAATACTCGGCCCCTGCCCTTCGGCCGGACAAACCAAATAGCCGCGCGAGCTACTGCTCATCATCAATGATGTGGGATGTGATTTTGTCTTTTCCGATGGTGGTTCATATTTACCTACGTGTAGCGATAGTAGAATAAGAGATATGAGGTTTAGAATTGGGAATACAGTAGCCGGGGCGGTCCACTTTATTTGTCCGGCCGGAGCTACCCTACAGATGCAGCAATATCGGTGCCTGAGGCATAAAACTGATGCTCTGAATCCCGATGCTTGGCATTAGTCAAGGCGTTGCACTTCAGACTCAAATTTACTACTAAGCTTTGCCTCCTTCCCTCCACCTCTTGTACAGTACATGCACCACGTCTAACTCTGTTAACGCTCAACGCTTTACGGCGGCATTACGCGCCTGCAGAGATTTCAAAGGCTTAGTCCATGTACTATGCGGTCGAGATCCGCCGGTCTGACGTGATGCAGAAAAGGTCATAACAGATTTCCAAGGCCCGTCCCTTGACGTCGGTAGGGAGCAGCAAGCTGTGGTTGTATGCCTTGGCGGTAGTGATCGCCAGAAGGAACAAAAGTCTCGGGATACTTTTGCATGGGACTAGGTAAGGAAAAGTAGAAAAGCATACTGCAAAGTGAATCAATCGCCAGTTCGCTTTCTTTACTATCTTGCTGCTTGTCAAACTCTACACCAGTAGTCTTTATTTCTCAGGTCATCTTGCTGTTGAATCTAGCCCTACAAGTTAACTGACTCCAGGACACCACTAGAAACAACAGCCGTCATGTCGCCCGCCAACGCCGACAGCAATTCTATGGGCATCAGCCTCGATAGCGAAAAGATCAATGAAGAAATCAATGCTCCCTCGGAGTCCGTGGCTAACGACCCGGACGCTGTCCACATTCTAGTCCTGGAGACAGACGAACCACACCCCGAAACACGTGACCGCAAAGGTTCGTTCGGCCATATCTTTCACGACCTCTTCACAAAAGCTGGTTCCGCGCATGAACCACCACTCAAAGTAACAACATCAGAGCACTATGTCGTTGACGATCCAGACAACCAAGAATACGGATCCGTCCCGTCGGCTTCTGAGATACCAGAGTCCACCAAAGCGATTTGTATCACCGGCTCAATGTACGACGCTCACGGCGACAACCCCTGGGTGTTGCGGCTAGTGGAGCTCCTCACGGAGTTGTGGAGGACAAGACCAGAAGTTCTGTTCAGTGGCATATGCTTCGGCCACCAGATCCTTGCCCGCACGCTTGGCTCAAAGGTCGAACCTACGGAAGGGAAAGGGTGGGAACTTGCTCAGACAGAAATGGACCTCAATCCCATCGGCCAGAAGCTCTTTCGCACAAATGACACTAAGCTCTACCTGCATCAGATGCACCAAGACCAAGTCACGACGAAGCCGGATCCCTCATCGACAGATCTTCTACTCGACGACCAAAAGGTCCACGTCTGGGCTAGTTCAGACCACACCCGTATTCAAGGACTGTACATCAAGGATAGACTGTTTACGAGCCAAGGTCATTTGGGCTTTGATGAGAGTATGGTGAAGAACCAGATCGAGATGAGAGAAGAGAGTGGTGGGATCCAGGATGAGGAGCGGGCTGAAGAAGGTAAGGAAAAGGCACACATGAAGCATGATGGAGTGGTTGTTGCAGCTGCTATTTTACGATTCTTTCATGGTGAGGACCATGATGTTGATTGATTCAGATTGTGGTTCTCTGGCTTGATGGGGGCATGGCGTATTCGTCGGGTTTTAGAGCGTGTATCAAACAGCATAGCCTTGCACGTAGATAGATCAAGCAGATCTCGGTGCTAATTGCTTATTCTGAGTTCCATCATAAGATATGGCCTTTCTGGTCATCTTGTTTGACGTGGTTTCTGGCCTCCAAGCCACCACCTTAAGAACACAGGTATCTGTTTTTTTGCCTATCACCACTGGATGGCTCTTCTCCTTCTGCTTGCAGGTGTTGCTGTTCTTGTAGGCTTGCATTTCTCGGTAAGGTCATGCTTGTGGAACATGCAACGATTCAGGACTGCCGTTTCTATTGGCTCTTCCCCGGAGTACTTTACCCGTTTGAAAGCGGCGATCATCCTTAGCAAGTCCTCTTTCTCGAGCTGGGCACAAACACCCTCCCAATCATACTGTATCTTAGCTTGTGAGGTTTCGCCAGGTGTAGTTTCCGGGTAATGATCGTGTTTGAGGCTATAAGCTATATGCTCTATGAACACTTCGTATGGGTCACTGTTCTCGAGTCCTGCTGTGCTGAGTCTGGCAATGACTTTAGGACAAACCAGTCTATATCTGTGGTATTCGAACAGTTCGTCGAGCAGGCGGTTAGCTGTCGTCTCAGCCGTGAACTTGTCCGCCACGATATACGCTTTCACGTAGGTACCGACTTCCTGCACTTCCTCTATGGTTGTAGGTGTTGCTCGATCAAGCTTCTTGACGTGATTGGTGTACACGAAGTATATGACGTTCGCTACCGCTTGAGGGTCATCCTCTGGAAGTTTGAATGTTTTCTCCTTTGATTCGATGTACTGCCCACTGCTCAGAGCGCTGTTGAAATACGGGATTTGGACCAAGATGTCCTTTGGGACGAAGAGCTCTTTGGCTTCGGGGCCAATGATGAGGGTGAAGGTCTCAGAGCAGAAACCGCGGAATTTGTCGTCCATGGTGGATCGAACTTCTTCGAAGAGAGTCTCTTTGGCAGAGATAGTTGACGATGGTGGAGTTGACGCACGAATTGCGTCTCGCACGCGACGTTCAGTTTGCTGCGTAAGATGCTTTGTGAGATGGTGCAAATCTCTCACTTGATTGCCAAGGTACTGCTGTCACTCTTGCATGAAAAGCTCACTTGCTGCCCGTAGTGAAAGTGAAGGTGCTCTTGCGCTTGCCCCCACGTGGGTTTTCACGTACTTTGATCACTATAGATATTGATGCCTGTCACCGGATATGATGGGAGAGTCATATATATCATTAAGCGCATCCAAAACTCGCAAGTAATGAAAAGACCATGTCAGACCTATGGTAGCTGTCCTCCAGCTCAGCACGAAAGGGAAGATCTGGCTGCCCATGATTCAACCAGCTTGCTTCAGGATCGAATACTTTGAGCTGTCTGTTCTGCTTATCTGATCCGCCTTATATCCAGTAGGATGTAATCATATGCTTCGTTAGTCATGCCTGATCGCCAGTCAAACTTGTTGCGCTCTTATGTGCGGTGGCTCAGCTCTTTTTGGCCATACTCTGGATGCTAGCCCCGAGGATCTATGTTCCAAGGTCAATATTAACCACGTGTATTCATGACTGCGACTTACGTCCTCGTGCTTCTCAATGTCTGGGCCACTTAGCCAGAAGCCCGACTCCGATGGATCCTCGTCACAGCCCACCATCATATTCATCGCAGACAATAGGCGGCAGAGATCCGTTCTCGACATACCACTCTCCTCAACATGTTTCTCGGAGCTGGTACCGAATTTGTCCCGTGCCCAGGAATCGCGGTGGACATTTCGTGATTGATGGAAATCCGATGCCAGCTGAGCTATGAAGAAGGCATACAGAGCACTGCCATGATGACCGGCTTCGCTCAGTGTCGCGATAAGGTCTGCATCCACGTATGAATCTTGGTGATGCACGACGACCATTTCTAGAATTTTCCTTTTGACATCGTCGACCATTAATCTGTCTGCTGCAATACATGCTTTGACATATGACTGAACCTTGACTGTAGCTGCTTCGCAGATTGCGTCCGGCGTCTCATCGATCATCTCGATCGGCGGTACCGAGCCAACCAGGACGAACCAAAGCACTTCGGAAACAGCGCTCGGGTCGTCGTCTGGCAGATTGAAGGTTAGCTCGACAGACTCTGAGAATGCATTGGACGAGAGAGCTTTGGCGAAATATGGAATTTGCGTCAGGATATCTCGTTGGACTATGAGCTCTGTCTGCTCGGGACCAACTCGGAGGAGGAATACATCTGATCCGAAGCCTCTGAACTTGGCTGGCATGATTGAGGCAGTGGAAGGACCGAGGGTCATCTGATTGTAGTCGTGCTCCAGTAATGTAATAGTACTGCACGTAGTAGGACAGACCCGAAGCACAAAAGACGAGGAAACGGACGGGGAAGCAGTTCAGTGATGGGGAACCAGGATTATGAGCGATTTGGCAAATGCCGTGGATGTTCAGCTGCAGCACCACCTGAGCTTTGAAGGCTTAGTGGAGCATCGGTGTGTGAAATTTGAAGGCATTTCCAAATGTGTGATCCTAACATCAGCTTTTGGTGTACCTAAGCGGTCATCAACAGTGACCTGTGGGTGTACAATCGCCGTGTTCTAACTGATACATCATCTCGACTTGACTGTGACGCAGTGATGTTCTTCTGTTCAAGTTGACAAGGTACCCACGAAAAGTTTCAAAGATCCAGCGGTCCAACCACCTTCCCACAAGGCGCTGCGAGCAGCAAGCAAGTACCACATCCGCCATTATGCTGCATCCTTGCTCTTCCCAAGTGTGAAAGTCTGATCATAATATTGTAGCTCCTCCTCCACAGCACCCACGAACCATCAGCGTGAGAGCCATGTTGTGTAAGGGAGAAAGGAAGAAGCGTCGCTCTGCGAAGCCGGGAACGGAGGAAAACCCATAGCGAATAGTGATAACCCTCAGCAAGCCACCGTAGTGGAGCTCCGGTAAAGTATTAACATGTAGTTAACACCTCTACTGATGATGAAGAAAAGAAAAGAAAGCAGGAAGCGCAGGAACGAAAAGCTGAAAGATATGTTGCTGGCAGAGCCGCACGGCGCTAGCGATCGAGGCTTGGCATTGAGCCTCGTTGAACTTCAGCCTTGCAGCACGCCGAGCTACGGCTCAGAGACTCTAGACCGGTTGCCCTGCTTTAATTTGAACAGCCTGAGATGTGCTGCCGATTCAACTCGAGATCTCATCGGCCTCAAAGCCAACATGTGCCGATTCTGAAACTTGGCTTTACACTGCTTTGCTTTAGTATCGTAGGAGCGGGCTCAAGTATGGCTATTTGTGGTGTCTTGACTCTTGATTCGCATACATGTTTGTCTACTAACTAGGGGACATTAGGCAACCACTGCTCTGAACGGATCTGAAACTCCCATCCCTTTGCACTTCTGTGGATTGCAACTATGTTGATGCCTGGCGTGTGTGACACTCCACAACGGTACCCATAGTCCAGTTTGCGCTGTGCATCTAATCAACTCGGCAGGCGAGATGCGACCACCACATGAAGGGTTGCAAAGTCATGGTCGCTATTCAATGAAGAGCAAACGGGCCTGTGCGCACGCTCGAGAAGCGGCTTCCTGGGTTTACGAATACGTCGCGATACCGCTGCTGTGTGGTGTTTGCTTGTGCGTCTGCTGCGCTTTCGCCCTGGTTACCAGAAAAAACATGGTGTGCGGCACACGCAAGAAGCAGACTCGCTACTACACGGAGAAGCAGTGGATGGAATTGAAGCAGAAACCGAAACCTCAGATAGTTCATCCCTGGGACGATACTCAATTCATCAATGTAGACGACGTGGAATTCGACCAACGGCGAAGCGTGGCTGACAACCCCAAAGTCATTGTTCCGACCACGACAAGCGACCCAGACTTAGCAACAGCAAACAAAAGACAGCCGTTCCGTTTTCTGGACTTACCCGAGGACATTCTACTCGTGGTCCTCGGTATGCTAGTTCTCGGGCATAAAGACAATCACTGGGTTGCACGCGCGAATTACTGCAGAGACGGCTTTCAATTCTGCCGAAAGCCCGCCGACGTCGACCATGTTGACGGAGGACGGCTCAAATGCCAAAGCCATGATCCTGTCTTGGTTACGAAGAACAAGTATCTAGTCTGCCCGACCAATCACAGCGTCACAACGAGGTCGCTCCTGCTAACGAGCAAACCCATCCGCGAGCTCACAGAGCAAGCTCGAGGACTATCCTTCTCTGGCACACTGAGATTCGAAGGTCCTGAGCCGGGATCACAACTCGCTGAAGGATGGGGCTGGTATGGCCTTGCCCTGGGTTCGCCCATACTAACTCCTCACATGTGGTTTCTGAGACGCGTGAGAGTGCTGGAGACGCCTCATTATCGGGAGATATGGATGGGCGCACCAAGAATAATGCCGAGTCTGGAGCACATCAAGCTCATACCCGGTCTTGCTGCACAGCTCCTGGCTCTGGACCCTACGGGTCGAGAAATTGTTGGGCAGCAAGATGACTTCCATCGCAGGTTCTCGGAAGGAGAGTTCGATCGACAAGTGACCCAAAATTCGATTGAGATAGGAAGAAAATGGGTGGGCTTGGTGGAGCCTCTGGCTGCGTCAGGCGATAGGGTGGTCAAGGTATCAGTTTTTATGAAATACCATCTTCCTGGGGCTTGGCAGAACCCGAATCAGCTACCTCACGTAAGGGAAATTCCTCTCCCGCAAGCAATACACCATGAGCCACTACTGACATAAGTGGCAGCCATCTGCCCACGTTGAGGTGTGGCCCGAGACGGAGAAGCTCTTATGGAGATCAACATCCTCAACTTCACACTGAAGCAATATGAGCAGCGAGAGCGAGATGTGTGGGAAATTCTTCGGATGTTGGGAACACTGTAAAACGTCAAAATAAATGATCTATTGTCCTGCCTCCTAGGCAGTATTTCTACGCCACAATGTTGAGTTTCGTGCACGATGATATGATGCTAGTCCTACATAGTAATCCCTAGTCTTCAATTCCACGGGTAAAAGGAAGCTGGAATGCCATGCGTCGCATCGACCTAGCTCCATTCTGCCTCGGCTGCGTCGTGGCTCTCGTTTCGGACGAACCGTTTGCTTCCGACGGTCCTATTCGGCGCTCATTGTTGTCCTCGCCATCTGAGCGGTTCGTATCAGCAGGATCGCAAAGAATACTCTCGAGCGCTTGTACGAAATGTCGGAGAGCATCAAGCTCATTCAGGTCCAGATCGAAAAGCTCTAGCTCCAAAGCGTTGCTTGGGTTTCCTGCCTCGAGCACGAATGTGAGTATCGGCACCATGGTCAGCCTTCCCCCAACGAAGTATGGCTGCTCTTCATCCTCGTCACCAGGGAACAAAAGCCCTAAAATTCGGCCAACACTGCGTCGTCGCCACCCTCATCGTTCAAGTGAACCACCAATCTAAGGGACGGTGTCAAACCCTCAAGGAAGTAGCGTTGCTCCTCGTCCCCAAGGCATGAGAACAGAAGCTGTAGGATATCGGCTCATTGTGCCTCATCGTCTCCTTCCGCGTCGTTGATGTAGGTGTCTCTCAGCTCGTGGTTCAGGTAGTCAATAAATTCCTCGAACTGGGGGTTTTCGAGGCGATGGTACATCGTGTTCGTGATTCGACTAGGGCGTTCGTGGATCCGATCAGGGCCTGAGTTGCGGCACGATTGTGAGTTTTGAAGCACTGTCTACACCATGGGCAACTGCTTTTCTTCGTTAGCCATCCCAGTAGACATTCTGCATGGAAGCTCATACCAAATGTTTTGTCCATTAGCAGGTAGTCCACATCTTCGAATGCAATGAGGCATATAGGGCAATCAGGTTCTCGGGTAACAGAGGTGCCTTTGGCAAGGGTGACGTTCTGAAGTCGCTGGTAGATCGGGTTATCAATGACGTCCTGCATCGTGGTTGATGGTGTCATGGAAGTTGTGTTCATACTGGCTGCTTCAGAATCTGATCGTGCGGGTGAGGGTGTATACTGCTTTTTCCCCGTAGCGTGTAATGTTTGAAAGTGATGTAGTTCGCTGTAGTGGCTAGTGTTCCTTCTCATCATCAGTACCGTGGAAAAGGAGACATTGCAAACTCAGAGGTACAAAGCTTCTATACGAATGGACAAAAGATATCGATGAGGGCATTGTTGACTCTTCGCGGGGTCCATTGTTAGGATTACAAGGTAGAGATTGCTGGAGTCAAACAAAAGCTTGATCGGCTCGGAACAGAGATTTCTCCAATATGCGAGCATACAGTGGCTTGCGAAAGTACCTCTCCACGAGTCTCCGTCAACGGGTAGTCCTGGGAAGCCTCCAAGTTGCGTGACTTCAATACGGTGTTGTGCTGATATAGTGACAGACTTCAGAGAGGCGCTGCAAGCGGCACCTCGGCCGCCACTCAGCACGCCTTGTCAGTAGCTCAGTCCACAACGTGGACGGTCAGTCATCATACCTGAACTTGCAAATGGAAGCAGGGCCATCTCTTCGGCTCTGTGGTGCTAGACGAGTAAGATGATACAAGTGCCGCCTTCCTACCGACTGTCTGGTTCAGCCTTCAAAACTACCCCGATCTTGCGAGGCAGGGCTTCACTCATGCCAAGATATCACTTCTCTTCATGCAGACACTTTTGAATGCTTAGGTATCCTTCATTCCTTATGCACCCACTCCACGGGACTCGTAAGGCGTAACCTCTCCGCAGTACCCTCCGTCTGTTCTGCTTTCGTGTTGACGGCTTCCATCTCGAACCCTGCAATCTTCTTGTACTGAGCACCGATCTCATCCAACTCCTCCTTGAGTATCACGTCATAGACATTCTCAAATCCACCCGGTGCTCTTTCATGAGCCAATTGAAGCACTTGATCGGGACCATTTCCTCTGTTGGCCATTATTATCCTCGATGTCGGCGGCAGTCGCGCCTCCTGATACTTTTCCAGCGCACGGGGCACATCTTCTACACAGTCTTTCAGACAGTTTGACAGCATTTCGGCGTCTAAGATCGCTTGCGATGCTCCATTCGAGCCGATCGGGTACATTGCATCTGCATGATAGATCTTAGTAAGCTTACTAACGCTAGAACTGGCTGTTGTGAGGGAGTCGTGAATGAACTGCACTCGGGTCATAAGGCCGAAATTTGTACATTGCACCTCGATGTCAATGTTGTCACGAAAACCTCATGCATGATCAAGCCAAGACGGCTCTTCTGATGGAAGGAGACTTACGAGCTGCATCCCCGAGCAGCGTCAACCGCCCGAAACTCCATCGCTCGATGGGATCCCGATCGCACATAGGGTATTCGTACACGCGACCTGTGTCATTGATCAACTGGGCCATGCTCAGACCTCCACAACGCCAGCTCTGAAATGGTCCCGCGAATCGCTCCTTAGGCACACTTTTAGTCCAGTCCGGCTTGGGCGGCGTCCGATCTGTGTCGTCCTTATCACGGACCCGCAGCTCTGCGATCCAGTTGACTAACGATTTGCCCTTCCGTGCTGATGTGCCGGAGATGGGATACGCAATGAATTTCTGGTCGGCGTGGCCGGCCCACACCATGGATGCGCCCGTCAGGTAGGGCTCCTGTTCGATACATCCCCGCCACAACATTCGACCTGAAAACCGCGGTAGTCCTTCATCCGGATATAGAAGGTGACGTGCTGTGCTGTTGATTCCATCGGCTGCGACCAAGACATCACCTGTCATGTTCGGGATCTCGGCGGGTATACCACCGTAGCTCCGGCAAACGAAGTGTGCGGAGATGTTGTTCGGTCTGCTAGTATCCGCCACGGCCTGCACTGTTTCGTCCTGCTCCCAGCTCGCAAGTGCATGGTTGAGATGGACGCGCTCCGCTCCGATGCGTTCCCTTACCGTTGCCAGCAGCAGCATTTGAAATTCACCCCGATGGATACTGAATTGGGGAACCTCATAGCCCGCATCTACACCCCGGGGCTCGCTCAAGATGCTGTGGCCGTGTGGGTTGTAAAAATTGAGCTCCTTGGTTTTGATCGCGATACTCTCGAGCGCGGGAAGCAGGCCGAGGTTGCGCAAGATCAGCACTGCCGACGGCTGCACATTGATACCGACGCCTAGAGTCGTCAGCTCACTGGCTGCTTCGAAGATATGGATGTCACGGAAACCAGCAGCGTGGAGAGAGAGAGCCGCGCTGAGGCCTCCGATACCGGCGCCCGCGATGAGGATGCGCGGCTGAGGTCCGTTCAGGAAAGGCATTATCGGGTGACTAGGGGCCAGCACACGCGGTGATAGCTACAAGAGCGACGGATGCCGCAGAAAGGGCGAGACCTGACGAGTGTAAGGAAATATGTTTCTCCCTTGGTCGAGCCATCGTGCAATCGTTGGCGTGAACCTTAATTCGAGTGGGCGATCTAAGTCTTTTACTACGGATCTTAGCCACGTAGAAGAGCCACCTAGGAGAAAAGTGCTAACTGTCTACTGCCTTCTGCCGACATGGACCAACGTCGAAGATATCAGAGGAAAATACAGAGATGAGAGGGAAAAGAGAGGGGACTAATCTTCACACGTCGTGGTTGTCACCACTCGGCAGGACGCTTTTGGAAAACAACCGTCGATTCGCGCCCTACAAACTCGACCAATCGGCCACGATGGGCGCAATAACCCGAAATATTTCAGTGTCCGGAAGGCTCGTGGTGCTTGGATCTTGATCTTGCCTTACTTGCGCTACCAATTTCGATGCGCGGGACTCTTGTCGTGTGTGTTGGCAACTTGGCACCATGATCAGTGTTCCACTTCCAGTGCTCTGATGAGAGGCTCGGACAACGACGAGCGAGCCCGATCGTTTGACTCGTAACTCCGAGCCTTCGGTATCACGAACCTGAGCCACCAGAGTACCGTATCACCATCGCGATGACGCATGCAGCTTCCTACGCTTGAACACGATCCACCTCAAGCATGTTATTGTTCCAAGATGAAATGTGTCTCGGTGTGTCGTGTTGATCTTGAGATCAACGTGGCTAGATTGCACTCTTCAGTTTGGTCATCACCACAAAATGCCAGGCGTCCTGCCAAGGCAAGAACAACGGTTCCAAGCTGCCAGGTTGTGATTGCGCCCAGTGAGTTTGAGCAACGCCAATGCAAGCACAATAGCAGGGCGCAATACCGTCTCTGTCGTCTTTTGACGAGTATATATCCGTGACGACGCAAATTGAGCCGCTATATCGTAGGCTGTTGCTCGGGTACTTGGGTACCGGCCCGGCCCGTTGCGAACGATAGCTGAGACAGCCGCAAGACAATATCTTAATGGATCGGGGCTTCTCGGGTCATCTGGTGCCATCTTGATAGAGCAAGGATGCGTCATAACCACACAAAGCTCGTCACTTGTCGCGTGGCAGAGTCCACCTTAAGATCATCCTCGCCCGGTCCGTTTCTTGTAGACTCCGTGGTCTGTGAATCCTGTTACTCCAATATACAAAAGACAGCAGACCAACAGAGTGGTTTCTCTTGCTCAGTTGAAGCGAGATTCTGATAGCTACTTACTGGCTTGCGCAGCCGAAGTTGCAAGACGCTTCAGTCGATGGACCAATTGTATTTGAGCCAGTCAATATAGCAGCGTCGGAGATCCTGCAGCGAACCTCGACCAAGCACACCGCAATCAACGCATTTATACTTTGCAAAGGGGATATTGTAGGTATGCTCGAGCTCGATCCATGTCCCGGGTACCGCAACCCGGTCCTCATATTCGTCCAGATAGACCACTTTGCGTTTTGCGTTACCTTGCCGCTGGTTCGGCCCTTGGTAGTTCTGCACGGAAACGTGTGAGCGCCAAAAGTAACCGCGACTAGCTTCCTTTTCCTCTTCGTCATAGACACGGATCAGTAGACCTGGACCTTCTTTATTTTTAGTGTCGAGCCGGACAAACTCCTTCTCATGAATCTCAGCATCACGAGGAGCGAAAATCCGCAACAGCCTGCCTGGTGTAAACCAGTCGTGATCTCGGTCTCGATACTCGGGGGGTGGCTCATCGTTGGTAGATAAGTGAAAACCCGTCTGGGCTCCATCATCGATTGCCTTTTCTGAAGCGACCGATGCAGGTGGCGTATCGGTATCGTGTGGCGGGTAGCCGTATCTCGTATTTTTGGCATGACCTGAGCCCGCTGGAAATACCGTCAGCGCGTTGATCCATAGTAGTACCGGCTCCATAACAGTTGAATACCCAGAGAATAGACA
>Ga0210040_10003109_pt1 | contig 22691 bp, 35 predicted proteins | sample CryGeyCG12114_NA_FD_185462 | JGI IMG/M metagenome (GOLD analysis project Ga0210040, IMG submission 185462) | Groundwater microbial communities from aquifer - Crystal Geyser CG19_WC_8/21/14_NA (SPAdes) (version 2) | ecosystem: Environmental > Aquatic > Deep subsurface > Groundwater | place: USA...
GCTCACCGCCCCCGCTATGCGTCACGCTTAGTTAACAGGGACCCTTAATCTGCTAAGCATAACGCTGTTGTAAGGTTAACCGGCTGCTAAGCATAACGCTACACACATTGATAACCTTAACGCTTAGCGTCTCCGACGCGCCGCGGCCAGGCGAGCTATGCGGCCAGGCGAGCTATGCGGCCAGGCGCACGCTAGACGCATCTCCGCTAATCCGATCGCCAGGGCAGGCGGCCAGGCGGAAGTCACTTCCACGCCATGCCAGGGCAGGCGGCCAGGCGCACGCCTAGCTAGGGCAGGGCAGGGCAGGGCAGGGCAGGGCAGGGCAGGGCACTAGGGCAGAGCAGGGCACTAGGGCAGGACAGGCGTGCCAGGCAGGGCAGGGCACGGCACTAGGGCTCGCCAGGACGGCCGCCAGGGCAGGGCAGGCGCACAACTGGCCGATCATGCCTAGACGCGGAACGGCCGCCCTAGAGCTTCCCCTAGAGCGGCCGTGCTGGCGTGCGATTGTGTAGCTAGCCGGTTACAGATCGGCCGCCTTGCGTGCCTCGTTATAGGCATTGACCATGGGATGGACTCCAGGTTGAGAGGGTTAGCCGTTCCAGGCGGCGCGGATGGCGCGAACCTTTGCGCGGCGGATGGCGTAGCGGTTGCGATGGCTGGAACGGTAATCCAGCACGCCAGCGATTGCGCACATGCTTGCGAGCGGACCAAAGAGGAAAGCCGCGGCGGCCAGGATCGAAAGGAATTCGTTCATTGCATAGACTCCCAAGGTTAGCCGATTACGTCGCACGAAACGCGATGGCGCACGCGAGCGGCCTTGCGCGCTTCGCTGTAGCTGGCGGCCAGGATCGAGTCCTGTTCAACGCCATTGATGAAAACTTGAAACCACATAGCAGCGACTCCGCGGGCGATCCGCATTGCTGCTATGCGCCCGACTCCTTACCAAATCAATAAGCGTCACGCTTATCGTTGGAAGTCACTTCCGCGACAATCGCGCCAGCGCTTCCGACTCCCGATCGGCTTCCGCGGCTTCCGCGTCGCGGCCGGCTCGCGCCAGGCGTCGCGCTTCGCGATCGGACTCCAACGCCATGCTGGCAAGATCGCCAGGCGTAAGGCGTGCCAGGGCGGCGGGGTCAAGCGAGCTTATCGGCATTGTGCTTTGACCCAATCTCGGCGGCCGATCGCGGCCAGGTGGGCAACGGTGGCGCGAGCTTCCGCCGCCGCGTCTAGCCGTTCCTGTAGCGTCACGCGCGGCGCATAGGGCGAACGCCTATCAGAGATGAAAGCGGCGAGCGGGCGAAGCGTCACAACGGCAGGCCATGGCTGGCGGCCGTGAAGGCGTGTGAAATAAAGGCGTAGACGTGCGACGCAACGTAGATCGCGGCAACCGCTACGGCCAGTCGCACGGCCAAGCCGGAAGCGACGCGAGCTAGAAGAGAAGTCATATCCATTCGTTCGCTCTAACGGCCAATCGTTAACAAAAGGTAAAAGGCGCGGCCAGCCAACCGGCCAGCCGCGCAAGGTTACTAGCGGAGTCGAAACGCTAGAGTCAGTGAGAGGAAGCCAAGCCGGCCAGGAAGCCGGACTCGTAACCGATACGCCAGAAGAGCCACGCGAAGGCCACCACAAGCGGAAGGATGGCCGCTAGGCGTATCCGTCCCATGATCCGCGCCAGGCGCTCCCGCTTGGCCGTTTCCACCGCTTCCCGCGCCTCGCGCTCGCGCCTTGCGGCTTCAAGCTGGCCGATCATGGGAAATACTCGCCTAGCGCCATATCCGCGATGTCGCCACGCTTGGACTCCTCAACTTCCGCCAGCGCTTCAATCGTGGAGCGCATGGCGTCCGAATCGTCGCCAGGCTGGCAATAGACTTCGCGGCCGGCGGGATTGCGAACAACGAGTCCAACGCGAAGTTGAGCGAACGAATAGCCGCCGGCTATCGGTTGATAACCGGAAGTCACTTCCGCGACTCCCAATAGGTCGCGGCGCTTGCGCCTTCCGCGAAGGCATCGGCTAATTCCGGCCGCCAGGTGACAGGCTCTCCATGCTCGCGCCATAGCGCCGCGGCCGTGCTGTATAGCTCGCGAGCGGCGGCCAGGTCGCGACGGATGCAACCGCGAAGCGTGGCGCGTTGATCGCTAGGCGCGTTGATCGCTAGGCCGCGCATCTCGGCTAGGTTCCGCCGCACGGTTTCGCGCAAGCCGGCCGCTTCCTCTACGGCTTGCGCGGCTTGCTGGCCTAATTGCCACGCTTCTTGATATTCGCGCTCGGCTTCCGCGTAAACCTCGGCTTCCCTATCGGCACCATAGGCCGCGTCGCGGACGGCCGACTCGCAATCATCGGTTGAGCGGTATTGATCGCCGCCGCGCTCCCCATAATGGAGCGAGCCGAGATAGATCACCGCGGCGAAGCGCGACTCGTCACGGCCGCCGGTCGATTGTTCGCGGAAGCCATCGCGAGTCGACTCGCCGGTCACATGGCCTTCCACATAAACCGGCCGGCCGTCGCGCGAGGGGAGTTGATAGACCGCGCCGCGCGTCACGTCCGCGGGATCGCCTTCAGGATAGAGGAACCATCCCGTATGGCGAATGCGACTCGCGAGCTTGTCCGCGAAGCCAACAAAGCGAAGGCCGGCCAGGTCTGGCCGTTCGATCCAACGGCCGCCGCGATCATTCGGCTTGTTCTGATAGCTGGCCGCGCCGCGAGTCGGATAGGGCACGCGACGGCCGGCCGCCTTTGCCTCGCGTGCCAGGCGAAGCGCTTCCGCGGCCGGCTCGCCACAATCAACGCGATAAAAGCGATATGCGCGAGCTTCCGCGAAGCCTTCCGGTTCCGTTCCGCCGTAGACCGCGAAGCCGTGAGGGGAAGCGATCGAAGCCGCCAGGTGAGTTGCGATAGGGGAGAGCATGGGGAGAGACTCCTAGCTGTAGCTGGCCGTTAGGCCGCCAGGTTGGAAGGGATTACGGCCGAGTCGTCGGCTGGCGCATCAAAGACGCCAGCAAGCCGCGCCACGCGCTCAACTTCCGGCCAGGTGAAGTTATGGCAACCGGCCACAAAGTCACCGCTCGTGCTGATCGAGTCCACCTGGAAATGGCCGACTCGGATTGTGCGGCCGTTCCGGTGGAAGGACTCGCCGCGCTCGCGACACAACTTGATAAAGCGGAACGCCTTGATTGCGTGCTCAAGGGGAACGCTCGCGCCGTGCGAAGTTTCCAGCACATCGCCAACAATCCGAAGCGCTGCGCCTCCTGTTTCCGCGTCAAAGCGGACGCTTCCAACCGGCTCGCCGCGAAGCCATGCGGCCTTGCGCTCGGCTTGTGCGGCCGCACGGTTCACCCGCTCTAGCTCGCGCAACCGTTCCGCTTCCGTCGCGACAACCGCGGCGCGCGTGGAAGTCACTTCCGCCAGCCTAGCAGCCGCGGCGCGAAGGGAGGCCGATCGGCCGCGCTCGGCTATGTAATCCGCGGCGCGTTCCAGATTCTTCAGATCATAGTAACCGGCGGCCAGCTTTGCGGCTGGCGTCGCGTCGCGCCAATTCCGCACGGTGGCGAGATGGATCGCGAGCGCTTGGCGATCGAGTCGCGGCTGGCGCTTGACCGCGAACAAGTCGCGTTCTGCCGTCACTTGCTTGAGTCGGGCGCGGATAGTGGCGAGCCGAGTCTTGCTGGCGAGCTTGCCCGACTTTGTGGCGAGCGCGAGCTTGCGGGCGCGTCGCAATTCGGTTGCCAGCGAGTCGAAGCCGGCCGCGCTGTATTCGGTTCCGAGTTGCGCGAATTGTTCGCGCCACTGGCGGCCAGGCATATCGGCCAGGCGCAAAGCGCGGCCTTCCGCCGCGGCGCGATCGGCTTTCGCCTTATCATCGGCCGCACGCTTGGCGAGCGTCGCGGCTTCGCGCTTGAGCTTAGGCCAGGTAGCAGCCGGGAGTCCGGCCAGGCGCGCCAGGTATGCGCCCGCTTCCATCTCGCCCGCAATCTCTTCCGTATAGCCAACCGATACGGCGGAATCTGGCGTCAGGACGTAGCGATAACGCGAGCCGCCGGCCGCGTAAATGTTGGCGCTCAATGCTTCCGCGTAAACAAGCAATGCGTGACGCGCGAGTTTTTGCATCTCGGCTTTATCGGCGGCCGGCTTCCCGTCGCTGATCCAGCGCGCCAGGCGTGGAAGCAACTTCCATTCGCCGGCCAGGTCCGTAAGGCCAGCAACCGAAACCGTGCGGCGGTTGCGCGTCGCGCCACGCGCGGCGGATTGATGGCCGGACGTGGAAACCGAACACCTATCCGCGTTCAGAAACGCGACGCCATCGGGCATGATATAGCCGACAACGAAATGCGAACCGTAGCTGTAGAGCGTGCGGCCGATGAAATAGAAGTTACCGTTTCCGCTCTGACCGCTCGACTCTTCTTGAGCGTTCCAGACGTGCGCCACCATATCGTTAGCGTAACGCTTGCTGCCGCGATCGGTTCGCGAGCTATAACCGTTTCCGAAACCCATGTTACCGACTCCTTTGCTGGCGGCCGGTTTCCGACTCGCCAAGTGCTCTAGCTAGGCGCGGCAAGTTAACAAATCAATAGCGCCACGCTTAGCAATAGAATGGTTGGCGTCGCGATCGGTTCCGGCGGAAGCTACTTCCACCGACTCGCGGAGTCGCGCGCAAGCGCGACCCCCGGCCCCTGTTAACCTTACCGTCGGGTTAACCCTAATATCGCGTTAAGCCTAATGCCGGATTAACCTTACCGCGGCGTTAAGGTTAACACGAAACATGGGTGCCCGCGCGCAGCCAAGCCGACCAGGGTGCGACATGGGAATACCCATATCGGTCAACGGGGAAACCCGCCGACCCCCCTATCCCGGTCTGTTCGGAGCTTTTCAGGCCGAGCTAAATCCTGCCCCGCCGGTACAGGTGATTCGGATCAAGGCACCCCCTGGTCGCCGATCCACCGGAATCTCAACCAACCCCGCACCCCCTCTATAGTGGCGCTGCGTACCCTTCTGTAAGGGCGGCGCTTGACAGGTCCCACGCTTAGCTGCTAAGCGCCACGCTCCAACAGTGAGGGCACCAAGAATGGCTCGCGTAACCGAAGACACCATCGTCGGCCAGATCAGGGCACTCGACCCCGGCCAGAGCTTCAGCCGGTCCAAGCGTCTGACGTTGGAAGAAGCAGCAAACGAGATGACACCGACCGAAGCGCTGGCGAAGCTCCGCAACATGGTCAATCAGGCTGTCGGCCGGCTGCGCAAAGAGATACCGGGAAGTAACTTCCGCGTCGAAAGCATGGTTGGCTTCACCGACAACAAGCAGGCGGTGCTTGCCACCGTGGCTGCTACCCGCTTCGACGGCGAGGACGACGAAGAACAGGACATCTGACACCCCCCGCACCAATGGAGGACCGATCCAGTGTGCAACATCGAAGAAGTACCTAGCTTCCGCTATAACGGGAAGCTCTACAATACACGCTCTGCCGCCGTGGCCGCTGGCCTCGGTGAGATCGCCGACGACATCAAGCGCAACTTTGCCCATGGCCCGCTCGACGGCCTGGTGAAGCACAGCGCTGCGCTGATCTTCCTGCTCGCCGAGTACCGGAAAGATGCAGAGGCCGATGCTCCGGCGCGCGAAAAGGACCCTAAGCCGGAAGCGGTGCTGGATTGGCGTGCGCTTGACCATCAGGGCCACGCCCCGTCCTGCTTAGCCCGCGCCACCGGCTATGCCAGCAAGTGCAACTGCGACGCCAGGACCGACGATGCTGACGGCTACAGCGGCCCCGACGTGACGCGAAGCGGAAGGCTTGAGCTATGAACAACGAAGACGCCGAGTGGGAACGCCAGCGCAACATCGACGCGCGCCGCGGTAACGATCTGCGCCGCGCCCCTGATCCCGATCGCATCGCCCGCCATCTCGCTACAGGATTGCCAGGTGAGGGTGCCCCCATCGACTCCGAACGCTATCGGGAGGACTGACATGCAAGACGACGACAACCTGATCTCACCCAAGCACACGGACGGCTTCACCACCGAGTCGCCGATCCGCGCCTTCACCGAATTCAAAGTGGCGGGCACCGTGGCGATCGGCAAAGGCTTCCGCCCGAGCCTGGCGCATCTGCACACCTACCTGGACGCCATGGAGCGCAAGGAAGGGTGGCGGTTCGTCCAGATACTGCTCCCCGAGACGGACGCAGGCGATCCCACCGTCTTGTTCCACCAGGTTCCGCCTATGGTGCTCAACGTCCCCGGCCTGAAAGCTGCTGAAGGCCGCGCCGAAGACCTATATGCCAAGGTGGTTGCGGCGTTGGGAAGCGACGCCATTGATCCAACGGCAATTCGCCGGCCCCGGATGGTTCCCGAGCTAGGTGTCGCTTACGGCCTTGCCGACGATCACGGCGCACCGCATGACGTGCCGCTGCTGGTGCTGGTGCGGTCCAACTTCGATCGGCAGCATGAAGTCTCGGCGATCTACCAGGACGGCCGGTGGTTCATCATCACCCGCATGGATGGCGATCAGATCGACACCGAGCCGATGAACGGCGGGCCGTTGGCTTGGCGCGAGAAGGCTGGCGACGAGTGGACGTACACACACATCACGCTTGGCACCATTGATGTCCTTGCCAATCGGATCAACGTGCCCCGTTACACCGGCCCAAAGTCGATCGTCACGCCTATCGACGATCCGGTCAACCCCAAGCACTACCGCGGCACCCGCTGCGCCGAGATCGGTGAGCTTCTGTCGGCCAACAGCTACCAGGTGCTGAAATATAACTGGCGGCTCGGCGAGAAGGATGATCCCTGCGTCGAGATCGGCAAGTCGCTGTGGTATCTTGATCGCGAGGTCACGTTGGGCAACGGGATGGTAGGCGGATATGTCTTGCCGGTACAGTCGTGGTTCGACGAACGCCTGGAAGGCGAGAACGAGTACGTCCGCGCCGTGGCCGTGATGCTGATCGACTGGAATCGGTTCGGCCGCATCGACGTTCTGCGCAAGCTGCGCGTCCACGTCACCACCAAGAAGGCCGCGATCGAGTGCGGCTCGGGGCTGGCGATATGATCGGCTGGTCCAGCAAGGGAGAGCACCGCCGGCTTTTCTGGCGTGTGTCACATGGGCTTCCCGGTTGGGACCGCACACCGGATCGCGAGATTCGGAAGTACCTTCGACGTGCATCATGGAGGCGAGCACTGTGAGCGTCTACAAAGCAATCACTTGGAACCGGGAGCGCTTGGAACAGCTTCGGGCGGCGTACAACGGCACCACCGCGCCGACGCTCAAGCAAGTCGAGCTTGAGGGTCAAGGCAAGCATGATTTCGATCGCGGCTACGCCAAGTACCTGATCGAATATCTTGACGGTGTGTTCGCGGCCAACCCCAATCTGGCGGCCGGCCCGAACCGGGAGGGAGAGGAAGGACAATGACGCAGTATTCAGGGCTGTGCATCGGCGGCCCCCTGGACGGCCAGTGCGCGGTATCGAAGACGCAGCGGCTTCAGGCCGACGAGCTTCCCGCTCTGCCGCCGATCTCGGCCAGCCCGGTGAAGGAAATCCCTGCCGACATGGGGATCACCCGCCACACCTACCTGTGGCTGCACACTGGCGGCCTGGGACTGTGGCTCGTCGAGGGCACGACGTTGCAGGACGCGATTCAGGCGATGGCGCTCGCCTATATGGAGGCACACAAGAAGTGAGCCCCAAGCGTGCCGGCGATCTCGTCAAGGGCATCATCGTCGATCTCGACGCCGCGCTCGCGTCGAACGGCCGCGAAGCCCTGGACGAACGGCATAGCACCCTTGCATCAGCCATGATGCTCGGGGTGCGCCTGCTAGGCGGTGTTGCGATCAATGCGGCTCGAATTGCCACCGCCCTTGAGAAGATCGAAGCCAAGACAGGAGGAATTGATGACCGAAAGGGAGGCGCAACGGATCAAATACCAAGCGAGGAAAGCTCGCGATCCTGAAGCCTCGCGGCAGCGTGTCCGCAAACAGAAATTACGGATGCGCTATCGCCATGGCCTGCCGGAAGAAATTGAGCGCACCGCCGAGAAACTGGCGATGCTTCAGGCAATACAACAGGAGTTGTCGTAATATGGCTTGGACGCGGGCCGATCACGCAGCATGGATGCGGGCTTGGCGGCAAAACGATCCGCGTGGTCCGATGTTGGTGTCGGCCCGCGCCCGCGCTAAGGCGAAAGGGCTGCTATGCACGATCACCAAAGCCGACATCGTGATCCCGTCGATATGCCCTGTGCTCGGGATACCGATTCGACCAAACGCCGGCCGCCATGACGACAACAGCCCGACGCTCGATCGTATCTACGCCGAGCATGGTTACACCCGATGGAATGTTCGCGTGATCTCCTATCGGGCCAACAACCTAAAAAGCAACATGACGCTGGCGGAGTGCCGGCTGATCCTGAAAGACTTGGAGGACAGATTATGACGACGGTTCCGGCAAGGCCGCCTATCCCGAACGGACGGGGAAAGCGCAGCAACGTGAAAAACTATTCTGCTTGGGAATGGATCAGGGCCTATATCGCGCTCGCGTTACAATCACCACTTTGGGTGCTGGTGGCGCTCTACTGCGCGTTCTTTCATCGCATCCCACAATGGGCCACGCGGAAGTTACTTCGTGCCCATATCGGCTACACGTCGTCGCATCCGATGGACTTCCGAATTCCGCCGGATAACACCGTGCCGGCGTACATGCACCGCTGGTGGCGCATCCCACGGAATTGGGCGCTCAACGTCTACTATCATATCGTTCTCCGTTCAGATGACGACCGGGCGCTGCACGACCACCCTTGGACCAACCTGTCGATCGTGCTCGACGGCGGCTATTACGAGCACACGATCGACGCGGGCGGTGTGAACAAGCGGGTATGGTACGGCCCCGGCAGCGTGCGCTTCCGCCGTGCGGGCACCTTCGCCCACCGGCTTGAGCTTGCTCAAGACCATGACGGTTTCGGTGATCCTGCCGGCGTGCTGCCCGTCACCACGATCTTCATTACCGGCCCGGTGCTGCGGCGTTGGGGCTTTCATGCAATCGACCAATGGGTTGATGCTTACGATTGGGACGACTTCATGGCCGCCCACGGCAACAACGGTGTTATGCGAATGGACGGCGGCAGCGATGCCGTGCAGTCGTCGCGTAACAAGCTCTAAGGAAGGACTGACAATGCGACTGCGTAAATTCAGCAACAAGCTCTCCGATCTCATTACTACGGCCATGCTTAACCCCAAGGACTTCGGCGATGTCGAAGTGATCTCGGCGTTGATCGGCCAGGCGTATATGGTCAATCCGGTCGTAGCCGGCGGTGAATTCATCGTTACGGTGGATAAGGACAACGGCTGTTATACGGTTGAAGTGCCGAAGCCCGGCCATCGTGCGGTGATCGGCGCGATCACCGCACCGATCGAAAGCATTGACAGCTTTCGACTCGCCGCGGACACGCTGGTCGAGAATGGCTACGAGCGCGGCGTGGAGCATGACGCCATGATGCGTGCATTCGCCGAACAGGTGCTGGCGATCGGCCGGTGCCACGGCTGGTCTGAAGGCGTATCCATCTATGCTGAAGGCGTAGGCTCGGATTACTCCGATCGAGCCTTGCTCGCCCGCGGACCCCGTTCCTTGCCGGCAGACATGCCGATTCCCGCCACAGAGAGCCCCGTCAGCGACGATTCGGGCGTTCCGGGTCCCGAGACACCGGCCAAGCTCTCTTCGGACCCCCTGGACCGTGCTGCGGTCGTTCTGCTGATCCGGGAGAAGTCGAAGGTCGCCCGCGGCCGGAACCTGGCGGAGATCGCCAACACGCTCGACGCCTTGGCCGACGAGATCGCACAACACATGGAAGAGCAGCCGATCGACGTTGCGCGGGCGCTGCGTGAATTCTATGTCGATTGCCACGCACGCAACGTGAAAGCCGGCTGGTGGAATGATCTGTCGAACGGCGAGCCGAAGAAGCGGAGCGTCGGCGAGTTGTTCATGCTCTTCGTGACGGAGATCGCCGAAGCCTACGACGCCTATGTCCGCGGCAACATAGCCGACGATAAGCTGCCGCAATATCCGGGGCTCGGCGTCGAGATCGCCGATCTGCAAATCCGGCTCGGCGACTTTGCCGGGGCGCTGATGGCAGGCAGCATCGTCGAGCATAGCGGCACCTTCAACCCTGGCGACGAGATGTTCAAGGAAGTCGCCGCCATCGCTGCACGCTACGAGGCGATTCGCAAGACGCCCGAAGCCAAGGGCGCGACGGAGATGGGCGAGCCGCTGGAACCGCAAGACGTGGCCGTGATGGTGCTCGACAAGATGGCCTTCAACGCACAACGCGAGGACCACAAGATCGAGAACCGGATGAAAGAAGGCGGCAAGCAGACGTGACCGCTTGACGGGCGTTACGCTTAGCACCATATAGGGGGTGGAGGAAGTTACTTCCACCCCCACATGATTCGGAGGACCGACCGATGATAGATGAAGGCCAAGTTGCAGAAACTATCGCCGGCACCCTTAATTGGGCTGCACGCCAAGCGTCAAACCCGCTGTTCAAGGACATCGTGGGCCTGGACATCGGCGAAATCCAAGTCACACTCAACCTTCCTGGTGAGCAGCGTTACCGGCTCACCGTCACCAAGATCGACGAAGAGGAATAAACCTATGGATCACGAACGCAAATATCTCGGCCAAGAGCAGGGCTGCGTCGATCTGCACACGATGGGCGGCACGCCGGCCGTAAGCGTCACGCCGCTCTTCAACGAGCAGCAAGCCAAGGTCGCGGCATTGATCGTCGCGCATCTCGGCGTCGAAGCGGCCAAGGTGGTGCCGACCGCCAGCTTCGCCGACGATCTCGGCGCGGACAGCCTGGACATGGTGGAGTTGGTGATGGAGGCAGAAGCGCACTTCGGAATCGGGATCAGCGACGACGAGGCCGAGAACCTGAAGACCGTCCAGGACGCCTTCGACGTGATCGCCACCGCCAAGGCCCACGAAGCCGACGCGGTGATCCGGCCCGTTGATGGCGGCCAAGAGCGTTTCGGCCGTCCGCTCGACGAATACCGGGAATCCTGATGTCCCTACGCCGCGGGGGTGCGATCTCCGCGGCTATGATGACACCAGCAAGGACCGAATCATGCAACAGCCTGAAGTCACGGAAACCGCGGGCGGCTCGCCCGTCATCATCCGCAAGTTTGCCCTGCTCCCCGCCGACGTGGTGCTTGTCGCCCGCGGCCAGGTGCTGATGGTGGGCTTTGCCGGCAACGTGCCCTACGCATGGGTGATGTCGCACCCCGCCGCCCAGGTGGACGCACAGGTGCTCACCGTGCCGAGCGAAGAGATCATCAACATCGAAACCGATCCGCTCTTCGAGGCTCCGGTTCACGTCGGGAGCTTCTTCAAGACCGACAAGTCGGGCATCCTGCCGAGCGCGTGGCACGCCTTCATGTTCATGCCCAAGGCGCGCGGCCTGATCCTGCCCAACTGACAATCGGGTCCACGAAGCACCCTGGGAGAAAGAAAATGCCCGATTCGACCGAACAGATGACGCCCGTTCAACAGGCCAACGTTCTGCTGCGCCGACACTACGGTCCAGCCGGCGATACCGCACTCCGCACCAACGCCGAAGCGAAGGCGATCCATAACGTTGCGTGCGCGGTGCTCTCCGAGCAATTCGGCCGTGCCGGCACCAGCGCCTACGAATTGGTGGCCGCCACGGAAAAGAACCACGTCGAAGTCACCGAAACGCTGATCCACATGGTCGCGGCCACGGCATTGATGCGGCTGATCGGCGACGACACTCTCGCCGAGATGGCCGAGACAGGATCGGCGTCGGTGTCCTTCAGCCCGCAAGACATGGACCGGATGCACCAGGACTACGAGATGACGGCCACGCGCGACGGCCTGATTACGACGGTGAAGATCACCCGCCGCGCCGACGAGCCCGCGCCACCGGCTCCCCCAGGCGAGGCGCACCTGGAAACGCTGCCGGAGAGCCTGATGACGCAGGACGAGGACAAGACGCCCTTCGAGCCCCAGGCGGAAGAGCACGTTTACGATCGACCGCTGTGGGCTGCGCGGATCAACGGCAAGCTCTATCCGAAGTCCGATCGTGAGTCGGCCGGCCGCGCGTGCCGGATCAGCCGTGCAGACGACATCTGCCAAGTCGAGAACCGCTTCTGCTATCACGACGATTGCCCCGCCGGGCGGTGCAACCACTCGTTAACCACTGACGACGGTGTGCCGGATAAGGACGGTGGCACGGAAGTAACTTCGACGGACTGACGATCGGTTGACATGCGCGACGCATAGGCTCATAGGCGATTCGTCACCAGCGAGGGATGACAAGGACCGACATGCCAAAAGGCTCCAACAACACTGATCCGGCGCTCGCCTTGAACGCACAGAACCTGGCGCTCGCCGAAGAAAAGCGGCTCAACGTCTTTCTGGATCAGATCATCGAAGCAGAGACTGCGCGTAACCAGGCCAGCGACACAATCAAGAAGCTGTGGAAGGTTATCGGCAAGCAAGGCTTCGACGTTGAGGAAGCTCGGCGGAAGTTGGTTCAACGCATCATCGCTAGCTGACGCATCCCTGAAACCGTGAAAAGGAATACCGACATGGCTGCTGCCAACAGCAAGATCACGATCCCGTCGAGCAAGGTGAGCATCGCGCTCGCCGCTGGTGCCACCGCCGCTGCAATGAAGGATGCCGGCGCTGCCGCGGGCAAGCTCTTCCTGGTGCCGGTGGACAAGATCAAGCTGATCCCCGGCTTCAACGTCCGCGTCGATTCGCCCGACTATCGCGCACACCGCGACATGATCGCCAACTCGATCGCCACCAACGGGTTCGACGAGACGAAGCCCTTGGCCGGCTATGTCGCCAAGGAAGGCGATGACAACGTGATCTACGTGACGGACGGGCACACCCGGCTCGACGCCGTGAGCGTGGTCAACGGCACGGAAGGCGCGACCAAGATCGACAAGCTGCCGGTGATCGTGCGCTCCACCGCTCCGTCGCTGACGGACCTGACGGTGATGCTGCACACCAACAACACCGGCCGGCCGCTGTCGCCCTTCGAGCTTGGTGTCGTCGTCAAGCGGCTGCTCAAGGAAGACGGCGCGGAGAAGAAGACGATCGCCGGCAAGCTTGGCGTCACGCCACGCTATCTCGACGACGTGCTGCTGCTCGTCAACTCGCCCAAGGAAATCCGCACGGCGGTTCTCAACGGCCAGGTGTCGGCGACGCTCGCGATCCAGGAGCTTCGCAAGGCGGGTGACACGGTGCTCAAGGCCGTCGAGCGCATCACCGCGGCTGTCGAAAAGGCCACCAAGTCGGGCAAGGCCAAGGCCACGGCCAAGGACACCGAAGATGCCGGCCCGAAGATGAAGAAGATCGTCGAGACGATCTCGATCGGCGAGGGCACCGACATCAAGGAATTGGTCAAGGCCACCGCCGCCAAGCTGCGTGCCAACATTCCGAACGAGGCCGATGGCGAGGGCGACGAGGCCGCCAAGCTCGTCACCGTCGATGGCACCATCACGATCACGATCCAGGTGCCTAAGGCGGCTGATCCGATCGTCGCCGCTGCCCCGGCGAAAAAGCCGGCCGCCAAGAAGACCGGCACCAAGTCGTCGGTGACGAAGCCCACCGCGACGAAGGAAGGCGGCGATCCCGCTCCGGCGGCGGAAGCAACTTCCGACAAGCCGGCTCCCAAGAAGCACGGCGGTACGGCCAAGGCGGCGGCTCCGGCTCCCGCTCCTGCCCCCGAGCCGGAAGGCGATGACGAGAACATCACCGCCGACGACACCGATCTCGGCATCCCTGGCGCGGAGCCGGTGACGGACGAGGGCCTGGACGACGAAGTGGCGATCCTGCCGCCTTCGACCAAGGGCAACGCCGACAACAACGAAGGCGACTCGGACATCTGATCGGACAGGGCCGGCGGGGCAACTCGCCGGTCCACCTTTCCGACGAGCCCTTGGCCTCCATCTCGATCACGATTGCAGCGAGACGCCGACTACAGCTTCGGCAGAGTGTCCAAGGGTTCTTCGGAGCGGTGGGAATTGGCTCAACGGGCTCAACATCGCGAGACAGGTCTATGCACCGCTCCACCCTTCTGCTACATCGGCAGGCTCCACAAATGGAGGATCACCATGTTCGACAAGACGAAAGGGTTTTCGCCCCAGCGCGTTGACGAAGCAGCCCGCACCAGCAATGTGCTCGCGCGAGCCCGCGAAGCCACCAACGCCGCGATCGGCCAAGGCGGCGATCGTCTCGGCACTCCTGGCCTTGGCGGCGACAAGCTCTGACGAAAGAAGCCCCGGCACCGTTGCGAGGGGTGCCGGGGCTTCCGGGAGTACCAGCGGAGGACCGATCCGCGGCAAGACGGGCGTTAACCTTTCACGGCACAGCCGTCAAGTCCTCTCCTACCGCACAGCGATCGAGCGCCGCCACGGCCCGATCACCCCATCCACCAGGCGCTTCATAGCGGCCAAGCTGTGCCGATGTCTTCGCCACTCGTTCATCGGCTGTCGCCGGCATCGGTTGCTCCGCCAACGGCCGCGGCCGGGTTGCCTTGATCGAGTCGTAGGTTGCCTTGTCGGGGCACCTGGCCCGCACCGGCACCTTTTCGATCTGGATATGGGTTTCGGTGGCAACGCCGGGGCCGCCACAGCCGGCCAGGAGCCCCGCCAGGGCCAAGAGCACGATCACCTTCACTTCCACGCCTCCCATGCTGCTTTGCTGTCTGCGCCGACCGCCTGGCACTGTAGCTCCGGCGTTGGCTGCGCCTTGGCGTGCGCCAGGGCTTCGATCCGTTTCTCCGATGACTCGTACTGCCCCTTCATCAACACCTGGACGTTGGCGAGCGCCTTGTCCGCGTTCTCGGCGCGCTGTTGGCCTTCTTCGGCTAGGCGGGTGTTCTCCGCGGCTGCGGCCGAGCAGCTATCCCAGGATCGCTTCAGTGCCGCGATGGCTGCGGGCACCTGTTCGGCCGTCAAGGACTTACGGAGCCCCTTCGCGTCAGGCTGTACGGTCGCGTCAGTCGCCGAGATCACCACGGCGTTCTGCCAAGCCGTCAGTCGCACGATCTCCTGCCCACGGCGGCTCCATGACAGGAAGAAACCGAAGACCAAGAGCACCACCAGGCCAATGCCGGCGAGCTTGAGCGCGAGGGAATAGGGACTTAGGTTCGGTAGGTTCATCGTCCTTCCTTTCATACGGCCAGCTTGAGGCCCTTGGTGAGCTTGTCGCGAACATGCGCGGCAGCTTCGTACTTGGTGACTTTCTGATCCTTGTTGATGTCGAGGCCGCTGTTCTGTCGATACGCGGTAGGGCTCTTCGCGCCATCGAACAGGACATAGCTCGCATCTTTACCGATCGCGCTCGGCCAAAGGATCGACATGTAGCAGTCCTCCAACGTCACCAACGGGCCATGCCGCTTGATCTGAAGGACGAAGTATTTGTAGACGAAATTGAGTTGGTCTTCCGGCGTCATCGCCGCGAGCTTCGCCGTGGTGGTGCCAAGCTCGGCCGCGGTGGCCGGCATGAATTGGATCAACCCGACCGCCCCGGAGCCGGCCATGTTGAGCACGCCAGCCGAAAACTTCTCTCCGCTCTCCCAAGCGATGCACGCCATGATGAAGTTGGCGTCCATCTTCAGGTCGTTCGCGATCCAACGCACACGATCCCGAAACGTGGCCGACACCTTCTGCCCCCAAGCGAGCACGGTGGAAGTGACTTCCGGGATCACGGCGGTTACGACTTCCGGCACCACCGACTCTACCGCCGGCTCGGCATAGTGCTCGACGGAGGCAATCATTGCGTCCAGGAGCGCTTTATCCACTAGAACCTTTGTCATGGCGCTATCGTCCTCGCTGTGGGGGCGGCGGAGAGCCCGCCCAGGGTGCATCAGGGAGCTTGTCAGGTGTCTCCATACCCCTAGGGACTGTATCGGCTGCTGGCGGCCCGTTTCCGGCCGATTCCGGCGGCACTACAGGCTGCGGCGGTCGCCCGATGGTGGCTTGCGTCTCTTCCCGGCGGTCTGGACCCTCGAATTTGGCGCGGCTGGCGATCTGTACGCCGTGCTTCAGGAGGCCCGCGGTTTGGATCATCTTCGTGATCTGCTCGGCGCTCGGGGCTACCATGTAGTAGGTGATGATGACCAGCACGGTATAGAACATCATGCGGAACATCTTCTCGATCACCCCGAGCGCGACAACCGTAATTTGCGCCACGTTGCGGGCGTCCATGCTGTCGATGCGTCCCACGATGTTACCGACAATCCTGTTGGTGGCGTAGCCCAGGCCGACGAGGATCGCGAACGCGAAGAAAAGAGCCACGAACGTAAAGACCCGTCGCCAAAGCCAATTGGCTTCAGGCAACGGGTCTTGGGGATCAGGGAGGACGCGAGGGGTTACTTCATCAGTCATGGCGACGATCCATTCTGTCGATCCATCGGTCAATCGCGTGTCGATGCTCGCGCATTTCGGTGCGCTGCTCTCGAAGCTCGTCACGCAAAGCGCACACCGCCGTATTCAGGTCACGCATCTCACGCCTGTTTTCGGCCATGGCGAAGGTGTTGCCTTCGATCGCCTGCGTGACTTCGTGGCCGAAAGCATCCTGCATCATGCCGCCGATTACAGCGGTTTTAGTGACAGTCACGTCGCTCTTGTGGCTGTCGAGGACGGCTTCCTTGATCTTCTTGGCGGCGGAGAGAGCACCGACTACCGCGGCAGCGATGGCCGCGAAGAAAACCGTAGCACTGGCCGCAACCGTCGTAGCATCAGGAATGTGTTGCAGCGCTGACGGCACGGCTTGGCTCCGACTGATCTTTACCATGCTGTGCCACGAACATCGCATCAGCGGAAGAGCGAAAAGCCGAATAGAGATCGGCCAGAACCAAAGCGCTGTAAACGATAACGCCGGTATTTGGCGTATCGCTGTTGAATAGCCCTATGGTGATCTGCGTCAGGATGAAGGCCGAGAAGAAGCTGGCGATCAGTCGGATCAACGGTGTGCGCTTCGAACGGCCATTGATGTAAAGGGCTGAGGCCCGAACACCCCCGCCGATCAAGGCCACCACGCCCCACGTCGGTTGTGCCGCGATCGTCCCTAGGCCGCTCCACATAGCCGAGACGCGAGGGTCCGAGAACATGCCGGGGTGGAGCAAAAGGTAGAGGCCCCAACCGATCAGGATTCCGGCATTTAGCCATTCCAGTGCGCGAGCCTGAAAGTGTTTCCAGTGTGTCGTCCTGATCTCGGTCGCGACGATCATGTTTTGGTCCTTATCGGCTTGCACGCCAACCCTCGTAAGCAGATACACGTCGGGTGGTGCGTTAACCCTTTCAAGGGCTGGCGTCAAGCAGAGCAGAAGTTGCTTCCGTCAGGCCGGCCAATCACTAAACCATTCTACCTGAAGACGGCAGGGTCGAGCAAAGTTTGTTCCGCTCAAACCGGCCAAGGTGCCGTTCCCGCTGCCACTATTGTATTGCGCGACTATGGTATTTCCTGGCGTGCAAGGAACCAGCGGGCCAGTGAGGGTACTCAAAGTCTCGTTTATGCCGGTTCTGATGTCTCCTGCGTAGGTTGTCGTGCTTCCTGCGGCGGAATCGAACACACGAACGTAGCCTTGAGGAACCCCTGTCCATGCGGTGTAGATGGTGACACGCGCGAGTTTCGCTCCCGGCGGCACAACAATGTTTCCATTAGCTGCCGACCAGCTATTGAACGTGTCCCGCGCAACAGCCCAAGTTGCGGGCGTTCGCCATGCGCCGGTCCCAACAACGAAGTCAGCCGGCAGGGTCAACGCCGTTAGACCGATCAGCGTGCTACCGTTGCCGCTGCCGCCGCTCGACGCCGGAACAACCCATTCCACGCCGGACTCGTCCGTCTTGACGGCCAGTACCTTGCCCTTGTTGCCTGCGAAGGCTGGAAAGGATGCGCCGCCGGTCTGTAGGACCTTCCAAGCCACACCGTCGAACATGACGAAGGTGTCTGCGCCCTTGTCGTAGAGCAGCCACCCTTCTGCCGGCGCTAGGTACACCCATGCGGCATTATCGTAGAGCGCCACCGACTGCGTATTTGGCGCTGCCGTCAGGATATACACATCGCCTTGTGCCGGGGCGGCCGGTACGGCGGCGATACGCCCCAGCACGCCACCTTGGCAGAGCGCCGATAGGCGGATCAGATTCGCGTTTTGATCGTCACCCCATCCGTCTTCGCCTTCAGCGTAACCGCCTTTGAGGCCGAGTCCAGGAAATGCGCGAGCAACCATGTCAATTCTCCGAAGTTACTTCCGAGCGATCACCCGCCCCAATTCAAGCCCCAGCTATAGCCCCAGCCCGCTTTTAGAGCAACGAGGAAGCTGTAGCACTGCCATGACGCCAACCCGTCACGCGCGCTTTCTAGCTCTATCCTTACGCGCGAGGGCGAGCCATCGGCTGCACTCAAGTCCGCCGTATATGCCCAAGTGGTGCCTGCAATGTCAGAAACAGTGCGCAACAAGGCCCCACTCTTGGCATCGTAGATGCGAACCGTGTACGTCTGCCCAATTTCTCCGAGCACCGTTGCTTCGTCATACCCGATCAACACATCATGCTGCGTGACACGGTTGCGCTCTGTCCAGGCCAGGGCCGGCTCGGGGTGTTCGCCGGTCAAACCGAACACGGAAGCACCGTCTACCGTGACGCCTGCGGGCGGGTAAGGGCGGGCGGGCCGGCCGGCAAGCTCGATCTCCTGCACGTCGGCCTGCTCGGGATCAAGCAAGTCCGACGACGTACGCGTGAGCACCAGGGAGTTGACCGTCTCGCCCGCGAAGTACGCCTGCCCATCAGAGACAAGATCGTCGTCGATCGTCCACAGGAGATCGCCGGCTTCATGTGCTCGGGGAATCGTGTCACCTGTCCCGCGGGCGATCGTCGCGATGCCGGCGGCCGTGTCCAGGGCGTCCAGGCGCACAAGCTCGTCGCCGATAAGCAGCCCCTGGCCCACGTTGTCCTCGTTGAACATCACCAGGGCGGTAAGGGGAACGGCGGTGTCTAGCGGGCCGATGTCGGCCGCCAGCGTGGCGTAGCCGGTGAAAGGGCCACGGCCGCGATCGACGTAGCTGGCCTCGCCCTCTGCCTTGGTGAGCAGATCATATTCCATGCTCGTCGCGTTCGGCGCAACGGCAAGCTGGCCGATATAGGCGGTGGTCGCATCCACGGCTTCTGCTTCTGCTGCACCTTGCATCCGATAGACATCGCGATAGCTCGCTTCCACCAAGCGTTCGTCGAGCGCGGGGGTTGCGACCTTCGACGGTGCTACCCACCCGTTATCGACGACTTCGTGGTAGGTGACGTTGGGCAGGCCGAAAACATCAATAGCACACTTGAGCTTGATCTGCCCGTTGACCATGTTGCCGTCGTCGATCTCACCGACGCGCAGCACTACGTCCTGAAGGCCACGCGAGGGCGCGGTGATGCGGATCACCGATCCCGGCGTCACACGCCAACCACGGCGATCCAGCGTCACCGAATACTTCTTCAGGCCCGAGCCCATTGCACGCAGATCGCGGGTGACGACGCGCGCAAGCAGCCCCTTGGTGGGGATGCCCTTGTAGTCCTGATCGAGCGAAGAGATGTCGCCCTTGGCTTGGAACGATGCCAGATTCTGCGCTCGCACCTGGAAGTCGATGTTGCTTACCGGATCGCGCGACGTGCCGATCACTTCATTGTAGCTGTTGTCGCTGCTCGCGCTGTCATCATCGTCGATCGACAACAAGCCTGTCTCGAAGGTGAAGAGCGGAACGTCGGCGAGCACATAATCGTTGCGCACCAGCTTGAAGACGATCAACCCTGTCTCGCGATCGGTGTAAGTTACTGCGCCGACAAGATCGCACACCTTTTGGATGAAAACGTCGATGTCTTCCTTGCGATACCAAATCAGTGCTAGGCCGAAGCCCTCGTTGCACAACGTATTGGCCGCGTAGACGAAAGCGTTCTGATCCAGATCATCCCAAGTCAGGCCACGCCCCCACAGCGGATCGGTGTAGCACTGGAAAACGATGTGCGAAGGGTTCATCGCATAGATTTGCTGCGCACCCTTGTTCGCGGCGAAAGTAACGGTAGTGTCGGTGTAGGTCGCGGTTGCTTTGAAAGCAGTCGAGCGCGCATTGACGTAGTTGGCAAGGTTGCGAACGCTGCGCAGTCGATCCTTGTTCGGAACGATCTCGAAGTCCGCTGGCCCGTCATCGCTCTTCTCGACGTAGCTGATCCCGATCCCATTGACGGTCACCGTGTCACCAGACTGCACGTTGCGTGCGAAGGTGATCGTCTGCGTGCTGTCCTCGTTGAGCGTCACCTTCAGGTCTATCGCCTGATTGCTCGTCACCGTCAGGTTGTCGCCGCCAAGAAAGATCGTCGCCTTGTCAGGATACCAAGCAACACCGCCGTACCACCCAGCCTTCGCGCGTCGCACCCGGAACGCCCACGTCTTCAGGTATGGATTCATCGCGGCCACCAAGCCGTTGAACCACACCGTCGTCACGCCGCGCATTTGTGATACCCGACCACCGATTGACGCACGCACGTCGGGGAGGCTTCGCACCACCGCGCCTTTCACGATGTTGATGATAGTGCTGCCTAATCCGCCGCCTGCGGCTACGGTCTGCGCACCAGGCAACACCTGATCCTCGTCGCCGAGAAACACCGCAAACGGCCCCTGGACGCCGCCCTCTTTGTCGTCACCGCCGAACAGGTTGGGTGCGTCGATGTATTGCGGCGTGTCGGAGCACGCATGGCCGTTCCATGCTTCCTTGTCGCCGACCTTGATCTCCACCAACTCGTCAATCGGCCCACGGCACAAACCGGAGAGCATCGACATATAGTAGCGATAGCCTTGTGTTTGACCGCCACCCTTGCTCATTGCTCTTCCCTCGCGATCCCGACTACCCGCACCGCCCGCGGATCGCGGGTATCTAGCAGCACTTGACCGTCAATGCCATTGGTAACGAAGTCCGACCAATCCAAGCCATGCCGGGTCCAGAAGCTGCGTGCGCCGGCCGAGCATATACGGTCCTTGCGCAGATGCCGCATGTAGACACGCGGCGAAGTTACTTCCATCACTTCGCTTTCCTCGTATATAACGGACGGCCGGCTTCAGGAAAATCCTCACCGAGTACTACGATACGACGATAAAGGGTGTCGTATTTCAACCCTAGCCTTTCGGCCCATTGTGCTATCGTTAGCTCTTCACCGCACCAAGCCACGAAGACATTGTTGGTGCAATTGTTGGCTTGCTCTGTTTTAGTCGCCCATCGGCAATTACCAGGCTCGTAATCCCCATCGACATTATTCCGTTCTAAGCTTCGGCCTTGAGGGCAATCACCCATATCTTCATAGAACGCCGCTACGCTCTCTCGCCAGCGCTTGCAAACAGCGACGCCGCGACCACCGTAGTATTCGTAACCGATGTCGTTCTCATTATAGCAACGCGACATCATGTGCCCCCAAGCTTTATAGGCCCGAGTGCTTGATAATCCGTGAGTAGGTTCACGTCCGCGCGGCATTACTTCTTCCCTGATTTAGCCTTGATCTTCGTGGTGGAATAGTTGCCGTACCACAGCACTTGCCAGCCTTCCAGCCAACCGTCGCCGAACACAACGGCGTGCGGCGTTCCGTCTTCCACCTGGGGTACTTCGAAGTCGTCCAAGGTCGCCACCTTTGGCGGCGCGGGACGCTTCATGGTAAGCGCGGTGACAACGTAACTGGTGACTAGCGCGATGGCCGCCCATGCGAGCAATGGCATTGTGCCCTCCTACCAAATCGCGGTGTTGAACGGCGACTCGCCTGGCATCTTGTCGAAGCCGCCATAGTTGTCGATGTTGTCGAATTTCTCGTCGCACGTCTCGGGGGTGCGGTCACATCCGGGATACATCTTCACGGTGTCGCCGACCTTCAAGAAGTCCACAACACCGAAGATCGTGAGCACGCCGCCTACTTGTTCTTCGATGAAGCGGCGTTCAAGCGTTCCTTCATCTGAAGCAGACCAAGCGACGAAGCCACCACGCAACCATGCGTCAGCGATCACCGGAGCCGTGGCGTGTGTCGCATCCTTCAACTGGACTGTGATCGAGTTGCCGCCGAGCGCCTTCACCTTCGCGCTGATCTCATAATCGAGCGGGTTGACCTTGCAACCGGCGTCGTAGAGGAAATGCGGGCACTCGCGCGTCCAGCACAGCCGCAAGCCGGTGCGCTTGAGAGACGCGGACAGCGGCTGGCCTATCACTTGGCACCGGGCAGGGCTCGGGCGCTTGACGTTCTGCACGATTCCCTTCCAGTAGATCGGAGCATCATCGCTCCCCATGTGCATCCGTCGCACCGTCAGCCAAATGGTTTCGCTCGGCGGGGTGCCGCGAAAGAGCCGGACAATCGGCAAATCGCTTGGGCCGTCCAGGGTGAAATCGTTCATCGACGACGAACCCTGGACCATGCCGCCATCGCTTACCGCCCGCGGCTCATAGGTAACGGTCGCCATGACACCAGCCACAAGCTCCTGCCGTTCGATCGGGCGATCGGCCGACGTGTAGCGCCACTCGGTTGCACCCCACTTCAGCAAGTAAAGAGCAACCGGCCGGCTGTCTTGTGTAGAGACTTCTTGATCGTTGAACGCCATCACCAAGTCCAGTTAATGCTATAGGGGTAGTTACCGCCTACACTCCACCGATCGACGACAACAGAGGGACCGTC
>Ga0210040_10003111_pt1 | contig 22674 bp, 18 predicted proteins | sample CryGeyCG12114_NA_FD_185462 | JGI IMG/M metagenome (GOLD analysis project Ga0210040, IMG submission 185462) | Groundwater microbial communities from aquifer - Crystal Geyser CG19_WC_8/21/14_NA (SPAdes) (version 2) | ecosystem: Environmental > Aquatic > Deep subsurface > Groundwater | place: USA...
GCATCCCTCGATGGCAGCGTCGTCTCCTCATCCTCAGCAGCAGCTAGAGCCGCAGCAGCCGCCTTACGGCCCGCTGTAGCTTCTCTGCGCAAGCCACCCGCGATCCCACCGGTTGCGGCACGGCTAGAGCAGGAAAGACGTGCGGCCCGCGCAGCACGTAAGAGACATAAGCCGCATGTCTGGAAGAAACTGCTATGGATCAAGCAACGGGGTTATCCGGATAACTACACAGATCCTGCTACTTTCCTGGAACATCTACAGCGGAATCCGAAGCTGAGGCCATACGACTTCTGGCCGCTGGTGGCTGACTCGATGGTCATTGTGCAGCATGTGTGTTCCATGGTCGTCTTTGTGTCTGCTTATGCAGGTATCTACCAGGATCGGTTAAGTCCTGTTGCTGTTGTAGTGTGTGGAACTATCGCTACGCTTGTTGGCTGGCTGATGTGGGACCAGTGGAAATGTGAGGAGGAATCAGCTGTAGAATCAGGCGCAGAAACCACACACGCTCCTGCAATGAACGGGCATGCCTACAAATCGGTGCCGCCACCGCTAGACGACAAGGCAAGTACGAGCTCCTCAAATGGATCTGGTCGCCTACCGACCATGAATGGAAATGGGCATGTCAATGGCTATGCGAACGGCGCTACCAAGAAAGGCCTCGGCCTGAGCCTGTCAACCTCGAATCTAGCCGCGAAGAATGCAGAGCAGCAGAGCCAGAGCCAGCATGGCCCATCTCTTTCGAGATCGTCTTTGATATCAATTTCACCAATCGAGCCTCTGGCCGAGCGGGACTCGATGCCGAACCTAGACGACATCCACCATCGGCACCAGGCCAACGGAACTGCCTCAACTCGTGGCTTCTCCCATAAATCTAATCCAAGCACCGCATCTCACAAATACATCCCCCAATCACCTACCACACTACCCTCGACCGTATCACCCCGCAACCAAGCACGCCTTAAAACCTTCAAATCAGCTCTTCTAATCTACTTCGCCCTTCTCGGCCTCAGCCCAATCCTCAAATCCCTCACCAAATCTACCTCAAGCGACAGCATCTGGGCCCTCGCAACCTGGCTTCTAATCATCAACATCTTTTTCTTCGACTACGGGAGCCAATACGTACCTTCTAGCATCTCATCACGAAGCGCAAGCACATCTGCGACACCCCCAGCGACAGTCCACGCCAAGGGTACACTCCACGCTAAAGCCTCGCAAGCCTCCTTCGCAACGTCGGCTACAGCTCCTTCCCGAGCCCCTTTGGCACAGGTAGACACGACGACTTCGATGGCGCCGCTCGCGCCCGTCACGTCACCCACACCAGCCACGAACACCCTACCCCCACAAAACACATACCCCTCGTCCCTATCAACCAACGCCGCAGTCATGGCTTCCACAGTCCTCGCCTCCCGCCTCCCAACCACAACCTCTGTCTTCAGCCTAACCCTCTTCTCAATCCAACTTTTCGGCCTCTTCCCCCTTTTCCGCCGCCACTTACGATCACGCTCCTTCCCCCTGCATACCGCCCTCACCATCGCACTCGTTCTCATGGCGAGTGCAGGTCTCGGGCTTATCCTGTCGCAATCCTACACGCATACCTACGGGGACTGTGGATTTTGCTTGAGCTGGGTGGTGCATGTGTTTGCCAGGAGTATGGTAGGGATTTTGGTTGGGGGAACGGGAACGGTGGTCGTCATGGGCGGCTGTGCGTGGTGGCTGATCAGCTTGCAGAGGTATAAGAATGTTGTTATTGGGCCTTGGGACCCGGCGAGACCGATGTTGGCGGGAGGTGGGAGGGTTGGAGATGGGGGATGAGGGGTGGAAAGGGGTCTAGGTGGTCAGCCGCCTCCTGATATAGTGAAGCTTGCACACCTGTCTGTTTTGGTCTGTGACTGCGGTGTGTTCTTTGTGTTGTTTGAGAGCAGTCCTCTCGTCTTTTTCTATTGCGGCGCATTTGACTGTGCTTTGCTGTCTATGTATGACTTGCTGTTCTGTCTTCTCGGTCTTGCTTACCAGCAAGAGCCTTGGTAGTACTTCCCTGTGAATCAGCTCCTTCTGGCGCGCGCCGGTATGTACCAGGACTGCCAGCACGCGCTAAGCTCATTCGGGGTCAGCATTGGCGAGCGCAGGCCATGAGCGTGTCCCGCATTGGTTTAGCATACTGTATCTGGACAGTCCTCGATGAATAATGGTACTGCCAAGAAACCCAGGACGAACGCTTGCACCTGCCAAATCGATACTTGAAAAGCGGGTCGACCTGAGTCTCTAGGAATGACTGGCATGTGTGCGCAAACTTCGACTGTGTCCTTTCAATGCCGAGAGAGACATAAGCATGTGGCCGAGAATACCTTGATTTCTCGCTCAACGACTCGGATAGTCGCAGCCAAAAAATGGCGGTGTAGTCTCGTACTGTTGTCATCACGCGCTGACCGCTAGCCCAGCCGTCACTTACGATGTCAACGACACCTCGAGTGCTACTCCCCGCTTGAGCTCAAGTTCATCGCCCGCTTCAGGCTGGTAGGACCAGAGCACGCAGCCAAATTCCTCAGAAAGTATGGCGTCGAGGGGATAGTGGTCTTTGAGGGGTGGAAGCACCTTGATTTGTCCCTTGCAATGCTGGTGCTCGTCGTTGGTATGCTTTCGTTGTTGCTCGTTATGGGGTTGTGGTATCCAGCTTCGGTAAAAGCGGATAGTGCTGGCGTTCGTGCTAGATTATCGCCGGATACGCCCCGATATCGAACAGTGCTGCTTTCCTCCATAAAGCTATCTCGCTCGTCGTGCTTCACGTGGGTGATTCGCTTGGTCATTAGGTGTTCGCATGACCAGCCTTGATCGTCACATTTGTTGCAGTGAAGTTCATCACAGCCGCTGCAACTAAGTGCCAATCTCTACCTCGATGGCACTCTTGCGCACGGCGTACTGCATAGGGTGTCAGGGCATGGTAGTCGGCGTTCGAAAGGCGATGCTGGGGACGGAGCGTATCTGCACAGCTTCCCCTAGTCCCCGTACTTGATCCAGGGAACCTTTCCCAGCCTTGGGAAATTTGTCTGGGGTCGAATTGGCCCTCTGGTAGCGCGCGCTGATCCCATGTTGGGGTTGATCAGGCGCGCCCTCCGCTCAGCCTTGTCCCACCGCTTTTATCACTTCCTTCCACCACCTCCACTTCCCCTCTGCTCACCTCGACCCGTTCAATCCGTCCTCCCACGTCGCACTATGTTCGTGCCCATGCTCACAATGTCCTTGCACAGCCAGACGACCTGTGTCGGCCACCTGTGATTAGCGTTTAACCCACACACGGCGTAGCTTCAATGGGTTTCTACCTACCCTTTCGAATTTGGTCTACGGTTCTACGAGGATACCCGGATTGACTTGAGAAATCACGCTTTGCAGCAAGCTCGACCTGTTTCCGGCCTCTTCATTGTGGACGGCCTCCCTTTGGATACTATCATTGGTCCTCGACTAGATCTACGAGATCCCAAGCACATCAACTTCCTGCATCCTGAGTGCTCCCACTTTTCACCAAAAAGGGGCCTTCCTCCAAGTTGACATGGATCATCTCCCAAAGATACGGGATGCCACGCAGAGGCTACCACGAGTTCCATATCTTGGAGATCCACGATTTGGCTATGAAGGCCCTTTCAACACATTCAACAAAAGCCTCGCAAAGCTGCTTTCTCGGACCGATGAGAACGTATCTCGACACGACCTGTCAAGCTTCATTCAATCCTGGTTGTTTTTCGGCTTGCTAAAGAAATACTTCAGGGTCTGGGGCCTGCCCATATTGACCACGGACTTTCTTACTACAGATGATAGTGGGACCTCTGTGACCCTCGCAGTCCTTAGCGAATACCTCATAGCAACCAATGCCACAGAACGCCAGGTGTATCAGAAGCATCGTGGTGATGATAAACTGAGTGGCACATCCAGTAGGGATCTGGACGCCGGGAGAGGACGCCGACGAAAAGTCCTGGATGTTTTGGATGAGGCGTACGAGGCGCTTAGCTTCCTAGAGAAGGACGTCCATCATTGCTTGCCTGAAATCTGGGACAGCGTCATATTACTAGCTGCCACCTTGTCACGAGCAGCAGAGATCTTGTACAAGCCCCCGAAAGAAGGGGCTGCTCTCGAGGTCTGGCCCACCAATGACTTCGGCAGATTCCGGCTCCGGAGCATTACAGACTTTCGAGACAATGAGAGATGGTGCGTTCACGAACGCAGAACCATCTCTGAACTTGTTGACGAAAGACTGCCGGAGCTCGCCTTCTTCACTCAGTACAACCGGCACGAGGCGTTAAGTGTTTCGCACAATGGGTGCAAGGCACACAACTCTTGTGTTGCATACCAAATCACAGATGAGGCTGCGTACAGGATCCAACACGTAACCAAGGGTTGCGCTTGCGAGTATGTTGGTTTTGAAACCGGAGAGGTTCCTACCGAGCAAGAGGACGAGCCGACGTCGACTTCTTCCTCCCGGTCGCTTGCTAAGAGTGCTTTGAGCATTCTGCCCTAAGAATTATCAAAAGAAGTGTATGCGATAACTTTTCAGAATGGTGTCCTTGAACCTGTCAAGGTTCCGCTAGGAAAAGCCAAAACCTCGGCCTTCTTGAAGACTCCAATATCAGGATGGAACCTCGTCGCCATTAGTCATGTCTGGGCTGACGGCCTTGGGAACCCTCACGCGAACAAGCTGCCATCATGTCAACTTGCCAGATTACAACAAGGGGTCAACGATCTCTACTCGCCAAAACAGCATCCGGTGCCTTTCTGGATTGACCCGCTTATGATCCCCGTCACGCATAACACCAAAAACGAAGTTGAGAGAGAAGCAGCCAAGCGCAAAAAGGTTGAAGCACTACGGGATATGGAATGGGTCTACAAAGGCGCATCGAAAGTCCTCGTGTTGGACCACGGCCTTCGCTCAACGGTGACTGAGGGTATGGCCTGTGAAGAGATTGGTGCTAGGCTCATGTGCAGTGTCTGGTCGAGGAGACTATGGACGCTGCAGGAAGGTTGTGTCAAACATCGTACCTTCTTTCAATTCGCGGATCGAGTCACATGCTGGCCGGACCTCCACAATGAGGTGCTTCAGCGTGCAAAGCTGAGCAATTGGCAGAAGAACAGCGTACTTGACAAGAACCATCCTGTACGTCAAGCACAAAAGCTAGACTGGTACCAGACGAGAGACAAATCATCATCCTGGGGCTTCACTGGATACAGTGTCAGCTCAAACGCTGCCTACCCGAGGCTGTCTGCCATGTTTGATAAGTCACTTTATCAAAGTCTGTACCCAGTCTGGCACTCTATTGTGAAATTTCTAGAAGATATGAGCTTGGAATGGAGCGGCGATCTCAAGGGCGAGGCTCTTGCACACTGCATGCGAGGCATGTTCTACCGCAATTGTAGCAAGCCAGAAGACGAAGCGCTTGTCCTTGCATCAACGTTGTCTAAAGGTGCTGGATCTGCAGCGAAGTACACCCGAGCTGCTGCTACGCCGGAAGACAGGTATAGGCTGTTGTTCCAAGATCTCAACAAGGTCCCACGTGAAATACTCTTTGTCGATCAGAAGCGCTACTTGCAGCCTGGCTGCGGTTGGATACCGAAGTCGTTGCTCAGCGTCAATGCTGCGACCGCGAAGCCGATGAACCGGAGAGACCAGCTTTCCACATGGTCAAAGTGGATCATTCGAATGAATCGCAAGTTCAGTGAGCTTTGTATCCCAACTCCGCACGGGCTGGAAATCGGCTTGGACGGTGTCCGTCTGATGCCTCAGCCGAGCACATTCTCTGCGCCTTTCTGTTTCAGCAGTGGAGACGCGCACTGGATAGTCCATCTACGACGGTCTGGTACTGGTGAGGATGTGCACTTGCTCGAACAAGCGGAATGGGTTCTAATACCTGATGTCGACTTCGCTACTGGTACCCGGCAGTGCAGAGCTGTTGTCGTGAAGGTGGAGGAATGGTACTCGCACAAGAAGGGAGCAAAGACCACATTCAAGGCTCTTGCGACCCTGACTCGCACAGCACTAGACGAACCCATAACCAGTGCTTTGCCGCGTTTAGTGGTTGAGTACCCAAAGAGGCCACGAGATTGGACAAACATGACCAAGGAACAAGCTGGAAATATGAAGGTTCCCGTCGCTACCGCGATGAGCGATCTCTACTTACACAATGAGAAGTGGACAGTGGGATAATCCCCAGAATCAGTAGACTTTCAGCCGCTGGCGTGCCAGACCGCGAATGTTCGGAGCACTAGTAAGCAGTATAACAATCGTCCAAAAGTCGAGTAAATGTAATTACCAACGCGCGAGGGAAACACATTCCATCTGGAATACTGTCCTCGAAAGTCCTGTCGTGGTGAAAGCGCCATTTGGAACGCTGGAAGAAAAGCGGAACAGCACCAGCAACCAAAGCTTGACGTCCGTGAGAACCTCACATACCTGCGACCATTGGAAGTGGTTGGCCTTAAAGCCGGCCTAGTTGGCCCGGACACGATCGACTGCTTTGATGCGCTGCTCTTCGGATAGAATGCGAGCTTTCGAGAGTGTATTCAGAAGTCAATGGAGAAGAACACTACCCTAGGTAAGGGTCAGGAGGCCGAGGATAATAAAGAGCCATTGTCAATTAGAGCCAAGATTGGATTCAACGGCAACGATAAAAGGGTGGAGGGTTTATATACCCTCCAGGAGCAAGCTTCTTAGGAATACCCTCTAGCATTAGATATTATTAGCTGTGCGTCCTTCACCTATCAAGCCCTCAGGTGAGCACGGGCCGCCTCTTACCGTCGACGAAGCGCTGGCAGCGCGGAGTTACATAGTAGGAGAGCATTCTTGCTCTGTTTACACTGCCTAAATGTTCTAGGATAGTATTGTACTCCAAATGCTGTCGTTGGAAAACAGATGCTCCACGAACAAATCACGAATTTACATCGTCAACTCTGGTTGCATGACTCGCCCAAACTCGAGGAGCATCCTTAGCCACACTAAACGAAGGTCCACATCCCGCAAGGCTTCGTTGTGCCACTGTGTACTTTCTCTTGCAATCCTTTCACTCAGGTATAGACCTCTTTTCGTGCCTGCCAGGAATCTTGCCATCTCTGGCAACTCGGTATAGCTCGTACTAAGTGGAACGTAGTGGACCCATGAGACTAGTCGATCGTCATGCCACTCCTTTAGCACTGTTGACTTAACAACCACAGACCGAGACTGAAGAAGACGATAATAGCGGCCAGAGAACCCGTTACCGTCGATGTCCATCACGAACCTATGTGCGTACGCTGCTTCTTGTGGATCCTTGGGTGCATCAGTGGTAAGTCCGAATGCCTCGTTTTCTTCTTCGCAAGCTTCATCATCACACTGTACAACACCAGCGATCCGAGTCGTGAATAGTTCCGAGACCTCCGCCATGGTGGAGAAGCGTGGTTGCCATTTGCCAGGTGCCGATTCTGCGAGATACTGGACAGGATCGGTGTTGGTCTTGTTTGTTCTGAGGACGAGCCGCTGTCGCTGCATAAGTGGCCATGTCTCTGGTGTTGCCCAGCCACCGGTCGCCGTACCCACCCAATAAAACTTATTGTCCTTCTCGTCCCAGTGGCTGTCTAGTTGCGGCTTGTAATTGTCCCGAACGGCAATATAGTATGCCGAAGGGTAAAGAATGTCATGAAAATGTGAAGGTTTGCTCGCTGACCAGATGGGTACAAGTTCGTGAGCGACTTTCATGTTACCAGGTGCTAGAAGAAGGCCATGGTTGTGGAGTATTTGGCAGTTTTGACAAACATCTTTAGCGAAACTTGCATTACCAATGAACGGAAGCGGAGCGGATAGCTTCGGTTCAGGGCATTGATCCTGGCGCGAAGGCGAATTGATTGAACACGCTGGAGCCGTGGCCGCCCAGCCGTTTTGCTTGCCGGTCTCAATGAGTGGCAGGGCATTGACGGGCGAAGAGTCGGCCTTTCGTTTGCTGAAATCCAGATCTTTCGCATCCCGGACGGCCCTGCTTACTTCATCAAACGGGACGCTAACCATTGACTCGTCCCATTCGTTGACTAGGACAGTCATGTTGTAGGGAACGATACTTGTCCAAGTGTCGTTCATAAGTCTCGTAGCTAGACCAAAAATGCCTTCAGACATAGTCACATTCTTGTCCTGAAAGCTGATCACGCCCAGTCGCCCGGATTCGAGCTCAACTGCTTTATCGATTCGCTTTTGTAAAATTGATGGATGCACGCCATGAAAGGGTTCAAGACTTTGCATAAAAGTGTCAAATTCGTCGATCAATACAAAGTCATGCGCTTTGGCCAGCTCGAACCACTGATCGAAACCAAGTGGTGGCTCACGTGTGTAGCGGCGCCGATACTCTCTTGTGGCTTCTTTAAGTGTTCGTGATTGTCTTGTACTCATGGCCTCAAAGTGTGCTCGATTTTTCCTGATCAGGTTTTCGATAGGATGCCCACTGATGAAATGTGCTGAGATGGGCGGTAGGGAGCTCACCGTAAGACGTGGATCTTCATGGAGCCAGAATACCAGGACAAAGGTCAGTGCTAGGAAGTATATTGATCTCCGGCCCGCTGCGCTTGGACGAAGAACAAGCATAGATTGAGCGACTGAAATCATGAGGGAGATAAGTGCACTAACGATAAGCCAGAAGTCAAGGCCCATGATAGTCACCTGGACGCTTTGGGCAATAGTGCCCATGTTCGCAGACGTATTCGTCAATTGTAGTCGAGCCAGATGGATTGTCGCGGCCCACGACGCCGCTTGAGCCATAGCGTGAGCCAACAACCCAGCACTTGACATCTCTGAGCCTGGCCGGGTGATGACGAGTAAGAGGGTGATAAGCGCAAGCACAGGCATTGACAAGACCCCGATGTATCTTGCCGTCACGTCCTCGGAAGATGACAGCCAATCGGGCTCTTGCGAGCCTTGACGTAGTCTGGATATACCGACGATTGCAAATGTCCGAGCTAGAAGAAACAAAGCGATGCTGAAGGTAGTGAAGTTACTCAAAGTGTACTGTGTCTTCTCGACAAGAAGCGCACAGCAAAAGCAGTTCAGCGCGACGAGCAATGGGAGTCTGGATACTGTTTCCTTGATATTCCTGGAGTCTGAAGGTTCCAGGTGATCGGAAGTAGCTGCTTCTGCCTTAGAATGTTCTTCCGTTTCAGGTGTTGCTGGGAGGAAGAAGGTGAACATTGTGATCATGGCTGTTGTCAACGGCTAGGAAGACCAATCAGCACACGAACTTTGACACGGATGGAAGGCATCCTTACCCATACTGGTCCAGGCAAACTTTGGCTGGACAGAAGCTGGGACCCTACGCATGCTGCAGCCGTCAACCATATAGCGAATTGCGAACCCCAAAAAGATGGCAATTGTAGGACGTCTGAGCTCTCGGACGGGCTTATCGGGCTGCCAAGAAACCTCTGAAGAGTGAAAAGAATCACCCAGCTGAGCCATTCAATCCATACCTCTTCTTGGAAAGGACTAGGATGGATCTTTGTGTCATAGTGTCGCCAAGCACCCACAACACACAGTACACCAAGAGAGAGTGGTGTTGTTGTTGATGAACCTGGAGAGAATGATTTAGGGATCCTATGTCGCAAAGACTTGAAGATTGAGTAGGCCATTGTGTCCTTGGCGCTTCTACTGTGTGACAGTGGGCAGCGTAGTCAGATGTTCTCATTCGTTTCCCGTATGCATGGTTAGAGTGATCCTGATATCGCTATGACATGTTGACATATTGAGTCGCCCAAGCAGGATCGTCGACAGGCGTAGCAGGCAAAGTAACCTCCTTTCGCAACATTATTGTCGTTGGCGGACGAACCTTGGTCTTTGTTCAGCCGCACTCGACCCCTTAAGCCACGTGAGCTTCCAGACAGGGGTCGTCAATGTTCTCGAGCCCAAAAGCAGTCGCACGAAAAGACCGAACAGGACGCTGCAGTCGCAGTGGGGAGCATGATTTGACCGGAAGAAATTGGTGGCACTACCTAGCTCTACCATTTAGGCTAGCGACTGACAAGCTTTGCGTGCTATAAGTAGTAGGGACAGATTATCATAAACAGCTGGAGGGGACAACCCCCACTAGCTGAGAGGTATGGTAACACCGATACTTGCTTCAGGTAAGGTAAGCCTATAAGTAGTTGGATTTCGGGGATCGAACGGAGCTATAGGCTTGTGCGCCGCCAGATTTTAAGGGAACATGCTCCGTACTAGGCTGTAAAATAGCGTATGCTTAGTTTCGGTAACGATCCACACTTTGTGGGAATTTATGCCTACCACGTGCACTTGTAGAATAACCAAATATTCTGTTCCCTGGCCGGTCGTCAACCCGCATATCGGCAGGGACACAGGTGAAATCTATATTATGTCGTCAATACTCGTGCTCCATAACATGTACCTTGAGAGGTCAAAGACTCGGACATCTCGAACTTGACAAACGTAGATATTTCAGAGGGAAGAAGGCTGGTGGGTGATGAAGGAGCAAAAGGACCATGACGACGTTTATGCACATGGAAAGGAGGAGTGGTTGATGAGCACGCACTTACCGTAGTAGGCCAGCACTCGCATCCGTATACGGTAGGCGCCTCAAGTACCATTGAGCCGCTTCGCTCCTGCTCGACCCGATTCAGTCTCGATTAGCTGATAGCTGACGATGCTCCATTGACCCGTAAGGGCCTCAGCTCCCTCAGCTCAGCGGAAAGGCAAATGACCACGAGGCGAATGTGGAGTGTTACCCCTGTTGCTAACAACACCCCTTGATTCCCAACCTTTACTTACCCACTGACGTTGCATGTATAGACGTTTGCGGCACTGTCAAATACTTCATGACGTGTTGACTGTCAATGCGCATCCTATTCGTCTTTCTCCGGCAACGGATACTGTTACGTTACCCGGGCAGCTGGAAAGTACAAGAACAGCCGGGCATGCGCCAAGCCGGTGCTGATACTGTAAGAAAATCGACCGCTAAGCGCCTAGGCGCGAGCTGACCCCTAAATATAACCTTTGTGGTAAAAGTACCACGCTAGCTACGTGGACAGCTAACCGGAATTAAAACTAAACTTGTTGATAACAGTTATTTTGCTGTCCACGTTTTACTTTTAACACCGGCCTGGCGCTTTAGTGCAAGATCTACGGAGAACCACACAGCTTAGCGAGCGACAATCTCAGTTGTTTTCGCCATGAAGTCGCCCTCCCCTTTTTCCTATGTGGCGCGATTGCCAGCCACCGCAAGCTGAAGCTGAGACCACCAACATACTTGCTTCTGTAGAAGCCGCACGTCTGGCCCGCACGGTTGGATCTATTGGCAAGTGGTTCTTCCAGCTCCCCATGTGCTAGTTGTTCTCGGCGCTGCCGACACACTTGTGCATGTGCAGAACAAATCCTAGCTCAGTGTATGTCCTCACACAACATTGCAATGTTTCTCAGAAAGATTCTGGAGGTACCGACATCTCTGAGAGCACCTCGGACCTTATGTCACAGGGAAAATCGCACACCTTACCTGCAGAGCATTCGAGGACGATGTTGTCAGTTTGGAAGGGTGCAGCATGCCCTCCAACACGCAAGCTAGTATTCTCAATATGCCTGATACTAGTGCTACTGAAGTTGTCCACGATAAGCCGCCACAATGGTTTCACTGTAAGAGCTGACGATAGAGTGTTTGCAGAGCTTGACTGATTAGAGCCAGCTAAGCGCATATGGACCGCCATTTGCAGCGAACGTGTCAGCGACCCATCTGGACGCCTTTGAGGAGTTACCAATATCGGGCTTCGCCAATATTCGTATACCGGACGGCGCAGACTGTGAGCAGCTGCGCCTGCCTGGAACGCTGGCGGTCACAGAAAGCTTCGACGTTGGCGATGATCTGCTTGATATAGCCGAATCGGTTGAACATCCCCTTGTAGACTACAGTGGACAGGCCAAAGGTCAGAGCTTTAGAAGCATGGTATCAAAGACTTGGGGTAGGATGGCTGGATCGAGTGTCTGGCTTGAGAAGTATGGGGTATACCTAACTGTCTCAAGGGTCTATTTCTACGACAAGGGTGTTAGACATTGGCCTGTTATCAGCTTTATCAGAGCACAGATTCACGACGCCTCGTGGAACCATTTGAAAGGGTACAAGCTGGAATGGCAAGGCGAGACAATCACCTTTCCCCGGGCCCTTGACATCCCTATCCCGTACGACAACGGTGGGGCGTTCTATGGTCCCGAGGATCCTCGCATAGCCATAGAAGAGGGTGTGCCAGATGCTGAACCAGTCGTCATATTCAACATGATCGAGGACCCCAAGACGAAGATCCGCTCGATGCACACTTTCAGACCATTTTCCAACTATACCACGAAGCTATACATTGAGCATTCGACAGCTAACATGGCCGAAAAGAACTGGTCGCCGTTCTTCATCCCATCTGTCAACGCCACGGTCGAGAGAAAGTATCCCAACCATTACATTCACTTCCTGTATGACTATCACCCACTCAAGGTTCTCCGCTGTCATCTTGCGAACGGCGCATGTTCGTGGGCCTATCAACAAGATTTTCCTGCAGCATACTTCAAAGCACACAAACACAATGATACTGGTGGTGTTATGCGCGGTGGCACAAACTTTGTACCGATCAACGTGCAGAATCGACTTGGTTTGAGATCGTTCGTAGGCTTCCCGAGAACACATACGGACGCAGGATGTGGCAACGAAGCCATCTATCGACCTGAGCTCATGGTTCTTACGACAAACGGGACACAGTTCTGGGTAGACTATTCAAGCCAGCCCTTGGACTTTGGTCACTCGCTGCTCACACATGCTCAGATTGAAGATGCCTGTGATTCCGGTCGAATATTGCTAGCGAACAGTATCACTAGAGTCGACGATGTGGATGGCCAGGACGAGACAACCGTGTTTTTCACTGTCGCTGATTCGACAGTGCAGGTTGCAAGGATCCGAGGCATACGACAGCTTGTGCAGGAACTGCCACAGTTCAACTCCTTGAGCTGGCAAGAGTCAGATATTCAGTGGAACCTCAACGTCACACGCGATGTTATGGAATGCTCGATTCAATCGGCCACGGATTATGCTTGGGCAAATACGACACCTGCCCAAGTTGAAGAGAGACGCAAGAAGGAAGAAGTGGAAGAGGAGAAGAAGAAGGCGGCGGAAGAGAAGAAGAAGGAGAAGAAGTTAAAAGAGGACAAAGAGCTTGTCGAGCAAAAAGATGCTACGGGATAGTAAGCCGTGGTCTGTCTGCGTGGGAACAAGATCTCAAACTCTATTCCCAGAGTATTCAATCATGCAGTCACGATGCCGGGGCTTTGATTGACCGCAGAAGTCAGAGTCACAAGAAGACATACACTTTTACACCTAAAGCCACTCCATGAGGCTGTGTGTCGCTTACCAAATTCTCCTCAAGGCCAACAAGCAGTTTGCAAGTATCACGGTCTCCAATTAGGGACCTGTACCTGGCACTATCATACAGCACAAGTACTGGGAAGCGATGGTGGAGAGGACAATTTTGGCCAGCAATCACATCGCGTGTTGCTACTATCAACCTCTAGCGATGCCCAAGACGCAAACAGCAGCTACTTGAACACGATGAGCAGGTCAAACCGAGGACACCCTCGCCACCACGGACTGCGCGTAGCTCTCTCAACAGATGGACCTTGTCCTTTTTCTCTCGCAGATCAATGTTTTCCAAAGAAGAACTCGAAATATGGAGCAGATCCAAAAATGGAAGTGAAATCCACAGGGTTTTGACAACAGGGTTCCAGGTGCAGTTGCAAACATGCAAGCTCATCAGAGATGGTTCATGTCGGCGGCTAGAAGGCTTGACCAACGCAGAGGTATTTTTGAAATCAATAAGTATAGGGAGCAGGAACTCTCGTTTTCACCTTAGAGTACTTCGGTGGCTGCTAGGGAAATTATGGGCAGGCAGTAGAGGAGTGTTGACATGCATCTGGCTTGGTAGGCATCATGGGGTCTTGCAGACCATAACAGACTGATAGGTCAATTTACGATGGTAACGATGCAGACGAGGCAGGATGCATGGTTTTAGTAGATTGTACTACAAAATGTGAGTAATCCAACGTAAGACCTTATTGTGTGCTCTGCGCCACCGTATGCCCGTATTGCGCCATAATTAACCACTTTTACTGTAGTAATGGAGACTGCCATCAGAATCGAGAGTCAAGCCAGATGACACTACCGTGTCCAACTCATGTATACGTTCAGGTCTGCTCTACTCCTGCTCCTGGCTCTTCGGCTTCATGCCGTAGTTGTAGAGCTTGCCAAGCCAATGCTCAAGCGCATCTCGTCCCTCTTTGACCCTCCAGACCTCCTCCGAAGGTGCCTTTCCAACCACCTCCCATGCCAAAAGGTTATCGGTGATCTTTGTCAGATCTTCTTGTTTCTTTTCCCACTCACTGTCGGTCTTCATGTGTCGTCCACTGGAGATAACCACAAGCGGCACGTCTGGCTGTTGGATGTTCCGAGCAGAATGCACTTCGCTCTTGGTGAGGGAATCCGCGACCAGGTTCTCTTGCAATTTGTTCTTGATGAATTTGCCGCCTTGGTAGGATGTCTTTCCATACACGCGGTCCTCCTTCTTCCGTCCCTTGAAGAGAGTGCCAGCAAGCCTATCCAAGCCCAAAGGAGAAATGACACCTCGTCCCCAGAGGATGAACCCGTGGCCGGGGTTGGAGACCCGATGCAGTAGATCTTCGTGAAGGGCGTCAATTTGCATGATGCCTAGTTCATGTTAGCTAGGAAATTCTTCGTGCTCTGAAAGAATCAAACTTACCAACAATGTTTCGCACGTTGCGAGCGGAGAAGATTCTGCTGTAAATACCTCCAATGCCTGCGCCAACCAGAATGAACGGTCCTTCCTCTCCTTTGATGGCAAGAGCTTCGCTCAGGGCATTGGCGGCCATGCCACCGGAGTGAGGTGATGGGGCATTCTCGGAGAAAGCAATGCCTGGTCGGTCCCACCAGCAGTATCTATCGATGGTGCCGTTTTGTCTTGCATCGTAGACCCAGTCCTCGAAAGTGTGCTCAACAGGCATGTAACCACCTTCAAGCAGGACAGTTGGTTTGGGTGACCCATCCTTATTGTATGTCTGGTCGCCAACACATGCGACGTGGACAGCGTACTTATCGCCATCCACCAGAAATTTCTCTCCCATAGGTTGTACTGTCGCGTCTCGCGACCGAAGGACAAGAGTACCTGTCATGAGGACCACAATGATCACAAAAACGACCATTATGACCGTAGCGACCATGATGGCCAACCATTCCTTTAGAGTTCTGCGTGTCTCCTGTCGACCAGTCAACCTTTCCTCCTCCTCTGCTTTACCCCATTTGACTGTACGGTTTGTGAGGACGTTGTAGAAGCCGATAAGTGCTGCCCAGACCACAGAAGCGATGCCAACCCAGCCTTCCTCGACACGAATTTGAGGTACCGCGAGGATGATGATCATGTCAATCAGCAGTAGCACAGAGGTGGCCATGCTGAGGATGCTCATTGCGGAGGATGGCACAGCGAAGAAGATGAGGCCGACCAGGAGGTTGCCGACGGTCAGTGTGGTGAAAGCAAAGTCAAAGAAGCCCGAGCCCCTCGAGTTGAACTTCGGTGGACTAACGAATATCGAGACCAGTAGCAACACCCACCACAAGAACGTGATGACCAGGAAGATGAGTTCAAACGCCCGTAGAAAACGGACACTCCATAGGTTGTATGGCGAAACTGCTGGGTCATCCGGACTTAAATATTCTGGTCCTCTTCGCTGTCGCTGCTGCTGCTGCGGTAGCAAGCTTGACCTTTCGTTCGTGTCTTCGGATTGTCTAGGTGGATCTCTAGATCTTGTGGAAGAGGAGGAGGTGTTAGGTCTCTGGCCATCCTCATCTTGTTCCTGTTCGTCGCCTCCATTCTTCTTAGTGCCCCATAGGGAAACCATCGCAATCAGCGGTGGTCAAAGAAACTGCTGCAGTGTTTTCGACTCGGCCGCACCTGTCGATCGAAGCAATAGTCTAGGAAGAATATCAGTGTTTGATTGAATGGAGAGAATGTGGAAGTGCTTCGTACAGGAAGTGGTAGAAGTTCGTTCGAGCCTGGTGTGGCTGCGACTCGTGACGCGGGCGACAAAGACACGCCTAGAGCTCAAGGTCAGCTAGGATAAATTCTCCAGGATCCTACTCCCGCAGTGTCGAGTGGCAGAAGAGAAGTCGAGCAAAAGCTCGCAGAATCATGATTGATGACGTCTTTGCCGGTCTAGCAAGCTCTGGACGGCGGAGCTTGCAGGCTGCTCCCTGCTACACCACCACTAACAACAGGCGACCGTCATCTCATGCGCTGATCACCATGTTTTTCCCTGATCTCTGCAAAGCCACCATGCTGGGTCATGAACAACCCTTACAATTACTATCATGCCGACTATGGTTCTAGCCTTTTGAGCTGTCAATTGTGCTGCTAACCCTAAGACTTGTTGCGATCAAAGAGTTGTGCAAGGATTGAAGCTTCCTGAAAATGAACATTCCAGAGGATTGCACCTGCTTTCACATGCGCTTTGAACTCTCGGTCGCTTAGTAGCGAGCGAACGCGCTACCGATGCTTGCAATCTTGCTTGGCATTGCTAGCTCAATTCCCTCTCCAGCCACTGTGCTGCAGTGGCAGTCCACCTGGACGACTTCGAAAATGATCCAATTGTTCGCGCTCCCTTTAGCCCCGTGACCATCGAGCACAAATCACCCTAACCATGAGCGCCTTACAGAGATCTTTCGCTAAGGCTCATCTGCAGAATCTGCCACCGGCCCCTGCCGTGTTCGACGAGGCCGAAGAAGATGCTGTGAATGAAGAACATCTACCATTGTCGAAGAATGGGTCTTCCTCTTCGGCTTCCTCAACCGGCACTATCACTGCCTCCGCCGAACAAAATCTATTCGAGAGACCATCTGTGAGGCGGCCCACATCGCAATATGAGCCCTTACCATGGCAGAACTTCTTCGAGCAAGAACTCTTCCTGGAAGGGGATGTTATACGATCCCATGCCTACTTCACACCACCGGCGACCACGGGAGCCCCATTGTTTTGCTTCCATCATGGAGCTGGCGCATCAGGTCTTTCCTTCGCGCTCTTAACCTCGGCCTTGAAAGCAGTGCTGCCAGAGGCCGGCTTCCTATCCCCAGATTGTCGTGGACATGGTCTGACCACTACCACGACCAGCGAACTTGATTTGCGCTTGGAGACACTGGCCGCTGATTTAGCATTTGTAGTCAATGCGACCTCAACCAGGTTCGCATGGCTGAAACTGCCGCCCATTGTGTTGCTGGGTCACTCTCTCGGGGGGGCTGTAGTCACGGAGCTGGCTCAGAGGAAGCTGCTTGCAAACTCTGTGCTTGGCTACGGTGTGCTCGATGTTGTCGAAGGGTCGGCAATGGACGCACTGCAAAGCATGGAACAGTACCTTTCGACCAGGCCTAAGTCATTCGCTTCGGTCACTAGCGGCATTGAATGGCACGTTCGGTCAAGAACACTGAGAAACACCAATTCCGCCCGGGTCTCCGTGCCTCCTTTACTCATGCAGGAAGGCACCAATGACGCTGCATCATTTACTTGGCGAACAGATTTGTCGGCTACGAAACCTTTTTGGGAAAACTGGTTTACTGGTCTCTCCTCAAAGTTTCTATCAGTACCTGGCGCAGGCAAACTGCTCATACTCGCAGGCACAGACCGGCTGGACAAAGAGCTTATGATTGGACAAATGCAAGGAAAGTATCAATTGCAGGTCTTCCCAGAGGCTGGGCATTTTGTGCACGAGGACCAACCGGAAAAGACAGCAATGATTGTAGCCGATTTTTTCAGGAGGAACGACAGAAGTACATTGGTCCTGCCGCCAAAGGTTGACGATCTGATCAAGCAAGGCAAGCTGAAGCCGGCGAACCAAGCCAAATAATGGACCATCAGCTACTTGGTTGTGTCGCATAAATCCCGGCCATTCGACACGCGTACAGTGTTGAAGCACATTCGTACCCATTTGAGCTTTGTGGACCAGTAAATTCATCGGATTCGAGCATGCTGGAGCGGATATGATCTCCGTCACTTTCCGACCAGTGACGTAGATGGCCGTGTTTCAGCTAAGGAAGCAACACAGACGTGTCACCTCTCCTCCGTTTTCATTCACCAAGCTCGCCAAGCATGTTTACCAGCAACATCCTGCCACTATCGAAGAACGTATCGCGACTCCGTTGCTTAGTCAACCCCGCCAGTCCAGTAGGTATCACACAGTTCTCGGCTTGGTCGGTGCTTCTCTGATACATCCGCCATGGGCAAGTATGACCACCTTCCATTGGCCGACAAGGGACCCATTAAGGTACCCTACTCCGGGAGAGCCCTGTTGAACGACAGCTACTACAACAAAGGCACAGCATTTTCGCACGAAGAAAGGCATCAGCTTGGCCTCCATGGCATGCTACCAACGAATTTGCAGGGGTTGGACAGGCAAGTCGCTCGTGCATATGAGCAATATTCGACGCTGGAAACAGACCTTGAGAAGAACACCTTTATGACCTCCATGGTGGAACAAAACACTGTATTGTACTATCGTCTCATACAAGACCATCTAAAGGAGATGTTTAGCATCATTTATACACCAACCGAAGCTGCAGCCATTCAGAACTATTCCAGAATATTTCGACGGCCAGATGGGTGCTTTTTGCCAATATCGCACCCTGATGAAGTCGAAGATCGTCTTAGCAGATTCGTTGTTCCAAACACTGACGGAGGTGGCATCGATTACATCGTCGTTAGCGATGGTGAGCAGATTTTGGGAATAGGAGATCAAGGTGTCGGAGGGATACTCATTAGCGTCGCAAAGCTTGCCATCACCACTATCTGTGCTGGTATCCACCCAAACAGGACCCTCCCTGTGGTCCTCGATACCGGCACCAACAACAAGAAGTTGCTCGATGATGAACTATATCTTGGATATAAGCACGAACGTGTCAGAGGACAGCAGTATGATCATTTTGTCGAAAAATTTGTCAAGGCCGCGAAAAAGCTCTTTCCGCAAGCCTACGTACACTTCGAAGACTTCGGTGTCCATAACGCACGGCGTCTCCTAGACAGATACCGTCAGCAGTATTCTGTCTTCAATGACGACGTTCAGGGTACTGGCTGCGTCACGTTAGCCTCGATCATGGCTGCTGCCAAGCTGAGCAGCATCAAGTTGGGCGATCTAAGAGTCATCTCATTCGGTGCGGGCAGTGCGGGAACAGGTATTGCGGAGCAGGTATCAGCAGCTATAGCCACTGATGCCGGGATCTCTAAAGAAGAGGCAAAGAAGCAAATATATCTTATCGATAAACAAGGCCTCCTTCTTGACAACGACGACTCGCTCTCCATCGCCCAAAGGCCATTCGCGCATCCGTCGTCAAAATGGTCAGAGTCAAAGTCTGAGCTCAAGGACCTCAAAGCTCTGATCAGCAAGATCAAGCCACACGTTCTAATTGGGACTTCGACTGTACCCGGTGCGTTTACCGAAGACGCAGTCCGTGAGATGGCGAAGCACGTCGAGCGACCCATCATCTTCCCTCTCTCCAACCCAACAAAACTCCACGAAGCACAACCAAAGGACCTCGTCAAATGGACAAATGGCAAAGCCTTCATCGCAACGGGTTCACCGTTTCCACCAGTCGAGTACGATGGCCAGACATACGAAGTGGCAGAGTGTAACAATAGTGTCTGCTTCCCTGGCATTGGACTTGGCTGTGTTCTTGGCCGGGTGAAAAGACTTACAGATGAGATGCTTGTGGCGGCGGTGGCGCAACTTGCTGAGGAGGCACCAGCTGTCAAACAGAATGACCCGTTGAAAGAGTTGTGTCCTGGTGTTGAAGCAGTGCGAGACGTTAGTGTGAAGATTGCAAAAGGTGTCATACAGCAAGCTGGTAAGGACGATCTGCTTGGCGTGAAGGATGTGCCACTTGACAATGATAGCGAACTCGAAGAATGGATCACAGCGCAGATGTGGCAGCCTGAGTATAGAGAATTGGTACTTGACGATACAAAGGGGAGGGCGAAAGCGGATGCTTGACGAATAGGGGGTTTGCAATGTAGTTATGGGGACTCAGGCATCTCACTATGTTGCGGCAGATCCTACTAAGTGCGCTAGGTAACCGCGACCACCTCACTTTATTTGTCGGCCTTTCCCCTAAGCCAAAGTGTCAGCACGGTCCAGTGAGGTGAGCGAACTTGAGGCTTGAGCAGAAAGGACGTTTGCAAGGTTTGGAAGGCCGACAGAACCAGAGGGAACCATTGATAAACAACGACCAGAAATTACACAGGACATCCTTAACCTCACGTGGGGTCGGACCTTTAGATACATTGGAAGCCACCGGATGAGGCAGTCCGGTCTCGCTCCCTTCACTGACCGTCTTTGTTCTCGGTACCGGACTTTTGCCCTTCAGCTCAAAAGAATACCAGTATATCAAACACCAATCTCTACCTAGCTTTCTATTTCCAAACACTGAAGCTGCAAGGGAAGCAGCGACAGTTGCCTTACACCTTAACGTGACAAGACATGGCTTGTCGTGGGTTCCTCGCTTGATGTCTGCATTGTACGTGCGGCATGCAAAGCACGGCTTCTACCTAGCCAGACTCTCCTACCTCGTGGAGTCCTCGAGGTCCGATGGACCACGGCAAATTCTTCGGCCAGGGTAGCACGTCACTCGAGAAACATCTGAGGCCACAATTGTGTATGGAGCTTGACTCAAAGCGGACGTTGCTTACTGAGGAGGAAGCGAACACCTTCAACAGATGCTGCCATCATCTCATGGGCAACGGGCAGAGTTGGGAACACTGCAATCGAGTCAGCATCGACAGATCCATTATCCACAGTTGACAATAAACCACTTACTATGGAAATAGTGCGGTAGTCCTTCGTAATGGTCCAACTTCGACACCACACCACTCTGCCTCAACAGCTCATCCAGCAATGTACCGTCATCTCTGAAGACATCCTTCCCCGCAGTGACCATATAGGTGGGCGGCCATTTCGAATGATCTTCGGCTAGACCAGGGAAGTGTCTCGGACTGCTGAAGTCGGACTCATAATGTGCTGCAATTTGTCAGTTAACATTCGTGGTAGCGAACCGCTGATCATATTTACGCCAGACGACTTCAACCAAAGGCCTAGTAACGATGGGTACCTGCGAATACCCATTCTCTGCCCAAGCTTTGAATTTTTCCTTATGCTTCCCATTCTCACCATAGGTATATGGGAAGACCACAAGAAACAACAGAACCAATCCTGTCACCGACGACGTGTCTCCCTTCTCCATGTAATGATACGCAACCTCCGAAGATAACATGGCGCCCGCACTTCCACCACACAGGAACGTCTTCGAAGGATCTGCACCGAGTTCTTTAGCACGCTTGCGACACCAAGGCACAGATGGCACGGCAAATTGGTTGATAATCTTGTCGAGATTGACTCCCGGCTCAACAACCTTTGGATACTCGACACTAATGACCAGGCATGGCGTCTTCGCGGAGAAGTAGCGACACTGAGCGTCTTCAGTGTCGAGGGTACCAGCAAAAAAGCCTCCTCCGTGGAAGTACATCATTAACGGGAGAGGCGTTCCTGATTCCGCTTTCGGTTTGTATATGCGAACTTCGGTATTATTGCATGACTCGTCAGTTTGCTCATCCCCTACCAAAGACCGTTAAGCGAGGATCTATAGGGACATTGTGTCACGCACAAATATCTAGCTCATCATCTAATGGTGGCCATTGCTTGGCCAGCGCTGAGAAAGCGTTGTCGAAGGCCGGACAATCAACGTCGAAATCTCCCGTCGGTTGGATTCGCCCGCCTGTCGCGTCTTCGAGCTAGCATTATGTCAGTCGCTACGTGATCAATGGTTGTACTGCTTACATACCGCGAGCCATTCTGGTCGGTAACCTTCTCGAGGCACGCTTGGAGGCTTTGAGTCTGCCATATTGTATCCGTGTTCTTAGAGGGCCGTTCCCAAACTCAAATTGAGGGGCAATGCTTCATGAATAGATGCTTTTCTTGCCAAGTCATCGACCTGCCGAGACCGGTTCAGGAGCCTAATGCAGCAAACCTCGGTCTTACATTTGAGCTCCGGGCTGAATCAGTGGAGTCAAGCATAGCAGTCTCCTCTCGGACAAACAAATTGGCCGCTGCTGCACGCTAACTCCCCACCAAATGGCTAATATCTTGTCGACGACAATACCTCAACGAACACGCACTATCATGTATGACATACCACACAATCATCAGCCTGTTATCCCCACGAGCAGGTAGGTACTAGTTTCCATCAAAGAAGACAAAGTGCAGCTCGTAGTAGCATCAACATACCAATCGGTAGCTAAGCGTGCAAACCCGGCCAATTTGCATATCCGGGAAGAGGCAGTATCGATAAAGCTTCTTCAGAGTTGCGGTGTACTTGAGTAAAGGGGAGCGAAGCGAACAAGGGCTTTTTTAAACGTATCCTTCACGGAGTCAGTCTCAGCACTAAACGCCTTGTCAACGCTTATCGAATACTGATTCAGGATGTTAAACATTCCGGCTGTCATTCGTCCTGCAGAGCAGCAGAAACGGAAGAGGACTAGCACGCCGCGCAAGAGCACAGAAGCAGCATGTTGGAAATCCCCTCACTGTACCTGATAAGCATCATAAATCAC
>Ga0210040_10003112_pt1 | contig 22674 bp, 20 predicted proteins | sample CryGeyCG12114_NA_FD_185462 | JGI IMG/M metagenome (GOLD analysis project Ga0210040, IMG submission 185462) | Groundwater microbial communities from aquifer - Crystal Geyser CG19_WC_8/21/14_NA (SPAdes) (version 2) | ecosystem: Environmental > Aquatic > Deep subsurface > Groundwater | place: USA...
AAAAGATTCAGTTAGAAATTTTAGGTTTATCTTCCAGCCAGTCGCAGACCGGTTCTTTTGCGCTGGTATTAGGTGAAAAAGATGGAAACCGTCGTTTACCGATCATTATTGGCATGTTCGAGGCCCAATCGATAGCTATTCAGATAGAAAAGATTAGTCCTAACCGGCCTCTTACCCACGATTTGTTTAAATCCTTTGCCCAGCACCTGCATGTTGGCATCCAGGAGATTTTAATATCGGATTTAAAAGAAGGCGTGTTTTATTCTAAAATTGTGTGTTCGGACGGAGAGCGTCAGTTCGATCTGGATGCCCGGCCGTCGGATGCCATTGCTATCGGTTTGCGTTTTGGGGTGCCCATTTATACCGTAGAGAGCGTTTTATCGGAAGCCGGTATTATCCTGAGCGACTTGGAAGATGAAGAAGAAGAAACCGACGAGCTGGAAACCTCCACGCCCAGCAGCAGCACCTACCAGGCCGAAAGCAAAAGCAATTTACGGGACGTTTCGGTAGATGAGTTAAACAAATTACTGGAAGATGCCCTGGAAAAAGAAGACTACGAACGGGCCGCTAAAATTCGGGATGAATTGAACAAACGTAATTAGTTTGTAAGTTCGATATTATATATAAAGAGAAAGCCTGTATTGTAATACAGGCTTTCTCTTTATATATAATATTCTTTACGCTAAAGTATCCGGACCGGTATAAGGATTGCGGGCCTGCCCTTTATCAAAGCTTCCTTCCTGTGATTGAATTTTGTTTAATTCTTCTTTCCCGTGCTCATCAGATATAGTAGATAGTTCGTCTAAGCTACCTAATTCCTCATCTACTTTTTTAGCGGCTTTCATCAGGCTACTAGCAAAAATAAACTCCTGGAGTTCTTTTACGGTTGTATCCATGATGTTTTCGCGGGTGCCTTCCCATAATTTATTACCTTTGTGCAAAAACATAATTTTATCCCCAATTTCCATTACCGAGTTCATGTCATGGGTTACAATTACAGTAGTAATGTCGTATTCCTGGGTGATTTCGTAAATCAGTTCATCTATTTTAATCGACGTTAAAGGATCGAGGCCCGAATTAGGTTCGTCGCAAAATAAATAAATGGAATTAGGGGCAATGGCCCGGGCTATTCCTACTCTCTTTTTCATACCGCCGCTTATTTCGGAAGGCATTTTTTTGCCGGCATTTTCTAAACCTACCCGTTTTAAACAAAAATCTACGCGGTCTCTTCTTTCGCCTTTGCTCATTTTAGTAAGCATGCGCAACGGAAATTCTACGTTTTCTTCTACCGTCATGGAGTCGAAAAGGGCACTCCCCTGGAAGAGCATCCCAATTTTACGGCGTATTTCCTGTTTTAAATCGAGCTTGTTGTTAGTAAATACTTTGCCATCGTAAGTAATGCTGCCAATGTCGGGCTTCACCAGTCCCACAATACATTGTAGCAAAACACTTTTACCCGTACCACTGGCCCCCAGCAACAGGTTGGTTTTACCGGATTCAAAAATACCCGAAATGCCGTTGAGTATTTTTGTGCCGTTAAATGATTTATGTATGTTATGAATTTCTATCATTTTAATTCTGGTTAATTGTTGTTTGTCTTTAGACCATAGACGATAATCTACAGCATTATCGTACACAATCAATCTACATCATTATAAGTCTGCTCGTTACTTTTTATCCCAATTATCATGATTCTTAACTACCGACTATGGTCTATCGACTGTGGACTGTAGACCATCGACTAAAGTAATAACTGTGCGCAAACAAAATCGGCAATCAGCACCGCTATTATACTATTAGTTACGGCATTGGTACTAGCTGCCCCCACTTCTAAAGCACCCCCTTTGGTATTAAACCCCTGATAAGCCGATATAGATGAAATCAGGAAAGCAAACACTATTGACTTGATTAAAGCAAAGACAATATTATAAGGAATAAAAGTATCTCGGATGCCTTCTATATATTCCTGTCCGGAAAGGGCTCCACTTAATGAGCCGGCAATGTAACCGCCGGAAATTGAAAGCGTCATAGCTATAATAACCAAAAGCGGAAACATTAACATAGCTGCTAATACTTTAGGAAATACCAGGTAAGAAGAAGCGTTTATGCCCATAACTTCTAAAGCATCTACCTGTTCAGTTATCTGCATGGTACCTAAGCCGCCTGCTATATTTGAACCTACTTTACCAGCCAAAACAATAGAAGTAATGGTAGGGGCCAACTCCAGGATGGTCATTTCCCGTACCATAAACCCAATGGTAGATCTGGGAATAAGGGCATTGGTGAGGTTATAAGAAATTTGGACGCAAGTTACGGCACCGATGAAAGTAGCTACAACCGCCACAATAAAAATAGAGTTTACCCCTATTATAATGGCTTCATCTAAGGTGCGGCTTAATAAAATGGGCAAAGATTCGCCGCGGGTTATAAGGCTTTTTAAAAATAAAATAAATCTACCAAAAGTTTTCATGCTGGTTTATACGGATGCTTTATCGGGGCGTCAGGTTTTAAATAAGTATATTACGAGCGAAATCAAAAAATATATAAGTATATGCAAAAATATATATTAGTTACTGGCGGAACCAAAGGAATTGGACGTGCCATCATCGAAAAGTTCGCCGCCGATGGCTTCCATATTATTACTTGTTCCCGCCACGAAAATGACTTACGTAAACTAAAATTAGAGATTGAAGAGATGTATACTTTCTCTAAAGTTTATTACCAATCTACCGATGTAAGTGACCGGGCTTCGGTGGAGTCTTTTATAAAATATGTCCAAAATTTAAATGTTAGAATTGATGTGCTGGTAAACAATGCCGGGGTATTTATTCCAGGCAAAATAACCGAAGAAAATAACCTGGCCTTGGACCACATGATGCAGACCAATCTGTATAGTGCTTATATTATTACGAAAGGCTTGGTGAATGATATGATTAAACGAAAGTCCGGACATATTTTCATGATGTGCTCTACCGCCAGTATCACGGCTTATACCAATGGTGGGTCTTACTGCGTTTCTAAATTTGCTTTATATGGCCTTACGCAAGTACTGCGGGAAGAACTGAAAAGGGTAGGGGTGAAGGTAACGGCCGTGCTACCGGGAGCAACTTTTACCGCCAGTTGGGAAGGTGTAGATCTGCCCGTGGAACGTTTTTTAAAAGCGGAAGATGTGGCTTCGGCAATTAGTAACGCTTATTGTATGAGCGCCAGTGCTGTGGTAGAAGAAATCATAATCCGTCCACAGTTAGGCGATATTGAAAGTTAGTTACCTTAAGGAGTTGTTCGGGTAATCGTATTTAGTGTACTGAAAAGTAATTATATATGTCTTTTATTTAAAGCAAAGATTTAAATTCTAAATAAGCTTTTTAAAGGTAATTTTGCCCTTGGTTAAGGTTGCTAAAAAGAATAGCAATGTAAAATGAACGAGCAACCTAAAGAATAAAATTTGAAACTTAGGGTTGAACGTGATAAGAAAAATGGTTGAGGGTGCAGTAACTTCGGGGAGGCTTAAATAAGAAATTTTTTAACCATAATGTTGGCCTTTGTTTTAAATTTTGAAATTGGATTTATGAGCATAAATATTCAGTTGAAAGGTATTGAAATGGGTTATTAGAGTGGCAGATTTAAGGGGGATGTCGTACACCAGTAATGAACCAAAATTGAATCTGATTTTTAAAATATGAGTCTTATTCTTTCTAAAGCTTGTGCCCGGATTGATACTTCAGTTGTTAAAATAGTTAATTTTGTTAACTATGATTTATATTTGAAATGAGTTGCGAGGCTGTTTGAAAGCTTGTGATAGCGATTAAAATTAAGGCCAATAAAAGCATTAGGTTTCTTGTAAAAGTTACATCAGTTTTTAAACATATAAAACTGAAAATTATAAGGGTGAATGAGATATCAGTAGGAGCTTTACAGAGGAATTTTCATTTAAACAAACCATTTCCGTTGAGGCAAGTTTTACAATTTATAAGTCGGATAATGAATTTGGTGTGGCTTATAAAACGCCGGGTATAAACCGCAATTAATATTATCTTTGCTCGTTTTTGTAGCAGATTGATATTCCGCTAAAAAGGAGCTGGGGAAAAAGTATGTCGGTTGAAGTTAAAAATTTAACAAAACTGTTTGGCACCCAACGTGCCGTTGATAATATTTCTTTTCGGGTAGACAAAGGACAGATACTGGGTTTTCTGGGGCCAAACGGCGCCGGTAAATCTACTACCATGAAAATAGCTACCTGTTACCTGCCGCCTTCGGCCGGCACTATCCTGGTAAATGGCTACGATGTTTCGGCAGCACCCGTAGCTGTGCGCCGGCAGGTAGGTTATTTACCGGAGCATAATCCGCTTTACCTGGATATGTACGTGAAAGAATACCTCCAATTTGTGGGGAACTTAAACGGTTTAAAAGGCAAGTATCTGCAAACCCGAACCCGGGAAATGGTAGAGCTATGCGGCCTTACCTTAGAGCAGGGAAAAAAAATCGGGTCTTTGTCGAAAGGCTACCGGCAAAGGGTAGGGTTGGCTCAGGCTTTGATTCATAACCCCGATGTTTTAATTCTGGATGAACCTACTACGGGTTTAGACCCCAACCAGATTCAGGATATTCGGTCGCTGATTAAAACGGTTGGCCAGGAGAAAACGGTTATTTTTTCGACACATATCATGCAGGAGGTTTCCGCCATTTGCGACCGCGTAGTTATTATAAACCGGGGCACACTGGCCGTAGATAGTACGGTTAGCGACCTGGAAAGCTTACACAAAGGCGAAGTACATACCATTGCGGAATTTGAAAATGCTATTGATCCGGTTATGCTACAAAGCATTCCGGATATAGTGGGTGTAGAAACTTTGCCCCAGCACAAATATCGCCTACGTTCCCGGCCCGGTAAAGATATCCGGTCGGCCGTTTTTAGTTTAGCCGCGGCCCATAACTGGAGCCTGATCGGATTACGGCAGGAGGAAAACTCCCTCGAAAAAGTATTTCAACAATTAACCAGTAAATAAACTTCCTAAATTAGAAATTTAAAATTATGAATTAGAAATGATGGGATATAAGTGTGCTGTAAATCGACTATCCTTTAAGCAAGACAATATCAATTTCTAATTTTTAATTTCTAATTCATAATTACCAAATATCATGTTTGCAATTCTGCAAAAAGAAATAAACAGTTTTCTTAATTCCATGATCGCCTATATCGTAATCGGAGTTTTCCTGGTGGCTATTGGGCTGTTTATGTGGGTTTTTCCGGATACCAGTGTGCTGGAATATGGCTACGCCGATATGCAAACACTTTTCGGGATGGCCCCCTGGGTTTTCCTTTTTCTGATTCCGGCCATTACCATGCGTTCGTTTGCGGAAGAGAAAAAAGCCGGCACCATGGAATTACTCTTAACCAAACCGTTAACGGATCTGCAAATAATTTTGGGTAAATATTTTGCCTGTTTATTATTAGCGTTGTTGGCGTTGGTGCCCACACTGCTGTATTACTATAGTGTTTATACCTTAGGCAATCCGGTCGGCAATATCGATTCGGCGGCGGTTATTGGTTCTTACATAGGTTTAATTTTCCTGGCCGCTATTTTTACCGCCATTGGTATTTTTGCTTCGGCTATTACCGAAAACCAGATTGTGGCTTTTATTTTAGCAGTATTTCTGTGTTTTTTGATTTACAATGGCTTCGATTACATTGCTTCGGTAGATGTATGGGGAAATATTTCTTATATTATTAGTTATTTGGGTATAGCTTTTCATTACAGCGCTTTAAGCAAAGGTTTGATCGATTCGCGCGATATTCTTTATTTTTTAAGCGTGATTGTGCTGATGGTGCTGGGTACTAAATTAGTGTTGGAGAGCAGAAAATGGTAGAAGAAAACAAACCTGCTTTGTCCTCGCGTAAAAAAAAGGATCTGACGCTTTTTCTGATTCTCCTAGGCGTAGTGCTGTTGCTGAATGTGCTGCTGGCGCACCGCTTTTTCCGGATAGACCTCACCGAAGACAAACGTTATTCCATTGCGCCGGCCACGAAACAGTTATTAAGCAACCTGAACCAGGATATAACCATTGATGTATATTTGGCCGGTGATTTCCCAACCAGATTTAAACGGTTGCAGAATGGCGTACGGGAAACCTTAGATGAGTTCCAGGTTTATTCCGATCATATCCGCTACAATTTCATCGATCCGAGTGCCAATACAAATGAAGAAAAGCGCAACCAGTATTATGAACAACTGGTGAAAAAAGGCATTCAGCCTACCAATTTATTTGCTAACGAAGGAGATAAACGGGTAGAAAAATTAATCTTTCCCGGAGCGGTAGTTTCGAGCCAGGGCAAAGAAACCCCGGTAATGCTGTTGAAAGGCAATAAAGCTGCTTCCGCCGATGAACAGTTAAACCAATCGATTGAAGGGCTGGAATATGAACTAGCTTCGGCCATTCGACAACTTACCCGCAAACAAAGAAAGCGCATCGGGTACATAGAAGGCCACGGTGAGTTAAATACCCTGGAAACCGCCGATTTTATAACTACGCTGCAAAAAAATTACGATGTATACCGGGTAGATTTAAATAAAGTACCGGATCTGAAAGCATTAGATGCCATTGTAATTGCTAAACCTTTGCTGCGTTATTCGGAACCGGAGAAATATAAAATTGATCAGTTTATAGTGGGAGGTGGTAAAGCTATGTTCCTGGTTGATCCGGTAAATATTGCTTTAGACAGCATCCGGACTAACGGCACGGTAGTTCTGCCTTTAGACTTAAACCTGCAGGATTTACTTTTTCGCTACGGTGTCCGCATCAACGGCAACTTAATCCAGGATATCAACTCCGGGCAGATACCCATGGTGGTAGGCAGAATGGGCAACCAGCCCCAGACCCAGCTGATGAACTGGAAATATTACCCGGTTATCAATGGTTTTAGCCAGCACCCGATCACCCGTAATCTGGACGCTATTTACGCCAAATTTATAAGCACCATCGATACAGTACGGGCCCGCGGCATTCGCAAAACCCCGCTCATGGTAAGCTCCTTATTTTCTCGGGTAGTGGCCGCGCCCTTAGAAGTAAGCCTGGATGAAGCCCGCTTGTCCGTAGATCCGAAACAATACAATGCCGGTCCGCAGGCAGTAGCTTATTTATTAGAAGGTAATTTCCAGTCGGTATTTAAAAACCGGCCTTTACCGGCCGGTATTACCCAAACCGGAGCAGCGCCGGCTAAGCCTTCTAAAATTGTAGTGGTTTCGGACGGCGATATCATCCGCAATGATGTGGACCCGAAAACCCAACAGCCTTTCCGCCTGGGCTTCGACCGGTATACGCGCGCTACTTTTGCGAATAAAGATTTTTTATCCAACGCGGTTGATTATTTGTTAGACGAATCGAATCTGATAGCGCTGCGCTCGAAAGAAATTAAGTTACGGCCTTTAAACCGGGTAAAGGCCAAAGAAGAAAAAAGCAAATGGCAAATCATTAACCTGGTGTTGCCTCTGGTTTTACTCTTTCTTTTCGGTGCAGTCCGGTATTACCTGCGGAAGCGCAAATACGAGTAGGTTGGTTAAGCGCTTCCTGGTTTTTTCTAAAGTTTATTCCGGAGAAATTTTAATATTTTCATAAATTTAGGCTAATTTGCTATCTCAAATACAGCAGGGCGTAGCTGACCGGATTATAGTACTCCTTGGTTAAAAACGCTTTTTATTACCAGAATTTATCAGATACTTTTCTAAAATTATAAACGACTGATCGGAATGAAATTTATTGTATCGTCTTCGGCTTTATTGAAACAACTTCAGAGCATTAATGGAGTGGTGGCCAATAACCCGGTTGTGCCCATTCTGGAGAACTTCCTTTTCGAAATCAACGAAGGCACCTTAACCATCACGGCAAGTGACCTGGAAACTTCCATGATTACGGAGCTTCATGTAGAAGCCAAAGAAAATGGACGTATTGCTGCTCCGGCCCGTATTTTACTGGATACCTTAAAAAACCTGCCGGATCAGCCCGTAACTTTTACCATCGACGAAGAAACGTATTCCATTGAGTTAAGCTCGGCTAATGGGCGTTATAAATTATCCGGCGAAAATGCCTTAGATTTCCCGAAAGTGCCGGTAGTACGGGGCAATAATTCCATCGAAATACCTTCTAATTTAATGGCCCGCGCCATTAACAAAACCATTTTTGCCGTTAGTACCGATGAGTTGCGGCCGGCCATGACCGGTATATTTGTGCAGCTGAACGAAAACAACATTACGTTTGTAGCTACCGATGGGCACCGTTTGCTGCGTTATCGTCGTTTTGATGTGGCAACCGGCAACACCGCTTCTATTATCATCCCCCGGAAAGCTTTTACTTTGATAAAATCTACTTTACCGGCCGAACCAACAACGGTGCGGGTAGAATTTAATACGTCGAATGCTTTCTTTAGCTTCGATAATATCCGGATGGTGTGCCGATTGATTGATGAGCGTTACCCGGACTACGAAAATGTTATTCCGGTACAAAACCCGAATAAGCTGGTAATCGATCGTTATGATTTGTTAAGTTCGATTAAACGTATTTCTATCTACTCCAACAAAACTACTCACCAGGTACGTTTACGCTTAGCCGGCAGCGAATTACATATTTCGGCGGAAGACCTGGATTTTTCGAACGAAGCTAACGAACGCCTGACTTGCCAGTACGATGGGGAAGACATGGAAATTGGTTTTAACGCGCGCTTCCTGATTGAAATGCTGAATAATATTGATTCCGACGAGATTTCATTAGAGATGTCTACTCCGAACCGGGCCGGTTTGTTAATGCCATCCAGCAACGATGCCGAAGAAAATATCCTGATGTTGGTAATGCCGGTAATGCTAAATAACTACGTTTAGTTTTATACTGCTATTTAAACGTTAGGCACTAGAATAAAAATTATAAAAATTTAGAGGAGGCACAAAGCCTCCTTTTTTATTTGGTATTAAGAAAAGTCAAACAGCTAATGTCTAATATCTAATGTCTAACTACTACCTTTGCCCAGAGTTTAAATAACAAACCGACATGAAAAAATCAGAAATATACTTTAGCATTGCCTTAGACGATCAGCAGGTACCGGAAGCTATTAGCTGGCGGGCCACCGATGCCGGCGAAGCCATACAGTTTGCCAAAGCCATCAATGTTTCTATCTGGGACCGGAATCAGGAAGGCACCATGAAACTGGACCTCTGGACGAAGGATATGCCCGTAGATGAAATGAAGCACTTTTACATAGATATTATTGGTTCAATGTCGCAGACCATTCGTACGGCTACCAACGATGAGGTAATGGCCGGCAAAATGAAACAACTGTGCGAAGAATTAATGAAGCACCTGGAAGAAGAACAAAAGCAATAAAGTGTCAGGCCGCAACAAATAAAAAGCCTTCCCGAATTCGAATCCGGGAAGGCTTTTTATTTGTTTGTTCATTTTGTTTTATTTAGAATCATCGGGCCGGATAATCGCCTGTTTCGATCCTTTGGTTACTACCCTATCATTACCAATTGGTAATGAAGTAGCTCCTTTTTTTACTGTTGCACTCGGGGTTGCACCGATTTTAGCAGCAAAATCTTTATCCGCTTTATAATATTCGTTGCGGGAAGCATAATAAGTACTATACTGATCGGAACTTAATATTTTAGCTAACTCATTATCTCTTTCTTTACAAACGCCCTGGCAGTTTTGATCAATTAAAGCCGGATTGTTGGCATATTTAGATTCAACGGCCATCATTTTATTTACCTTATCCTGGTTTATGGCCCGTAAACGGGAAGCTTGAAAGTTATTAAGACGTAATTCCCGGATCATTTGATCCGATATACGATTAGCACGTTCCGTAGCGGGAGATTTATCCTGAGCCAGGCTACTGAATGCAGTAACTAATCCCAGGCATGACATCACAATTATCTTCTTCATAACTATTCCTTTCTTTCTGGCTGTTCTGTTTAGTTAGTTTGTTATCCTTGAAAATAACAAGACTTACAAGTAATTTATACGAATAATTATGCCAAACAATCGTTAGGAAAAGAAGTTTTCTTTATACTTTTTGAAGAAATTGAGCTTTTAGGCATAAAAGAATTGGTGGATTTACGTGCCTTACCATTTATTCTTCCACATCATAGATTCTACCGGCTTTTCGGTTCTTTCGTTATATTTAGCCGACGACTTTTTATTATACAGATTTTCAATCTGACCGCGTACCTCAAAATATATTAATTGCCCGATCGGCATTTTGTGGTATATCCGCACGGGTTGAGTTACCGAAATTTCCAGCGTCCAGGTATTGCAGAAGCCCACATCTCCTTTGCCGGCCGTCGCATGAATATCGATACCCAAACGGCCTACACTGGATTTGCCTTCTAAAAAAGGAACGTGGGCGTGCGATTCGGTATATTCTTCGGTAACCCCTAAATACAAGGTATTGGGTTGCAGCACGTAGCCTGCTGTGGGTATTTCAAAAACGTTTATTTCGTTGTGTTTACGGGCATCTATAACGGCATCTTTATAATTAGCCAGGTATTTGCCTAAGTGTACATCGTAAGAATTGGTGCCCAGGCAGGCCCGGTTATAGGGTTCAATTACAATGTTGCCTTTTTCAATCTCAGAGAGTATTTCCTTATCAGTAAGAATCATAAAATAAGTAAAAAATCAGGAGCATAAAGGTAAGAAGAATAGGCGCAAGTGCCCCGGAAAATTTATTTAACTTAAACAAAAAATCACCCGAAAGTAAACTACAGCTGATGTGCTATAAAATTTATTCCGGATGATCTTTCATTTAGAGCCAGCAATTTAATTACATGAAATTCCTCAGTTCTTTTAAAGAAGCCAGGTTTGCTTCCAGGTACTGATCAGCTAAATCTTCGGTGATAACCGTGGACAAAAATAAAGACTCGAACTGCGAAGGCGCCAGGTAAATTCCCTGGTTGAGCATACTGGTGAAATAACGCCCAAAAAGATCCAGGTTAGAAGTTTTAGCGGAGGTAAAATCTTTAACTTCCTGCCGGGTAAAAAAAAGGCTGAACATAGAGCCTTCCTGATTGATGGTAAAATTCATCCCCAGGCTTTGCATATTATCGCGCATGCCGGTTACTAGTTTATCCGAGATGTTATGCAGGTAATTGTATACTTCATCGTGTTTTTTCAGAAACTTGAGCATAACCACACCTGCCGCCATAGCAATCGGGTTTCCGGACAAGGTACCGGCCTGGTAAACCGGACCGGCCGGCGCCACCACATCCATTATTTCTTTTTTGCCGCCGTAAGCACCCACCGGTAAGCCGCCGCCGATAATTTTTCCTAGCGTGGTCATATCGGGCGTAATGCCGTACAATTCCTGGGCGCCGCCTTTGGCTAATCGGAAACCCGTCATTACTTCATCGAAAATAAGAACAATACCGTTACGGGTACAAAGCTCCCGCAAACCCTCTAAAAAGCCGGGTACGGGTTTTACCAAGCCCATATTGCCTACTACCGGTTCAATAATAATAGCTGCAATCTGGCCCGTATTTGCATTTACTAAGTTTTCTACTGCCGCTAGGTTATTATAAGGAGCCGTTAAAGTATCCTGTGCCACGCCTTTGGTTACCCCCGGACTATCGGGTACCCCCAAAGTAACAGCGCCGCTGCCTGCCGAAATTAGAAAAGAATCGCCGTGTCCGTGGTAACAACCTTCAAACTTAATAATCTTGTCGCGACCAGTATAACCCCGCGCTACTCTTACGGCCGACATCGTAGCTTCGGTACCGGAGTTTACCATGCGCACTTTCTCAATAGAAGGCACCATGCTGATGATCAGTTCCGCCATTTCTACTTCGCGCTCGGTGGGAGCACCGTAAGAAAACGAATGCGGAAGTACTTCTTTAATGGCATCCTGTATCATTTCGCAACCGTGACCCAAAATCATCGGTCCCCAGGAGTTAATAAAGTCGATGTATTGGTTACCGTCTACGTCGTATAAATAAGCTCCTTTAGCCGATTTAATAAAAACCGGGTTGCCGCCCACGGCTTTAAAAGCCCGCACCGGCGAATTTACCCCCCCGGGTATTACTTTCTGGGCGCGCTCAAATAAGTTCTGACTAGCAGTATGATTCATATTGGAGTTTTGTTTAGGTTATTTAAATACCGGATTTACAACGGTTAGTTGCAGGTTATCCAGTTTTAAAAGCGGAACGTGTTGGTTATCGTGCTGGTCGCCGAAACCAATACCCTGGTAGAAAACGCCCGAAATAGGACCTTCGGTATTGAGGGTAGCGTTAAACTTAGCCCCATGCCGCGCCAAAATATTGCCAAAGTAATAAACCAGGTCGAAGCCGGTATACACGTTCTCGAAAGGCGGAATGTTGAAACGGCCTACGTAATCTTTTTTAAATTCTTGTACGCTTTCGGATGAGGTATCCACAAAATGCGGGTAAATAAAATATATTTCCTGATTATCCAGCTGTTTCAAACTAAACTGGTTCATCTCCAGCCAGGAGGCATACGTTATAACCGGTAACTTTTTATTCAGGCTTTCTAAGGTGCTTATGGTTCCAGAAGCTACCGATACATTATTAGAGGCTACCATTAAATGGCCCAAATTACTAAAATCAATGCCACTGTAAATGCCCGCGGCCGAGCTGGTAGGGCTTACCGGTTTCATAGCCGTAATTTTACCGCCGCGTTTCTCATATTCGGTTTTATAGGCCTGCGCAAATGCAATGTAATCCGGACTGTTGGAATATACCACTACTGCTGTTTTCTGCGGAAAATTTTCGTAGGCAAAAGCCGCACTTTTCCGGGCCTGCGTTAATATGGAGGCATTAAATAAATACAGGTACGGGTTGTTTTTAATTAAGGCAGCATCATCCGAAAGCGGGTTAATGGCAATAATCTGGTTTTGTTGGGCAAAGCGCGAAATAATTTTAGTCGCAGATTTATAAACCGGACCTATTATCAGATCCATGGTGGTCATTTCGGGTAAATTCAGTACTGCTTTAACTTTGTTTGTATCTGCCGGGGCGTCGTAGGCATATAAGTTTAAAATAATATTTTGTTTGGCCAAAGAATCTTTGGCTAACTGCATGCCCGCGTACAAATCTATAGCGAATTGATTTTTGCGGAGCGTTTGATTATTATTTTCATCTAACTGAAAAGGTAATAAAACAGCTACCTTATATTCTGCTTTTTTGCTGGCAATGGCCTGCGGCTTATATTTCTTCCGGTTTAAATCAAAGCGGGAAACAATCTTATCCAGAGTTGCTTTGTCATTTTCGGTATACCAACCACCTATGAGTTTATCGGCGTAAATAACCGCCAAATCTTTATCGTCGGGATATTGCTGCACCAAGGAACTCAGCTGGGCTTTATTGTACATTCGCCCTAAATATACCTGTTTCATAGCCGCAACATCGCCGGTCAACGCCGAGGATTTTATTTCCTGCAGGTTAGCCAAAGCTTTTTGATAGTCGTTTTGCTCAAAAGCTACGTTGGCCCCGATAAACCGGGCTTCGTCCACGTTCGACCAGTCGGGGTACTGCTGAATTAGTTGGTTGATGCGGGTATCGGCTTCTTTCAGTTTTTTTGCGTTCAGGGCTGCTACACTGTAGAGGTACAAGGCTTCCGGCGCATTTTTACTTTTCTGATCGGCGCTGAAAACCGGTAAAAGCTCCGCCATGGCCAGCTGGTATTTTTTCTGATCCAGCAAAACTTTACCGTTATTTATATGTAAATCAGCTTCTTTTCCGGTTTGCGCCCGCAAGGTTACCGGCAAAAACAAAAATAAGAGAACCTGAAAAATCAGCTTACTATAATTAATAAAATTGATTTGCATATTATTCCCATTCGATGGTAGCGGGTGGCTTAGAACTGATATCATAAACCACACGGTTCACACCTTTCACTTTATTTATAATTTCGTTGGAGATATTGGCCAGGAATTCATACGGCAAATGTACCCAATCGGCAGTCATGCCGTCTACGCTGGTAACGGCGCGCAACGCTACTACGTTGTCGTAAGTGCGTTCATCGCCCATTACACCCACCGACTGTACCGGCAACAAGATGGCGCCGGCCTGCCAAACCTGGTTATATAAATTATGTTTACGTAAGCCCTGAATAAAAATAGCATCAACCTGCTGTAAAGTATTTACTTTTTCGGGCGTAATATCACCTAATATCCGGATAGCCAGTCCTGGTCCGGGGAACGGGTGCCGCCCCAGTATATTTTCGTCGATGTGCAAGGTTTTGCCTACCAGCCGCACTTCATCTTTAAACAGCGCTTTGAGCGGCTCCACCACTTTTAGTTTCATAAAATCTGGTAAGCCGCCTACGTTGTGGTGCGACTTAATGGTAGCGGAAGGTCCTTTCACCGAAACCGATTCGATAACATCGGGGTAAATGGTGCCTTGCGCCAGCCATTTAACATCGGCAATGCGGTGGGCTTCGTCGTCGAATACTTCAATAAATACCCGGCCAATAGCTTTTCTTTTTTGTTCCGGATCAGTCAAGCCGGTGAGGGCAGCATAGAATCTGGCTTTGGCGTCTACGCCTTTCACGTTTAAGCCCATGTGCTGATACGATTCCAATACCGACTCAAACTCATCTTTTCGCAGCAAGCCGTTATCAACAAAAATACAATACAAATTCTGGCCGATTGCCTGATGAATGAGCATGGCAGCTACCGAAGAATCAACGCCGCCGGATAAACCCAGCACTACTTTGTCGTTGCCAATCAGATCTTGTAATTCCGTTACCGTAGTTTCTATAAACTGATCGGCGGTCCAGTCCTGGGAGCAACCGCAAATATGCACCACAAAATTGCGCAGTATGGTTTTGCCTTCGGTAGAGTGGGTTACTTCCGGGTGAAACTGGATACCATAGGTTTCCTGGTCCTGCATTTTATAGGCGGCAACCTGCACCGAATCGGTACTGGCCAGTATTTCGAAATTAGCCGGTATTTGCTTGATGGTATCGCCGTGCGACATCCAAACCTGCGAACCAACAGTAATTTCTTTCATCAGGCGGTTAGTGGCGTGTACTTCGTTTAAGATAGCCCGGCCGTATTCCCGGATGGTGGAAGGCAAAACTTCGCCGCCGTTTTCGTAAGCGAGCAGCTGCGCTCCATAACAAACGCCTAAAACGGGCACCTGCTCCAGATATTGACTTAAATCCGGATTGGGATAATTTTCGTCGCGTACCGAACAGGGGCTACCGGACAGAATAAGTCCTTTTACATCAGCTGTGCGCTCCGGTACTTTATTAAACGGATGTATTTCGCAGTAAACATTTAACTCACGCACCCGGCGAGCAATTAATTGGGTATATTGTGAGCCAAAATCGAGGATGATAATTTTCTCTGGCATGTGCAAAATTAATCACAGATTTTCGCAGATTAATATATTTCGCCGATTATTTTATTCTTCAAGTTAGATAGGTGCATTGTGAGAGACTGTTGCTTCTTATTTAAGTTCTCAGTAGGTCCAAATCTGCTGGCCAAATGTGGTTGATTTTACTTCATTATCATAAAATAAAAACGGGAAAGCTCATTCGGGAATTAGATTGATGTTTAGATGAAATAAATTATGATTACTGTTGCAAAATGTAAAATGCTGTTCTATCTTTGCACCGGCAAATCGGTACGACCAGCTCCTACTGAACTCCCCCAGGTCTGGAAAGAAGCAAGGGTAAGTGGTTGAGCGGTGCGATATTCGGTTTGCCACTTTTTTTTGCCCTCCCGCCAAATCCGGCCTGCTTTATTTTCTTCTCTTTTATTAGCCATTTACTCAAGATATACCTTAGATTTGTAGTCTGAACCTAAGAATCTAAATATCTTATGAAATTTTTTGTTGATACTGCAAACCTAAAAGAAATACAGGAAGCCTACGACATGGGCGTTCTGGACGGGGTTACGACCAATCCGTCGTTAATGGCGAAAGAAGGCATCAGCGGCCACGATAACGTAATGGCGCACTACAAAGCTATCTGCGATATTGTAGATGGGGATATTAGTGCCGAAGTAATTTCAGTAGATTATGAAGGCATTGTCCGCGAAGGCGAAATGCTGGCCGAACTGCATCCGAATATTGTGGTAAAAGTGCCCATGATCCGGGAAGGCGTGAAAGCAATCAAATATTTCTCCGATAAAGGTATTAAAACCAATTGTACCCTGGTATTTTCGGCCGGACAAGCTTTGTTAGCGGCTAAAGCCGGCGCTACTTACGTGTCGCCGTTCGTAGGTCGTTTAGACGATGTGGGAACCGATGGCTTGCAGTTAATCGAGCAAATTGTACAGATATATGCCAACTACGGCTACCAGACAGAAGTTTTAGCGGCTTCGGTTCGGCACGTGATGCACCTGATTCAATGTGCCGAAATAGGTGCTGATGTGGTGACCTGCCCGTTAAATGTAATTACGGCTTTATTAAAACATCCGTTAACTGATAGTGGTTTAGCTAAATTCTTAGCCGATCATAAAAGCGTAAATATTTAACTTTAGTTATGAATTAGAAATTAGAAATTATGAATGGTTTTAAATCGGAAGCTATTTCCAGGTAAAATTCAAACATAATTTCTAATTCATAATTTTTAATTCATAATTAAAAGCATGTATATTATCAAAGTTAAAGGCAAAGCCAAAATTCCGGATTATATTCAGCTGCGCGATGAGCATTTTGTGCTCATTGCTTATTTCCGGGCCGACCGGCCGTTGAAAAACATGGAACGGTACGGTTTGGCCGGCAAAGAAGAAGCGCTGGCTACGGTTATTCAGAACCTGGAGTTTGGTAAACTGCAAAAACTTGAAATTTAAAGTATGTCCTTTTCTTCTGCGCCGGTTGTTAGTTTAAAAGATGTGTCCATCTACCAGGATGTACAAACTGTATTAAATCAGGTAAACTTTGAAATTGATAAAAGCGAATTTGTTTACCTGGTTGGCCGTACGGGCAGCGGTAAAAGCTCTTTATTAAAAACCTTATACGCCGATTTGCCCCTTTATAACGGCATTGCTACCGTAGCCGGATTTAAGATTTTTAAATTAAACCGGAGCCAGGTGCCTTATTTGCGCCGGAAAATTGGTATTGTTTTCCAGGATTTCCAGTTGCTTAACGACCGTACCGTAGCCGAAAATTTATCTTTTGTATTAAAAGCTACCGGCTGGAAAGAAAAATCGAAAATAAAGAACCGTATTTCGGAAGTGCTCATGCGGGTAGGTATGGGAGCGGCCGGTACCAAAATGCCGCACCAATTATCGGGCGGGGAGCAGCAGCGGATCGTAATCGCCCGGGCCTTACTCAACGAACCCGTTATTTTATTTGCCGATGAGCCAACCGGTAACCTGGATCCGGTGGTATCGGAAGGTATTTTACAGTTGTTTTTGGAAATTAATAATTCCGGCACCGCTGTACTGATGGCGACGCACAATCACCAGATTATTCAGAAATATCCCAAACGCATTTTAAAGTGCGAACAAGGTAAAGTGCTGGATTCAGCTAAAGTAGAATTTAATTTAACCGATAATTTTTAAACTATTTTTTCTAAATAAAAAAGCCCCAATTATAATTTTATAATCGGGGCTTTTTTATTTAGTTGTTCCGGTATTTAGTCGTTATCCCGAACATCTTCTATTTTCTGATCTACTTTTTTGGCACCTTTTTTAGCCGTAGAACCTACTGCGTGGGCAGCTTTCTTAGTGCCTTTTACGGTAGCTTTACCGGCCTTTTTAGCTCCTTTTCCGGCTGCATGTACGCCACTGGAAGCTAAATCTTTCGTGCCTTCACCTACGGATTTAGCACCCTGGCCTACTTCCTGCACACCTTCTTTTGCTTTTTCTTTATTGGCACCGTCTTGGGCAAAAGCAGAAGTTTGTACAAACAGAAATCCTCCGAAAAGGAAAGCCGCTATACCTTTATTTATATTTTTCATCGTCTTTATTTTACGTTTAAGTAAATATGATTATATATCAACGTTAAAAAAGGTGAATGGTTTTATTTGCCGGAAAAGATTGATTTTAAGTAATAATAACCGAGACAGAATTTCGGATTAGTATAAAATGGTAGCAGAGAGAAAGTCGGGGAACAACATTAAGCTTTAAAAATGTTTTGGCAATTGCCCAAGAATGTTTTGTAATGTTGCACCTCATGGTAAGTGACTGTACAAAAATAGCCATAAAAAAAGTTTAAGGGAATAATTATCACCCCTGCCCCTCCTAAAACAGGAGGGGAGCTTTCTGCCTATTTTCAAAACTATATTTTATGGTGTCTGGTTATTTATCAACTATTAAGAATTCTTCTTTTTTAAAAAACCAGTATATTTTTCGGTGAGTTCCGGCGCCAGATTTAAGATTAAGATGCCGGTTCCGTATATAATAGTAATTAAACCCGAACGCAAGGCAAGATCAAGGAACGTATTTTTAAAAACCGGCAGTAAAGCTCCGGCCAAATAAGCTAAAACAGCAATAATGATGATATAAACAGAAGTACGATCGAAAGGTTGTATTTTGTAAAACAGCCACACAAATGCTACCCTTAAGGTATTAATAAGGCCATAAACGCCAAAAAAAACGGCTCCCGCGCCCGTAATGCCGTATCGCGGAATAAAGTAATTGTTGGCCAGAATGGTTAAAACGGATAATAATACATTAAAAAACAAATCGTAGCGATAATGAGCCGATGTCAGGAGAATGGCGCCGTTTATACCGGTAGCTAAATCGAAAAGCCGGGCGGCACAAACAAACAAAATTACATATTTACCGGCGGCGTATTCGGGTGGTAAAAGGGCGAATAAGTTATGGACGTTGGCCCAGATTCCTATAAAAAGCAAGCAGCCCATTACCATATTCAGCCGGGAAACCTGTTTATATAACTTTTGCATACCCGCCATATCGGCGTTTTTCCAGTAATCCGCTATTTGGGGCAAAGCAATTTTCAAGATAGAACTACCCATAATCAAAATCACGCTGGCCACATTAATGCAGGTAGAATAAACCCCTACCGCACCCAAATTTTGATAATGGCTGATCATAAACTGATCGATGATGGTGATCACTATACTGGAAATATTGCCCATAAAAGCATACAAACCATAGCGGATCATGGGCCGGATAGGCTTATCCAGTAGCGGCGCTTGCTCTAAGCTTATATGAAATTGCTTTAGCCAGACAATGTATATAAATAAAATAATGGTAATGGCACAATTAACCCCAATAAACAAAAATACAAAGGTTTCGAAGGAGATCAGGCTAAAATAGTAAAGCAAAATACAAATTGTGGTGCCCAAGCGCAGCAGGAAATCTTTGGTAAAAGACGGAATAACGGTTTTGTAAAGAGAAGTAAGGTAAGCGGTAAATAAGTTATAAAATAAAGTGAATAAGCTTAGCGGCAGAATATAGTAATTGTAGACCAGCAGCAGTTTTTCATCTTTGCCCAAATAGGCCAACAACGTAGGTTTAAACAAAAAGTAGAGAGTGGCAATAATTAAAAAGCCTCCCAGCGGCACGCCCAGAAACAACAGCAGAAAATTATGGTGGCCTTTTGCTTTGTCCCGGAAAAAAGGAAAATACTTAATACCCGCATTTGCAAAACCCAAAGCCGATAGTTGCGCCAGAATTAAAGCTATATTGGGTAAAATACGGGTAAGCCCCACCTGGTCAACGGTTAGCACTTTCGGGAAAAGCACAATCAGGTTAAAGTATCCTAAAACTACGCCGGCGTAAGAAATTATACTGTTCTGAATTCCCTGCCTTTTTATAACCCCCATTAATTCTGATTATACTTTATATTAACGCGTAAATAAGCTTGCAGAAAACATCTGCTTTTTTGGTTTGAAATTGCTGTATTTGCACGGCAAAGGTACAGCTTTGCCGGCTACTTTAATAAAAGGAAAATTATACCGACGACTGGTTTTGCCCGATAAAGTCCTGAATATACCGGAGCGCCAAGGTATGGCTTTTTCCTTCGTATTCGGTGCCCATAACGGCATTATAGTAATTAGCTTTAAAGTAAACCAGCGGGCGGTTATTTTTATATTGATAGATAATCGAAAGCAACTGATCGGGGGTAGCGGCCGCTTGGACCAAATCGTGCTGCACGTAACCGTAATAATCGTAAACAAAGTTGCCGGCATTGAAACGATAATAAATACTCAGGATATTCAGCATCACGGCTTCCAGGTGAATAGAAGAATCGGCGGCGATAATGGCATCTTGTTTTCTTAAAAAGTCAAATGCCGGTTCGGTTTTGCTGTTAGAAAATGCAATGGCAGCACTTAGGTTAGAAATAAAGCTGTAATCGCGGTTGTCGCTGGGGTGAGGCCGAACCGAAATATGTAAAGCCGGTTCCTGCTGTACCAAAAGCAACAACAATTCCCTTACCGCATTTAAATCATCAATAATATTAACACAAACCCCAATGCGCTGGATAACGGTGCGGGTATTTTTATGTTGGATAAACTGATCGGCTTTGGGCATACCAATTAATTTTACTTCGCCGCTGATGGGGCCGCATTGTCGGTATTTATCTAAAGCATCCTGGCCTTCGAGTAAATTAAGTGCAAAAGCCAAGGGCGGAAAACTGGTACTAACGCTGGCGTGCTGAATGTAAACCGTAGGAATACGTAGTTCTTTAGCGGCTAAAAGCAATGCCCGCGGATCGGTGTTGTGGTCGTTGGCAAAAAAAATAGCCTGAGGTTTATATTTCTTTAGATTATCTAGCGAAAGTTCGTAATAGCCGGTGGCAGCAAAAATCAAATCAAAAAAACGTAATGCCCGCTGGCCTTTTATTTGGTATAAGCCCCGCAGCAAACCCGGGAATTTATACAGGTATTTGATTTTAAAACGGGTAGAAAGCCGGTTTACTTTGGCGTTGTAAATACCAATTTGTTTGTTTTGTCCGGCCACAAAAACGGCTTGCGGCAAGGCGTCTTTTAAGAAAGCCAAAGACTCATAGTTGTTTTTTGATACTACGTAAAGCCAGATTTTGCCGCTTATATTTTCCTGGTTCTTCAGCGGCAGAAAAAGATTCAGAAACAAACGGCCCGTCCATAATAGAACCCGTAACAGCCGCGCCCCAAAATTATTGGGCGAAATAGAATTCAGAGCGCTGGCCGGCAACGACGCAAAAGTATCCGTGAACCGGATATACAAAATATCAGCATATACTGCCAGTAATTTCCGGTTCATGCTATAGTAAGTCCCAGGTTAAGGGAGTGCCGGTTTTAATATCGGTTTTGGCTATTTTACCCAGTACTTCATCGTAATATTTAGGAGCCAAACCGTTGCCCGGCCTTATTACCCGGATATTTTCTTTCGAAAAAGCTTCGCCGGATCTAATATCCTTGGAAACATATAACGATCTTTTAAAAAACAAGCTTTTCTGTTCGGCTTTCTGAACGCCGTACTGAATGTTGCCTAAAGCTAGAAATGCTCTTTCGGATTCTTCTATCAATGCTTTTAGCTCCTGCGGTTCCAGCGAAAATGCCGCGTCTACGCCGCCTTCGGCCCGGCTGATGGTAAAATGTTTTTCAATAACGCTGGCTCCCAAAGCTACGGCCGCTACGGAAGCCCCGATGCCCATGGTATGATCCGATAAACCAACGGTGCAATTAAACAATTGCGCCAGGTGCGGAATAGTTCGTAAATTGGTGTTTTCGGGCGTAGCCGGATACGTGCTGGTACACTTCAATAAAATCAGATCGGTGCAGCCGTGCGCTCTTAAGGTCCTGACGCCTTCGTCAATATCGGCCAGGGTAGCCACGCCCGTAGACATAATAACCGGTTTGCCGGTAGCGGCTACTTTTTTCAGCAGCGGGATATCGGTGTTTTCGAAAGAAGCAATTTTGTAGCAGGGCACATTTAATGATTCCAAAAAATCAACGGCCGTTTCGTCAAAAGGCGAAGAAAAAGCTAACAGGTTTTTTTCGGCGGCACGTTTAAATATGGTTGCGTGCCAATCCCAGGGCGTATGGGCTTCCTGGTATAAATCGTACAATTCCCGACCGCGCCATAAAGAATCCGCATCTTCAATGGTGTGGGCGCCCAGCAAGGTCATGGTATCGGGTGTATAGGTCTGCAGCTTAATGGCGTGCGCACCGGCATCGGCAGCGGCATCCACAATAGCCAGGGCTTTATCCAGTGATTGATTATGATTACCGGACATTTCGGCAATAATAAACGGCTTATGCTGGCTGCCAACCTTATAATTACCGATTTGTATATCTTTCATGGGTATAGATTCGTGCAAAAAAGTGGTAAGTTTTAAGTGATAAGTTTAAATTTGATAAACTTTTTTATAAATCATTTAGAAGCTGTTTTTAACACCTCACCTTAAATCCGTCTCCTAAAGAGGATGGATTTTCATTACCTTGATTTTACTCCCTGCTCCTGGAGGAGAAGGGTTAGGGATGAGGTGAAATAAACTAGTGCTTTTCCAAATTAAAAATTAGAAATTATGAATTAGAAATGTTGGTTAATTATAGTAATCTTCACTTCTGAAAACTTTATATGTTTCTTAAAATTAAATTGGAGAAGCACTAATTTTGGTTTTAAAAAAGGTTCTTAATTAAAATTTGGTAGTGGTTTAAAAAGTATGATGATTAGATTTTTGTTTATTTCGGTAGTTGAACATAATGTTTAAAGCGGCTAGATGGTTTTCTTTCTTTTTAGAGAAGCAGGTAGTTTTTCTCCCAAGTCTTCGG
>Ga0210040_10003113_pt1 | contig 22673 bp, 21 predicted proteins | sample CryGeyCG12114_NA_FD_185462 | JGI IMG/M metagenome (GOLD analysis project Ga0210040, IMG submission 185462) | Groundwater microbial communities from aquifer - Crystal Geyser CG19_WC_8/21/14_NA (SPAdes) (version 2) | ecosystem: Environmental > Aquatic > Deep subsurface > Groundwater | place: USA...
CGTCGGAGAGGGGGCCGCCGAGCGGGGTGTTGATCGGACCCGGGGCGATGCAGTTCGCGGTGACGCCGGTCGAGCCGAGCTCGCGGGCCAGCGAGCGGGTGAAGCCGATGACGCCCGCCTTGGCCGCCGCGTAGTGGGCCAGGCCCGCACCGCCGCGCTGGCCGATCTGGGAGGCGACGTTGATGATCCGCCCGAAGCCGGTCTCCAGCATCGGCGGCAGCGCGGCGCGGGAGCAGAGGAAGACGCTGCGCAGGTTCACGGCCACCATCTCGTCGAAGACGGCCGTCGCCATGTCGGCCACCCGCACCTCGGTCAGGATGCCGGCGTTGTTGACCACCGTGTCCGGGCTGCCGAGCCGCTCGCGCGCCTCGTCGAACATCCGCGCCACCTGCGCCTCGTCGGACACGTCGGCCTGCACGGCCACCGCCTCACCCCCGTACGCGGCGCAGCGCGCCCGCACCTCCTCCAGCGCCGGACCGGTCGCGCGGTCCACGAGGCAGACCCGGGCCCCCGCGTGGGCGAGCGCGAGCGCGACGGCCGCGCCGATGCCGCTGGCGGCACCGGTCACGAGCGCGGTGCGCCCGGCCAGCGAGGCCAGGGGCGGCCCGGTCGGCTCGATGATCATGTCCGGCACGTCGTGATCTTCCTGTTCAGGGCTGCAGCAGGACCTTGATCGCCCGGCGCTCGTCCATCGCGGCGTAGCCGTCGGCGACCTCGGCGAGCGGCAGCGTCAGGTCGAAGACGCGGCCCGGGTCGATGCTGCGCGACAGCACGTCGGGCAGCAGCTCGTCGATGTAGGCCCGCACGGGCGCGACGCCGCCGGCCACGTTGATGTTGTCGCTGAACATCGGCCGGATCGGCAGCTCTGCGCCACCGCTGGGCACCCCCACGTAGCCGACGAACCCTCCGGGCCGGACCGAGCGCAGCGCCTGGTCCATCGACTCGTACGTCCCCACGCACTCGAGCACGCAGTCCGGGCCGACGCCGTCGAACAGCGCCCGCACGGCCTCGACGCCCGCGTCGCCGCGCTCCTCGAGCACGGTGTCCGCGCCGAACTCGCGGCCGAGCGCCTGCCGGTCGGGGTGGCGGGAGAAGAGCACGACCCGCTCCGCCCCGAGCCGCTTGGCGGCGAGCACGGCGCACAGGCCGACCGCGCCGTCGCCGACCACCGCGACGGTCTTGCCGGGGCCGACGCCGGCCGAGACGGCCGCGTGGTGGCCGGTGCCCATGACGTCGGACAGCGTGAGCAGGGAGGGGACCAGGTCCTCCGGCGGCATCTCGTCCGTGCCGACCAGGGTCCCGTCGGCCCACGGGACCCGGATCAGCGCGCTCTGCCCGCCGCTGACCGGCAGGCCGTCCTGGTCCTCGGAACCCCAGGACGCACCGTGCAGGCACGAGGTCTGCACGCCGTTGCGGCAGTTGACGCAGGTGCCGTCGCTGACGACGAAGGGGGCGATGACGAACTGCCCGGGACGGACCGTGGTGACCTCGTCGCCCACGGACTCCACGACGCCGACGAACTCGTGGCCGATCGGGTGGGTCTTCTTGGTCTCCTGGACCCCGCGGTAGGGCCAGAGGTCCGACCCGCAGATGCAGGAGGCGACGACGCGGACCACGGCGTCGGTCGGCTTCTCGACGCGCGGGTCGTCGACCTCGGTGCTGCGGACGTCGCGGGGGCCGTGGATCAGGGTGGCGAGCATGGGGGTCGTTCTCCTCGGGAGGTGGGTGCCGGCTGGGGGTCAGCCGTGGTTGAACGTGGTGGTGCAGCCGCCGTCGACGGGGACGACCGAACCGGTCATGAAGGACGACTCGTCGGAGACCAGGAAGGCCACGACGCTCGCGACCTCCTCGGCCGACGCCTGCCGCCCGATCGGCTGCAGGGCCGCGGCGGCCTCGCGGCGGGCGTTCGCCGCCACCTGACCCTCGGGCCCGAGGCTCGCGCGGTAGCCGCCCATGTCGGTGTCGATGTACCCGGGGCAGACGGCGTTCACGCGGACGCCCAGCCCGCTGTAGTCGACCGCGAGCTGACGGGTGAGGTTGACGACCCCGCCCTTCGACGCGCAGTAGGCGGGGGCGAGCGGAGCCCCGACGAGCCCGTACGTCGAGGCGACGTTGACGATCCGGCCGCGGCCGGAGGCCAGCAGGTGGGGCATCGCGGCGCGCGTGCACAGGAACGTGCCGGTGAGGTTCACCGCGAGCACGCGCGTCCACACCTCGACCTCGGTCTCGTGCGCGAGGCTCGAGCCGCCGGAGATCCCGGCGTCGTTGACCAGCACGTCCAGGCCGCCGAAGCGCGCGACCGCACCGGCGACGGCGGCCTCCACCTGCGCGGGGTCGGAGACGTCGCAGTGGACGGCGAGCGCCTCGCCGCCGGCGGCCTCGATCTCCGCGACCGTACGGGCGCCGTCGGCCACGTCGGCGACCACGACGCGTGCGCCGTCGGCGGCCAGGGCACGGGCCGTGGCCGCGCCGATCCCGCCCGCGGCGCCGGTGACCAGGGCCACCCGTCCGGCGAGCCTCATTCGACGATCGCCCGGGTCAGCAGCACCACGGTGACGAAGGTGCGGAACAGCCGTACGGGGTCGTCGCCGCTGACCTCGACCGTGCGCGTGCCGGTGCGGCGGACCCCGTCGACCCAGGTCGCCATCTCGGCGAAGTCGCCGTTGCCGAAGTCGATCTGCAGCGTCGCCGGCAGCTCGATCGCCGGCGGCTTCGCGTCGGCGAGCCCGCGCACGGCGGTCTCCGCCGCCTGCCGGATCAGCGCGACGGCCTCGGCGGGGTGCATCGAGTCGGCCGCGAAGCGGGTCACCGACTCCTTGACCACGGCCGTGGTGATCCCCGGGCTGACGCGCGCGGCCTCCTCGGCGGTGGTGGTGTCCCCGGTGATCAGCACGACCGGGACGCCGTGCCCGAGCGCGACCAGGCAGTTGATGCCGGACTCGCCCACCTCGACGCCGTTGAGCAGCACCCGGCTGATGGCCTTGGGGTTGTAGGTGTGCGACAGCGTGGACGCCTCGCTGGCCATCGAGCCGTGGTAGCTGACGAAGAACACGGCGTCGAAGGACGCGTCGAGCCCCTGCATCATGTACATCGGCTTGTGCCGGCCCGAGAGGTAGCGCGCGTTGCCGTGCAGCTCGTCGGGACGCAGGTTCTGCATCGACGAGTGCGAGTCGTTCACCAGGAACTCGGTGGCGCCGGCCGCGAGCGCGCCGTCGATCGCGGCGTTCACCTCGTCCTGCAGCAGCCGCCGGTAGTACTGGTACTCCGGGCCGGGGCCGATGCACTGGCTCCAGTCCACGACACCGGCGGTGCCCTCCATGTCGGAGGACAGGAAGATCTTCACAGGACGCTCCTCGGGCGGATCTCGGGACCGGCCGAGGCCGGGGTCATGACGGCGTACGTCGAGCCCTGCACGCCGGCCGCACCGCCGTGGCGGCCGTCGGGGGTGAGGGCCAGCACGCGCAGCTCGGCGCGGAACTCGTCGGGCAGCGTCGCGGCGTCGGCCAGGGCGTCGCGGCAGGCCTGCTCGAGGTCCTCGCCGCGGCCCAGCGCCTCGACGACGGAGCGGGCCGTGCCCGCGCGCATGCTCAGCTCGCCGCGCCCGGTGCAGGCGGCGGCGCCGGAGCGGACGTCGGACCAGGTCCCGGCGCCGGGCAGGGCGGAGTCGCCGACCCGGCCGGGGTACTTCCACGGGTAGCCGCTGGTCGAGACGCCGCTGACCAGCTCGCCCGACTCGTCGAGCGCGAGGATGTTGATCGTGCCCCACGGGCCGTCGTGCGGGGCCAGGCGCTGCACGAGCTCCAGCGCCGCCTCGCGGTAGCGGCGGTCGCCGGGCGATCCCATCATCCGCTCGCCCTCGACGTTGCCCTCGGCCTCGGCCAGCGCCTCGCGGAACATCGTGCGCGAGGCGTCGGTCAGCAGGTCGGCGGTCGCGAAGCCGCACTCGGCGGCGAAGGTCGCGGCCCCCTCCCCCACGAGCACGCAGTGCTGCGGGAGGCGTTCGAGGACGGCGCGGGCCACGGAGATGGGGTTCGGGTAGCCCTGCAGGGCGGCGACGGCGGCGAAGGACCGGGTCGACCCGACCATGATCGACGCGTCCAGCTCGACGACGCCGCGGGCGTTGGGCAGGCCGGCCGTGCCGACGTAGTGGTCGGCGAGGTTGTCCTCGCACGCCCGCATGGCGACCTCGACGGCGTCCAGCGCGGAGCCGCCGTCGCGGAGCACCTCCATGGCCAGCGGCAGCCCGATCTCGCTGCGCTCGGAGCCGATGACGACGGGTGTGGTCATGCGGTCGCCGCCTCGACGGCGGGGATGCGCCGTGTGGCCAGCCGGGGCACGGACGAGAGCAGCAGCCTCGTGTAGTCGTGCTGGGGTGAGGTGAACACCTGGGCGGTCGATCCTTCCTCGACGACGACCCCGGAGTGCATGACAGCGATGCGGTCGCTGATCTGCCGCACCACGGCCATGTTGTGGGAGACGAAGAGCATGGAGAGGCCCAGGCTCTGCTTGAGGTCCAGCAGCAGGTTGATGATGTTGGCCTGCACGGAGACGTCCAGCGCGGAGACCGGCTCGTCGGCGATCAGCACCTGCGGCTCCAGGGCCAGCGCCCGGGCGATCCCGATCCGCTGCCGCTGGCCGCCGGAGAACGAGCGCGGCAGCTGGTCGACAGCGCGCGGCGGCAGCCCGACGAGGTCGACGAGCTCGCGTACGCGGTCCGCCACCTGGGGCCGCGGCACGACCCGGTGGTAGCGCAGCACCTCGCCGAGGGTCTGGCCGACCGTCATCCGGGGGTTCAGGGAGCTGTACGGGTCCTGGAACACCATCTGCACGAGCCGGCGCTGGGCCCGGTCGGGCGGACCGTCGAGGGCCTGACCCGCGTAGCGGACCGTCCCGGACGTGGGCCGCAGCAGCCCGGCGGCGCAGCGGCTCAGCGTGGACTTGCCGCAGCCCGACTCCCCCACGAGGCCGAGGGTCTCGCCGCGGACGACCGAGAGGTCGACCCCGTCGACCGCCTTGACCACGCTCGACCCGTGCCCGCCCAGCCGCTTCCACGCCCCGCCACGGCGGTGGTAGTGCTGCACCAGGCCTTCCACGGCCAGCAGCTCCTCGCCCGTGCCCCCGGCCGGCTCGTCGGTCGACGTCCCGCTCGTCCCGCTCGTCAGCTCCGGGTTCACCGCAGCACCCCTTCCAGGGCGGCCTCGGAGATGGCCTGCGGCCAGTCCTCGGGCTCGTGGGCGCGCCAGCAGGCGCTCTGGTGCCCCGCCGAGAGGTCCAGCAGGGGTGGCACCTCCGTGCGGCACCGCTCCACCACCGCGGGGCAGCGGGGCGCGAACGGGCAGCCCGGGAGGGGGTTCATGAGGTCCGGCGGCTGGCCGGCGATCGTGAGCAGCCGGTGCACCGGCTGGTCCGGGTCGGGCACCGACCGCAGCAGGGCGGCGGTGTAGGGGTGCCGCGGCGCGTCGAGCAGCACCTCGGTGCGGCCGTGCTCGACGATCCGCCCGGCGTACATGACGTTGAGCTCGTCGCACGTCCCGCTGACCACGGCGAGGTCGTGGGTGACGAGCATCAGCCCGACGCCGCGTTCCTGCCGCAGCCGCGCCAGGACCCCGAGCACCTGGGCCTGGATGGTGACGTCCAGCGCCGTCGTCGGCTCGTCGGCCAGGATCAGGGCCGGGTCGGCGGACAGGGCGATGGCGATGCAGACGCGCTGGCGCATGCCCCCGGACAGCTCGTGGGGGTAGGCGCGGTAGCGGCTCTCCGGATCCCGGATGCCGACCTGGTCCAGGAGGTCGAGCGCCCGGGCCCGGGCGGCGGACCGGCTCATCCCGAGCCGGACGCGCGGCACCTCGGCGACCTGGTCGCCGATCCGCATCGTCGGGTTCAGCGCGGTGAGCGAGTCCTGGAAGATCATCGCCATCACCGAGGACAGGTGCTTGCGGCGGCGCTCCGGCGTCATGCCGGTCACGTCCACCCCGTCGACGACGATCGTCCCGCCGGTGACCCGGGCGGGCACCGGCAGCAGGTCCATCGCCGCCCGCAACGTGAGGCTCTTGCCCGACCCCGACTCCCCCACCAGACCGACGGCCTGCCCGCGCCCGGCGCTGAGGGACACCCCGCGCACCGCGTGCAGCGTCCCGCCGGGGAGCGGGATCTCGACGTCGACGTCGTGCAGCTCCAGCAGCGCGCTCATCGGCGTCCGCTCCGCTGCACGAAGCCGTCGGCGATCAGCGCGAGCGAGAGGCCCGTGATGACGACCGCGAACCCGGGGATGGCGGCGAGGTACCAGCGGGTGAACACGAAGGCCTGGCCCTCCCCGATCATCGAGCCCCAGTCGGGCGTGGGCGGCGGCACGCCGAGGCCGAGGTAGCCCAGCGTGACGATGGCGAGGATGGACAGCACGATGTCGCTCATCGAGAAGACGAAGGCCTGCAGCAGCACGTTCGGCACGAGGTGGCGCAGCAGGATCCGGCGCGTCGGCAGCCCGCTCGCCCGGGCGGCCATCGCGTACTCCTGCTCCTTGGCGACGAGCACCTCGCTGCGCACGATGCGGGCGTACGCGACCCAGCCGACGAGCGTGATGGCGATGTAGATGCTCGAGGTGCCCTGGCCCAGGGCGAAGACGAGGGCGATCACGAGGACGAAGAACGGGAACGCCACGACGATGTCGACGATGCGCATCAGCACCAGGTCGAACCACCCGCCGAACCAGCCGGCCAGCAGCCCGAGGGTGCCGCCGAGGACGAACGGGAAGAGCACGGCGAGCGCGCCCACCCGCAGGTCGGTCCGGGCGCCGTAGAGCAGCCGCGCGAAGACGTCGCGGCCGAGCTGGTCGGTGCCGAGCAGGTGGCCGTTGCCCGGGGGCAGCAGCGAGCTCGTCAGGTCCTGCTGGATCGGGTCCCAGTGCGTGATCAGCGGCGCGCAGAGGGCGACGAGCACGATCAGGCCGAGGAGCGACAACCCCGCGACCAGGGTCGGGTTCAGCCGGAGGGAGGAGGCGCGCGCGACCCGGCCGGCGCGGCCCGTCGGGCTCGCTGGACCCGCGACGACGGCGGTCATGCGAGCTCCACCCGCGGGTCGAGCGCCCCGTGCACCACGTCGGTGCCGAGGTTGATCAGCACGACCATCACGGCGAACACCAGCGTGACCCCCTGCACGACCGGGAAGTCGCGGTTGAAGATGGCGTCGAGCATCAGGGTGCCGAGGCCGGGCAGGCCGAAGACCCGTTCGACGACGAGCGTGCTGCCGACCAGGTAGGCGATGTTCACGCCGAGCACGGTGACCGAGGAGACCGCCGCGTTGCGCAGCGTGTGGGCCGTGATGATCCGGCCCCGGCTGAGGCCCTTGGCCCGCGCCGTGACCACGTAGTCGCTGTCCAGCACGCCGATCAGCGAGGTCCGCAGGCTGCGGATGAGGATCGGTGTCAGGGCGAGCGCGACGGTGAGCCCGGGCAGCACGATCGAGCTGACGTGCTGCGCCGGGGTGGTGCCGAAGCCGGAGACCGGGAACGCCCGGACCTTCAGCCCCAGCAGCAGCACCAGCATGATGCCGACCCAGACCGACGGCATCCCGAGGCCGAGCAGCGGCACCGCCCGGACGACCTGGTCCACCGGGCCGCCCTGGTGGGTGGCGGCCAGCACCGCGAGCGGGAGGCTGATCGCCAGCGCGAGGATGGTGGCGGCCACCAGCAGCCAGATCGTCGCGGGCAGCCGCCCGACGACCAGCTCGCTGACGTCGACGTTGTAGAAGAACGACTGCCCGAGGTCGCCGTGCACCAGCCGGCCGAGGAAGTCGAGGTACTGCTTCCACAGCGGCTGGTCCAGCCCGAACCGCACGTGCAGGGCGGCGACCGACTCGTCGGTCGCCCGGACCCCGAGCAGCGTGCGGGCCGGGTCGCCCGGCACCAGGTGGATCATGAAGAAGACGATGAGGGTGACGCCGAACGCCACCGGGATCATCGCCACGAGCCGACGGCCCACGTACGCGAGGTGCCTCATGCGGTCCTCGACCTCCTCCCTGCCCACCGCCGCCGCGGGCGGTGGGCAGTCCTGCTCAGGTGGGTGACGGGCACGCTCACGAGCCGAGCGTCACGTCTTCGAGGTGGTAGTTGCCGGTCGGGTAGACCTGGAACCCGCTCACCTTGGTGCTGTAGGAGTAGCTGAAGGGCGAGTAGTAGAGGAAGCCGAGGAACGCGTCGTCGGCCGCCTGCTTCTGGATCGCGCTGTACAGCTTCTGGCGCTCGGCGTCGTCGAAGGTCTGCTCGGCCTTCTTGGTGTCGGCGACGACCTGCGGGTTGTTGTAGCTGGTGTAGAAGGACTTGCTGCCCGCCGAGGGGTCGACCGCGAAGGTCACGAGCTCGTCGGGGTCGGCGATGTCCATCGTCCAGTAGGAGTGGCTGATCTCGTACTTCTGCGACTGCTGCAGGTCGCTCGCGGCGCTCGGGTCCACGTTCTCGATCTTGACGGTGATGCCGAGGTCCTTGAGCGAGGACTGCAGGATCTGCGCGATCGCCTGGTCGGTCGTGTTGCCCGAGCTGGCCAGGAACGTGGTGCTGAAGCCGTTCGGGACCGAGGACTTCGCCAGCTCCTCCTTGGCCTTCGCCATGTCGTACGTGAGGCCCGGCGTCGCGGGGTCGTAGAAGGGCACCTGCGGCATCAGGAACGAGTTGGCGACCGTCCCGTTGCCGAACAGCAGCGTCTTGACCATCGCCTCGCGGTCGATGGCGTAGGAGATCGCGCGGCGCACGTGCACGTCGTCGTACGGCTTCTTGTTCTGGTTCATGAGGATGTAGTCGGTCTTGGTGCTCGGGAAGAGCGTGACGCCGACGCCCGGCTGGCCCTTGAGCTGCTCGACGCTGGAGAACGGCGGGTTCTCGTTGATCTGCGCCTGGCCGCCCTGGATCTGGACGTTGCGGGAGTTGTCGTCGGGGACGACCTTCCAGGTCACGCTGTCCAGGGCCGGCTTCCCCGTGTCCCAGTAGCCCGCGTTCTTGACCAGCTCGATCTCGCTGCCTTTGGTCCAGTGGTCCCACTTGAACGGGCCGGTGCCGACCGGGGCCTTGTAGAAGTCCTCGCTGGACTGACCGGCGTAGTCCTTGGGCACGACCGCGTTGCTGAAGTTCGCGAGGTCGGCCAGCAGCGGCGCCCAGGGGTACTTGGTCTTGACCACGACGGTCGACGGGTCGGGCGCGTCGACGGACTTGATCGCCACGTCGAGGAACTCCCAGCCGCCCTTGGTCCCGCGGGCCTGGTCGAGGGAGAACTTCACGTCGGCGGAGGTCATCGGCGCACCGCTGGAGAAGTTCACGCCCTGCTTGAGCTTGAAGGTCCAGGTCAGCTTGTCCTTGGACAGGGTGTGGCTCTCGGCCAGCAGCGGCTGGACGCCCTTGCCGTCCGGGGTGACCTCGTAGAGGGACTCGAACACCTGCTGGAAGACCCAGATCGAGGCGTTGCTGAACACCATGGTGTTGTCCATGGAGACCGAGTCCTGGGCCCGGACGATGGTCAGGTTCCCGCCAGCTGCGCCGGCGCTGCCGTTCGTGGCGGGGGTCGAGCCGTTGTCGGCGCAGGCCGCGACGCCGAGGACGAGGACGGCCGCGGCGAGGGCGGCGAGGGGCTTGCGCAAGGGGACTCCCGAGAGGTGACGAGCATGGTGAGCGGAACCGAGAACCACCCTGTACCTGTTATGTCAGCCGTTGATCACGCGTATGTTAAGGCTGTGTGACGCTCTAGGCGAGAGGCCGGCGCGCTGCCATGCTGTGCTCTCGTGCGATGCGTGGTGGTGGGGGCCGGGGCGATCGGTGGCAGCGTGGCGGCTCGGATGGTGCGGGACGGCCACGACGTCCTGCTGTGCGACACGGACCCCGAGCACGTCGCCGCGATGAACGCGCGCGGCCTGCGGATCGTGGGCCCCGTCGAGGAGCTGACGGTGGCCGTGCACGCCGTCCTGCCAGCCGACCTGCCCGACGAGGTCGACGTGGCGCTGGTCGCGGTCAAGTCCCACCACACCGCTGACGCCGCCGCCCTGCTGGCACCGCGGCTCGCCCCGGACGGGGTGGTGCTCTCGCTGCAGAACGGCCTGAACGCCGACGTCCTGACGGCCGCGCTCGGCGCGGAGCGGGTGGTGCTGGGCTTCGTGAACTTCGGCGCCGACTACCTCGAGCCCGGCGTGGTCATGCAGGGCAACGTGGCCACGTTCCGCGTGGGCGAGATCGACGGCACGCTCAGCGACCGCGTCCTCGCCCTGGCCGAGGCGCTGCCCTGGGCCGAGGCGACGACCAACATCACCGGCTACCTGTGGAGCAAGGAGGCGTACGGCGCCATGCTCTTCGCCACCGCCGTCTCCGACCTCACCATCGCCGACGCCCTCGGCGACCCCGCCTACCGCCCGCTGATGCTCGGGCTCGCCCGGGAGGTGCTGGCCCAGGCGCCCGTGCGCCCCGAACCCTTCGACGGCTTCGACCCCGACGACCTCGAGGGGTCGCTGGACCGGCTGGTGGCCTTCAACCGGGCCAGCGCCAAGGCCCGGACGGGCGTCTACCGCGACCTCGCCGTGCGCCACCGCAAGACCGAGGTGGACGACCTGGCCGGGCTCGCGGGGCCGCTCACCGGGCACGTCGTCGAGCTGGTCCGCGCCATCGAGCGGGGCGAGCGCCGCTGCGAGGCGGCCAACCTGGACCTGCTCGCCGCGTACGAGCGGCTGGAGCGCCTGGGCCGCCCGCTGCACGCCGTCGTCGCCGCGCTGCCCGCCCCCGCACGGGCCGCGGCGGGACCGCTGCTGGGCGTGCCGGTCGCCGTCAAGGACATGATCGACGTCGCGGGCGTGACCCGCGGCAACGGCAATCCCCGCGCCATGCGCGAGGCGCCCGCCACCGCCGACGCGCCCGTCGTGGCCCGGCTGCGGGCCGGCGCCGCCGACGTCTTCGCCACGGCCGCCCTGCTGGAGTACGCGGCCGGCGCCCAGCACCCGGAGCTGGAGGAGGCGCGCAACCCGGTCGACCCGGGACGGACGGCGGGCGGGTCCAGCGGCGGTTCGGCGGCGCTCGTCGCGGCCGGCGTCTGCCCGGCGGCGCTCGGCACCGACACGGGCGGCTCGATCCGGATCCCCGCCTCGTACGTCGGCTGCGTCGGCCTGAAGCCCACCCACGGCCTGGTGCCGACCGACGGGGTGACCGTCCTCTCGCCGTCCCTGGACCACGTCGGGGTGCTGGCCGCCGACGTCGCCACCGCGTCGGCGGTCATGGCCGTGATCGGCGAGGTCACGCCCCTGCCCGTCCGGTCGCCCGGCGACCTGCGCCTCGGCGTGCTGCGCGCCGAGCTGGACGACCCCCGCGTCGACCCGTCGGTCCGCGCGGCGCTGGTCGCCGGCCTCGACCGGCTCGTGGCGGCGGGCGTGACGCTCGTCGACGTCGACATGACACCGCTGCAGGCCCTGCACCCGACCTTCGAGCCGGTGATCCTGCACGAGGCCTGGGCCGAGCACGGGCGGCGGGCCACCGACGACCCGGCCTGGTTCGGGCCCGACACCGACCGCCTGCTGCGGCTCGGCGCGACGGTCCTGGACGAGGCCTACCGGGCCGCGCTCGCCCTCCGCGCGGAGCTGCTGCCGGCGGCGGACGCCGTGCTCGACGGTCCGACCGGGCTCGTCAGGCTCGACGCCCTCGTCGGCCCCGCGGTCGCCTTCGTCGCTCCCCCGACCACTCCCGTGCTCGACTCGCCCGAGGGCGAGCTGGAAGGACTCTTCTCCATGACCGCCAACCTCACCGGCCAGCCCGCGCTGGTCCTCCCCTGCGGCACCGCCGACGGCCTCCCCGTCGGCCTGCAGCTCGCCGGGCGCCGCAACGAGGACGCCGCGCTGCTGGCCGTCGCCGCCGCGGTCGAGGCGGTGCTGGCGTGACGGGGGCCGGCATGACGGGTGCCGGCGTGACGGGGCTCGCCGGCCGGGTCGCCCTGGTCACCGGGACCGCCCACGGCATCGGGGCCGCGATCGCCGCCGCGCTGGCCGCCGAGGGAGCCACGGTGCACGGCGTCGACCGGGTCGCCGCATCCGGCGTGGAGCCGCTCGACGTCACGGACAGCGCGGCCGTCGCGGCGTTCGTGGCGCAGGTCGGGCCCGTGGACGTCCTGGTGAACAACGCGGGCGGGGTCGCCGGGCAGACCGGCCGCCCGCTCGAGGACGTGAGCGACGACGACTGGCGCGCCGTCGTCGACGCCAACCTCACCAGCACCTTCGTCTGCACCCGCGCCGTCGTGCCCGGCATGAAGCAGCGCGGCTGGGGCCGGGTCGTGAACATCTCCTCCGGCGCCGGCCGCAGCGTCAGCCTCACCGGGATCCAGGCGTACGCGAGCGCGAAGGCCGGCCAGATCGGCCTCACCCGGCAGACCGCCCACGAGCTCGGGCGGTTCGGCATCACCGTGAACTGCATCGCGCCGGGCTTCGTGCTCTCGAACCCGAGCACCGAGCGCCAGTGGGCGTCGTACGGCCCCGAGGGCCAGGCCGCGCTGGTCGAGGGCATCGCCGTACGGCGTCTCGGCCGGGCCGAGGACATCGCCAACGGCGTACGGTTCTTCACCTCCGAGGCCTCGTCCTGGGTCACCGGCCAGACGATCGCGATCGACGGCGGCCATGGCATCTTCTGAGCCCGGACCCGACGGCTACCTGGCCTACAGCTACCTCGAGCCGCCGCTGGCCCTGCCCTTCCCGCTGGCGCCCGAGCTGGGCCGCGTGCCCCCGTACGAGGGCGGGCTGACCGCTGACGAGCGGTCGCGCGCCGATCGCCTGCTGCGCGAGCACGTCGTGATCAGCCTCCACGACCATCCCGTGCGCTTCCCCGCGGACATGGCCGACACCCCGGCCTACAACCGCACGGGACGTCAGCACACCGCGTACGCGGGCCTCGCCGCCTCGGGCCTGACCGTCGTCTTCGACAACCTCATGGACGGCACCGCCTGCCTGACCGGGCAGGCCCCGTGGCGCTGGGACGACGTCGTCACCGACCTCGGGATGCGGCAGGCCGACCTGGCCCACCAGGACCGCGTCGTGGTCGTCCGCACCGTCGCCGACATCGCGCGCGTCAAGGCCGAGGGCCGCGTCGGGCTGGTGCTCGGGCTCGAGGCCGCCACGCCGATCGAGAACGAGGTCGAGCGGCTCGACGTGCTGCACGGGCTCGGGCTGCGTCAGATCGGCATCGCCTACTCCGACAGCAACGCCCTGGGCAGCGGCCTGGCCGAGCCCCGCGACGGCGGGCTGACGTCCTTCGGGCGCCGGGCCGTGCGCCGGATGAACCAGCTCGGGCTGGCGGTCGACGTCTCTCACTCCTCGTCGCAGACCGCGCTCGACGTCTGCGCGGTCAGCGACCGGCCGGTGCTGCTGACCCACGGCGGCGCCCGCGCCGTCTGGGACATCCCGCGGATGATGCCGGACGACGTGCTGCGGGCCGTGGCCGGGACGGGCGGGGTGATCGGCATCTCCGCGGCACCGCACACGACCGTCTCCACGGCCCACCCGCGCCACTCGATCGCCTCGGTGATGGACCACGCGGAGCACGTCGCCGCCCTGGTCGGGGTCGAGCACCTCGGCTTCGGGCCCGACACCCTCTACGGCGACCACGTGGGCCTGCACACCGTGTTCGCGGACCTGATGGGCGGGGCGACGGTCGGCGCCCCGCCGCACGAGCGGGTCCCCTACGTCGACGGCCTCGAGAACCCGACCGAGAACTTCGTCAACATCGCCGGCTGGCTGGTCCAGCACGGCTGGAGCGACGACGACGTCGCGCTCGTCCTCGGCGCGAACGCGCTGCGGGCGCTGCGCGAGACCTGGCTGCCCTGACCAGACCGGCTGGACCTGAAGGAGGAGGACACGTGCGCGTACCCGTGAACGGCGCCGAGCTCGAGGTGGAGCTCTTCGGGCCCGAGGACGCTCCCCTGCTGATCGCCCACCACGGCGGCGGCGGGATCGGCTCGATGGCCGAGCCGCGGGCGACCTTCGGCCCGCTCGCCGACGTGTTCCGGGTGCTGGTCTTCGACGCCCGCGGGTGCGGGCGCAGCGAGGCCGTCCCGCCCTTCTCGCACGCCCAGTGGGTCGCCGACGTCGACGCGCTCCGGGACTGGGCCGGCGCGGAGCGGTGCGTGGTCGCGGGCGGGTCGTACGGCGGGTTCATCAGCCTGGAGTACGCGGTCGCCCACCCCGACCGGGTGCTGGCCGTCGTGCTGCGGGACACCGCCGCGGACGCCACGACCCTCGACCTGGCCCGGGAGAACGCGCGGCGCCAGACGCGGGTGCCGATCGACTGGGAGCACTTCGACCGCTACTGGGGCGGGACGGTGCGGAGCGACGCCGAGCTCAAGGCGCTGTGGGCCGAGCTCATCCCGCTCTACGACCAGGAGTACGACGCCGAACGCTCGGCCGCGGCCGTCGAGGCCGGCATCTACCGCCACGAGGCCCACAACTGGTGCTTCCAGCACAACATGGGTGCCTACGACCTCAAGGCGCAGCTGCCCGCCCTCACCTGCCCGGTGCTGGTCACGGTCGGGCGGACCGACTGGGTCACCCCGGTGTCCGCGGCCCAGACCATCGCCGACCTGGTCCCCGGGGCCCGGCTGGTGGTGTTCGAGCGGTCCGGCCACTCGCCGCAGGTCGAGGAGCGTGAGCTGTTCCAGCAGACCGTGCGGGAGTTCCTGCTCGAGGCGGTGCCCGAGGCGGGGAAGGTCCCGGCGTGACCCGCGGGGTCCTGCAGGTCGCGGGTCCGGACCGCGGGCGCTAGCGCAGGAAGACGTCCTGCAGCAGCTCACGGGAGACCCCGATGTGCTCGCGCATGGCCCGTTCCGCGGCCTCGGGGTCGCGGGCCTCGAGGGCCTCCAGGAGCGCCTCGTGCGACAGCATCGACGAGTGCTGCGCGGGCCGCGTGGCCCAGTAGGACCGCCAGAAGCGCAGGTTGTGCTGCAGCAGCCGCTCGGCCGCGTCCTGGAGCAGGCCGTTGCCGGCCATCCGGACGAGGAAGGCGTGGATGCGCTGGTCGTCGAGGAGGTACTCCTCGGCCCGGTCGTCGGCCCGTGCCCGGTCGGCCGCCGCGACGAGCACCCGCAGCTCGGCCAGGTCCGCGTCGGTCGCGCGCCGCGCCGCGATGTAGGCGACGCCGCACTCGATGGCCTCGCGCGCCTCGAACATGTCGAGGACGTCCTCGAGCCCGACGGGCGTGACGAAGGTGCCCCGGCGCGGGACGACCGTGATGAACCGGTCGGTGACCAGGCGGGCGACGGCCTCGCGCACGGGCATCCGGCCGAAGCCGACGTCCGCCGCGAGCTGGGCCTCGTTGACCACCGAACCCGGCGGCAGGCGCAGGTCGAGGATCATCTCGAGCAGCAGGTCGTACGCGCGGTCGCTGGCCCGCGGCTCCGTCACGGTCGGGGTGATCATCCCGCGGCCGCCGCCTGCACCCGGCCCGGGACCGCGACCGGGACGATCGAGGTCTTGAGCGTGCTCCGGTCGACCACCAGCATCTGCCCGTTGCTCACGGTGCTCCATCCGGTGCTGTCCGCCCACCCGGTCGAGGTGATGACCACGTGCCCGTCGACCTGGCGGTGCAGCAGCGGGTAGTAGTGCGGGTCCTCGTCGGAAGCGGGGTCGTAGGAGCACACAGCGTACAGATGGTCGGGGGTCAGCAGCATGGCGTTGAGGCTGTTCACGGTCCCGCCACCGCGGACGATCGCGTCCACCGTGCGGACCAGCGCCGTGCCGGGTTCCTCGTGCCGCATCCGGGAGCGCAGGGCCAGGAAGTAGCGCTCGCTGTCCGTCGTGCCGCGGCGCTCGCCCGCCAGCGCGGGGTCGACGAGCGCGTCCAGGGCGGCCGGCGGCTTGATCGACCCGTTGTGCGCGAAGGCCACCGTGCCGTCGGTGAAGGGGTGGGTGTTCTCCGTGCCGACGGCGAGGTCCAGCGTCGCCCAGCGCAGGTGGGTCACCGCCGCGAGCGCGGGCTCGTCCCGCGCCAGCGCCGCCAGCTCCGGGCTGGTCAGCGCCGAGCCCGGGTCCTTGCGCACCTGCAGGTCGGACCCCGTGCTCCAGGCGTGCCCCCACCCGTCACCGTGCTTGCGGGCCAGCGCGAAGAAGTCGTCGCGGCGCTCGCCGAGGACCTCGTCGACCGTGATCGGGGTGCGGGACACCGTGGCGAGCAGTCGGCACAAGGGAATCTCCTCGGGGGGTCGTGCCGCGGTCCGGGTCGGGGCCGCGGCAGGGTCAGCGGGCGGGTTCGGGGTCCGGCACGTCGGCCGACGCCAGGTCGTAGAGCGCCCAGGCGTTGTCGCGGAGCACCTGCTCCCCGGTCCGACGGGCCTGGTCGGGGTTCAGGTCGCCGTCGGCGACGAGCTCGTCGAGCGCCTGGGCCAGCAGCCGGCGGGCGTCGTGGGCGCCCGTCCAGTGCAGCTCGGGGATGCGGGCGCCGTCGGAGCTGGCGAGCAGCCGGCCGGCCGGCGCCGCACCGAGCGCCGCCCGGGTGACCCGGCGCATCTCGCCGCGGGACAGGTAGGGGATCCCGTACGACAGGTCGAGCCACGCGTTGCCGTAGGCGGCGGCGAGGTAGGCGCCCTCGCGGACGTAGGGCCAGCAGCCGTGCAGCAGCACCAGCGGCATGCCGCGGTAGGCCGGTTCCTCGAGGACCGCGCGGAGCAGCAGCGGGTTCGCGAGCCGGAGGTCGGCGTCGGGGTCGCCGTAGCCGACGTGCACCTGCACGGGCAGCTCCTGCGCCGCGGCCTGAGCGAACGCGACGTGCAGCAGCGTGTCCAGCAGCGGCTTGTGCCCGAGGCGGACGGCGCCCGTCGCCTCGACCTCGGTCCGCGCCTCGGCGAAGGCGGCCGCCTGGTCGTCGGCGTCCCAGCGCTCGATCGCCAGCCCGGTGCGGTAGCCCACGACGGACTTGAAGCCGTGCCAGCCCTGCGTGCGGGCGCCGGCGAGGCTGTCCCGGGTGGCCTCGAGCAGCTCGTCGAGGGTCGTGGCCCGCGCGACCAGGTCGGCGAACGCGAGCTCGAGGCGGAGCAGCGGGACCGCGGGGCAGCCGCCGGCCGCGGCCAGCTCGGGGACGCTCAGCGCCGTGGCCGGGTCGGGGAAGCCGGTGTCGACGACGAGCCCGCCGACGTGCGCGTCGCGCAGCAGCCGTCCGGTCAGCACCGCGCCGTCCGTCGTCGCGCGCGCCGCGAGCACCGCCTCCTCCGTCGCCTGCACGCCGTGGAAGTCGGCCACGTCGGTCACGACGCGCTGGTAGCAGGCCGTCGTGGCGACGACCTCCTCGCGGGCCTCACGGTCCGGCGACTCCGAGAAGTACCCACGCCACGCGGCGACGTCGCGTTGGTCCTGGCGACGCTCGACCGAGTGGCAGTGGTTGTCGACGACGGCGACGTCGGTCAGGTCGACGACCGGGGGCGCGCCCGCGCTTGAGCCGCCTATCTCAGGCCCGCCCACGTCAGAACCGGTAGAAGTGGTGGCGGACCTCGAAGGCCGTGTCAGCCGCCGAGAATGCCTCGTGCTCCGAGCGCCGGACCGCGAGGTAGCAGCGGGTCAGCAGCGGCCCGAGCGCCTCGGTCAGCACGGCGTCGGCCTCGAGCAGGTCGAGGGCGTCGCCCATCGACGTCGGCAGCGGGCGTACGTGGCCGCGCTCGAGCTCCTCGACCGACATCGTCGCCGGGTCGTGCTCGCTGGGCTCCCCCGGCTCGAGCTCGCGCAGGATGCCGTCGAGCCCGCAGGCGATCAGGGCGCCGAGCGAGAGGTAGGGGTTGGCGCTGCCGTCGGACACCTTGTACTCGAGGTTGTAGCTGGCCTCCTCGCGCTGGTAGAAGGGCGAGGCCACGCGCAGGGCGGCCTCGCGGTTGTCGTAGCCCCAGGCCGTGGTGTTCGACGCCCACGAGCTCGGCGCCAGCCGGCGGAACGAGTTGTGGCTGGGCACGGTGAGGGCGGTCAGCGCCGGCAGGTGCTCGGCGACGCCGGCGATGAAGCGCCGGCCGAGGTCGGACAGCCCGCCGGGCACCGCGGGGTCGTAGAGCAGGCTCCGCGCACCGTCGGCGTCCCAGAGGCTGAGGTGCACGTGCGCCCCGCTGCCGATCGCGTCGGGGAAGGGCTTCGGGGCGAAGGAGGCGAGGATCCCGTGCTTGGCCGCGACGCCGCGCACCGTGTCGCGGAACTTCATCTGCTGGTCCGCTGCGCCGAGGGCGTCGGTGTGGCGGACCGAGATCTCGCGCTGGCCGGGCCCGTACTCGTTGATGCACTGCTCGACGACGATCCCCTGCGCGGTGAGCGCGTCGACGGTCTCGAGCATGAGCCAGTCGAGGTGGTCGTGGCCGATGGCGCTGTAGACCGGCGAGTGCGTCGGCGCGTCGACCGGGGCGAAGCCGCCCTCGACCTCCGTGGCCAGGTAGTACTCGTTCTCGAACGTGGCCTGCACGGTGATGCCCATCCCCGCCGCCCGGTCGATGACCTTCTTGAGGAACGAGCGCGGGCAGGCGCCCCAGTCGGTGCGGTCGTGGTCCAGCTGGTCGCACAGCACGCTCGCGCTGCCCGGTGACCAGGGCAGCACGGTGAACGTCGCCGGGTCCGGCACCAGCCGGATCTCCCCGACCGCCTCCATGTCGGCCACCGGCACGACCTGCTCGAGCAGGTTGATCGACATCTGCGCCCGGGTCAGCCCCACGCCCTCGAGCAGCTTGTGCTCGAGCTGGTCGACGTGCACGGCCTTCGCGTGCGCGACGCCGCTGACGTCGCAGTACTCGAAGCGGATCAGCCGCACGTCCGCCGCTCGGGCCGCCGACACGACGTCCGCGATCCGCGAACCGGCCGTCCCCTGGTCTGCCACGCAACTCCCCCTCGCCCCTGTGATGTCGCGCTTGTATATCAGTGCGGCGCAGGGGTTGTCGTCGTCGTTCGGCCGAGCGGGGAAGACCGTCACGAACGTTCACACGACCGACACACGAAGGGGTCCGGGCGAGGCCTGACGGGCTGGGACGGATGGGGCAGGAGGGATCTGCGTAAACGGACACCCGCGGGGGCGCGCGCTGTTAATGTCCGCTTGCACCCCTCGTCCGGAGGGACCCGCATCTCACGTGAGGACCACCATGGGTCTCGGAACCGGCATCGCCCTGCTCGTCGTCGGCGGCATCCTCGCCTTCGGCGTCAAGGACTCCATCAGCGCTCTCGACCTGACCGCGATCGGCTACATCTGCATGGGCGCCGGCGTGCTGGCGATCATCCTGACCCTGGTGCTGCAGCAGCAGCGCCGCAGCACGAGCCACACCAGCGTCGTCGAGCGCCGCAACATCGACGGCACCCCGCCCGTCGTCTGAGCACTCCTCGGACCCAGGCGCCACCCGCCGACCGCCCCCCGTCAGGTCGAGCGGTGGCGTCCCGGGAACGTCCTCGGTCCCTGCGGCGGGTCGACGGCCTGCTGTTCGCCTTCGCCGGCGTCGCGGCCGTGTGGCTCGCCTACCTGCTCGTGCGGGTCGGCGTACGACCCGGCTGGCCGCTGCTGATCCTGCTGCCGTTCTGGCTCCTCTTCGCCTACCTGACCCTGCCGCGGGTCCACCGGATCCTGACCTGGGTCTACGTCCCGGGCTACTTCATCGGGCGTACGCGTACCAGCGACGGCCTGCTCGGCGACCCGGTGAACCTCGCCCTGCGCGGCAGCGAGGCGCAGGTGCACGCGGCCATGACCGCCGCCGGGTGGACCCGGGCGGACGACCTCTCGCTGCGCACCGGCCTGCACATCGTCTCGACGACCCTGCGGGGGCGCAGCTACGAGGCGGCCCCGGTGAGCCCGCTGGTGCTGTTCGACCGCCAGCAGGACTTCAGCTACCAGCAGCAGGTCGCCGGCAGCCCGTCCAAGCGGCACCACGTCCGCCTCTGGCGCTGCCCGGACGGCTGGTTCCTGCCGGGTGGCACCGCCGTCGACTGGCTGGCTGCCGGCACGTACGACCGCAGCGTGGGGCTCTCGCTCTTCACGCTGCAGGTGACGCACAAGATCGAGGCGGACACCGACGTCGAACGCGACTTCATCGTCTCGACGATCACGGACGCCGTCCCGGGCGTCGAGGTGGACGTCATCCGGCACTTCTCCTCCGGCTTCCACGCCCGCAACGGCGGCGGCGACCGGATCGAGACCGACGGCGACCTGCCGGTGCTGCAGGTCGGGCCGTCCCCGGACCCGCCGGAGGCCGCAGCGCCCGGGCCGACCGACAGCCGTGACCGCCGACCCGCCCAGACGGTGTTCGGCGCGGGCGTCGCCCTCGTGCGCAGCGCGCTGTTCCTGCTGCTCGCCGCGGCCGTGCTCCTCGCGCCGGAGCTGCTCGCCGGGCTCGCCCGCACCGTGCCCGACCTGTCCCGGCTGCTCACGCGGCGCGGCGTCGAGGTCGGCCTGGCGGCGACGCTCGGGCTGCTCGCGCTCGTGGAGCTGGGGCTCGGCCTCGCCACGCTGGTCGGCCGCAACTGGGCGCGGCTGTGGCTGATGGGCTCGGCCGTGGGGACGACGGTGGTGACGTTCGTGTCGAACCTGACGGGTTCGCAGCGGATCACGCTGCTCGGGCTGCCGAGCACCGCCACGGCGGTCCTGCTGCTGCTCGCGCTGTCCAGCCACGACGCTCGCGCATACGCGGCCCGGGGTCGCGCCGCGCGGCCAGACCGGGGTGCGGTCGGCAGCCGGATGACGGCGTGAGCGACGATCAGGGTCACGCCGTCCGGTCAGCCGACCCACGGCACCCTGAGCCCGAGGAGCCGACCACGTCCAGCGGCGGACCATCGTGAACCAGGCGCTGCCGACGGAGGCCGTCGGGCTCGTGGTGCACGCGGCGGGGGACGTACGGGTGGAGGTCGTCCCGGTCCGGACGCCACGTCCGGACGAGGCCCTGGTCGAGGTCCGCTACGGCGGGATCTGCGGCTCCGACCTGCACTACTGGCAGCACGGGGCGGCCGGCCTGTCGATCCTGCGGGAGCCGCTGCTGCTCGGCCACGAGATCGTCGGTGTCGTGCACACGGCCGCCGCCGACGGCACCGGACCCGGCGCCGGCACCCCGGTCGCCGTGCACCCCGGCCGGCCGGACCCGGGCGACGGCACCGTCCGCTACCCCGCGGACCGCCCGCACCTCTCCCCCGCCGGCACCTACCTCGGCAGCGCCGCCCACCACCCGCACACCCAGGGCGGGTTCGTCCGGCACCTGCCGCTGGCCACCACCATGCTCCGCGCCCTGCCGCCGGGCCTGCCGCTCCGGACGGCCGCCGTCGTCGAACCCGCCAGCGTGGCCTGGCACGCGGTCCGCCGAGCGGGCGAGGTCGCTGGACGTCGGGTGCTCGTCGTCGGCGCCGGACCGATCGGCGCCCTGGTGGTCGCCGTCCTGGCCCGGGCCGGTGCCGCGGAGATCGTCGCGGTCGACCTGCACGAGGCGCCGCTGGCCCGGGCCCGCGCCCTCGGCGCCACCCGTACGCTCCTGGCGACCGACACCGAGGCGCTCGCGCTCGTCCAGCCGGACGTGTCCGTCGAGTCGTCCGGCACCGCGCGCGGGCTGGCCACCGCCATCAGTGCCACCATGCGCGGTGGCCGCGTCGTGATGCTCGGGCTCCTCCCGCCCGGCGACCAGCCCGTGCCCGTCGCCACCACCATCGCCCACGAGCTCGACCTGGTCGGCTCGTTCCGGTTCGACGACGAGATCGACGCCGTCGTCGCCGCTCTCGCCGACGGCTCGCTGCGCGTGGACGACGTGATCACGCACGAGCTTCCGATCGACGACGCCCTCGCCGCCCTCGAGATCGCCCGTGACCCGCAGCGGTCGGGCAAGGTGCTGCTGACGTTCGGGGAGTGACGGCCGGCCCCTCACGCGAGCAGCGCCCCTCCGCCCTCAGTCGGGCGCAGGCTGACCGTGCCGGTCGCCGGCCGGAAGCCTCAGCTCGCGCAGGGCCAGGAACAGCGGGAACGCGAAGGCCACCGCCACGACGAGCGACAGCAGGCCGAAGAGGACCGGCACCCAGAGCCGCCAGCCGAGCCGGCGGGACTCCCGGACGTAGAGGACCACGCACACGGCGAAGGCCACCAGGATGTCGACCGCGGCCGACGAGCTGGCCGGGTTGGCGAACCAGTCGCCCAGGTAGCTGTCGCCCCGGTAGGCCAGGTTGAACCACCAGGTGCCGACGAGGCCCACCACGGCCAGCACCGCGTACGCCCCCGCGGCGATCGCCGCGTTCCTCGGCGTCCGGCGGATGCTCGGGGCGGTCGGGGTCATCGGGTTCCCGCCGTCCGGTCGGAGGCCGCGACGACGTCGCGCGGCCGGGTGCGCAGGACCACCGCGTACGCGACGAGCGTGGCGGCGGCGAGCACGCCGGTGACCACGACCGTCGGCCCGTCCGGGTGCATGATCGACTGCCCGCGCAGCGCCTGCCACGTGAGCACCGCCAGGAGCCCGACGTACGCGGTCGCGCTGACGACGACGATCTTCACCCTGGTCTGCGCCGCGCCGAGCAGGGCGACGCGGCTGCCCATGATCGACAGCGCCAGGCCGAGGATGATCATGGCCTGCAGCCCGTGGATGCCGACGAAGTGCGGGATCCGCAGGTCGCCCCCGACGGTGCTCCAGCCCAGGACGGGCAGGCCGGGCCCGCCGTCGGGGAGCCCGACGGTGTGGGCCCCGGCCACGGTCTCCGCAGCCCCTGCCTCCCAG
>Ga0210040_10003114_pt1 | contig 22673 bp, 23 predicted proteins | sample CryGeyCG12114_NA_FD_185462 | JGI IMG/M metagenome (GOLD analysis project Ga0210040, IMG submission 185462) | Groundwater microbial communities from aquifer - Crystal Geyser CG19_WC_8/21/14_NA (SPAdes) (version 2) | ecosystem: Environmental > Aquatic > Deep subsurface > Groundwater | place: USA...
GACACCCTGGGACCAGGACTGCAGGATCGTCATCAGCACGATCCCCCGCGAGCCGTAGTGGCTGTACAGGTTCGGCAGCTCGCGCCAGCGGCACACGTTTGCGGCCTCGTCGAGTACGGCCAGCATCGGCGTGGCCAGCCGCCCGTGCGCCGACCGGGTGGCCAGCTCCTCGGCCGCCTCCACGACGGCCACGGTCAGCGCGGTGACCAGCGGGCCGGCGGTGCCCCGACCCTCCTTCGATAAGGAGTAGAGCGTCCCGCCCTCGCGCACGAACCGGGCCGGGTCGAACTGCGGCCTCGGGTCGTAGCCGTTGGCTAGGTACTGGCTTGCGGGTGAGGTGTCGTAGCCGGTGGCTAGCGGGGTGACCCAGCGGACGACCTGGCGGGTGGTGAGGCAGTTCGCCATCTGCGTGGCGCCGCCGTAGACGCCCTGGCGCTGTTTGTCGGGTGAGCCGATGATCCCCGCGACCAGCCGTTCGATCAGGCGGTAGCCGTGCCGGCGCAGGATGTCGACCGGCTCCTCGTCGGTGTCGCGGGTGGTCCAGATGTAGACGTCAGTGATCGGGCGCTCGTCGAGCGCCGCCGCGAGCAGCAGCGCAGCCAGAAGGTCCTGGCTGGCGTTGTCGAAGTACGCGTCGCCGCGCGAGCCCTCCTCTCGCGAGCCGGCGGCGAAGTGCTCGGCCAGCTTTGCGGCGCGGACCTCGTCGGTCACGTAGCTCAGCGGGTTCCACCACCAGTCGGGTTCCTCGAGCGCGATGGACTGGGGGTCGAACACCCACACCGGGCCGGCGGCGGCGCGGAGGTCGCGGGTGGCGTCGACGACGTCACGCTTGTTCGAGGTGACCAGGACCGAGCCGGGGGCGTCCAGGATCGCGGGGACGGCGCGGCTGGTCGTCTTCCCAGTCCGGGGCCCCCAGATGTCGAGGTGCATGTCCTCCCAGGACCCGTAGAGCGGCTGCCCGCCGCGCACCGCCCGTCCGATCGGGACGCCTACCGTGCGGTCGGTGGGGTCGACCTTGCCGGACCTGCCTTTGCCGAGCTTGGCCTCGCCGTTCCATCGGGCGGCGGCCGCGGCCGCGCTGCGCCGGCTCAGCGGCTCGATCTCGCGGCCGCTGCCCATGGCCGAGGCGGCGCGGTCGACGCGCGACGACTGCTGGCGGCCCTTCGCCCACGCCGCCGCGATCAGCGCGCCCAGCCCGAGCAGCACCCCGGCGGCGCCCGTGATGATCCAGGTCCCCGACGGCGGCCAGGTCACCTTGCCGGTGAATAGCCCGATCACCACGGCGAACGGGTCCGACGGCAGCCCTGCGGCGGTGCCGTCGAGCTGGTGGCCGAGCCGGACCGCCCCGTACAGCGCGCCACCGCCGACGAGAACGAACAGCACGAACCCCAGCAGCGCGAGCGTCTCCCCGGTCAGGCTGCCCGGGTCGGACCGGCGGTTGCTGGTGCGGCTCACGCCCGGGGCCCGTGCGCCTGACCGCCTGCACCCGGTTCAGGGGCGGGGTCGTCGGCATGTAGGTCCAGCCCCGTCGCAGCCTCGAGGATCTCGGCCGCCGGCTCCGGGTCGATCTGGCCTTGCCCGACCCGGGAGATCGCGTGCCAGAGCCGGTTCGTGTCGCTGCTCGCCTTCTCGACATCGGTCAGCAGGACGCGCAGCGGGATGCCCGGGCGTCCGCCCACCTTGATCAGGAACTTGCCCAGCCCCGGTGGCTCGGTCTCCCTGCCGGTCTTGGAGTCGAACGTCGGCGGGCTCGACCAGCTCTGCAGCATGGTCTGCTCGATCTGGGACAACTCGAGGACCCCGGTCAGCTTCGCCATCTCCGACTGCGGCAACCCGCCGCAGATGACCATGCCCGCCCGCTCGACCAGACCGGCGGCCTTCGTCCGGTCCTCCTCGGTCGGCAGCGACGTCAAGTCACTCATGGTGTGGGTGATCATCGCCTGCCCGACCGCGACCTTGCGGTTCAGCCGGGTCAGGAAGTCGACCCGCTCGACCATCCCGCTGCCCGAGCGCAGTGCCTGCCACAGCTCGTCGAGGACGATGAAGTAGTGCCGCTGCGGCTCCAGGCCCGCGTCGGCCATGGCCTGCGCGACGTTCACCGTGGCGAAGCCGCTCGACCAGCACGCCAGCAGCATGGCGGCGCGCAGGTCGGCGTCGGCCTCGATCAGCCCGGAGATGTCGTAGACGACAGGGCGGTCGCGTCGCATCGAGGTCGTCGTCGGCTGCGAGAACACCTCGCCCAGGCGGCCGCCGCGGATCAGGCTGGTCAGCGACCGCTCCAGCCCCCCGGTGATGTTGTGGTACGTCTTCATCGAGCCCCGGTCGACCGCGACCTCGCGCAGCTCGGCCGGCGCGGCCTGGATGACGCGGAGCAGGTCGGCCAGCACCGGCACCCGGTCGCCCTCGCGGTCGAGCAGCCGCAGGGCCTGGTCGACGATCGACTCCTCGACGTCGGTCGGCGGCTGCTTGCGCATGATCGTCAGCAGCGCCGAGACCATCGTGATGCGACGGCCGTGGGCGTCCGCCTCGATCCCGTCGGCCAGGGTGTCGTGGCCGCTCGCGCGGAGCCGACGGGCCGCCTCGACCGACTCCCCGGGGTCGAGGACATTGATGTGGCCGCGCCCCCGGCCAAGCCGGATGACCTGCCCGCCCATCGCCTCGACAAGGTCGACGTAGTCGGGCCGCAGGTCGCCCAGCACCAGCGGCAGCGTGCCGAACCCGGCGAGGCCTCCGACCATCCGCCGCACCAGCGTCGACTTGCCGCGTCCGGGCAGCCCGAGGACGAACATGCTCGGGTTGCTGATCAGCTTCGCGCGCTGGAACCAGCTGATCGGGTCGCAGCACACCGTGGCGCCGCTGTGGAGGTGCCGGCCCAGCGGGACACCGACGACGGGACTGCCACTGCCGATCGCGAAGGGCCACAGACCGCACACCTGCACGGTGGTCCCGCGCCACATGTCGGGTAACTGCAGGTACTGCGAGGCGCCGCCGCCCCGGCCGCCCCAGCCGCGCCCGGCTGGGCGGTGTGGGCGGACCTCGTCCACCGTGGCGACCTCACCCGCCACGGCTGCCGCGTCGCGGCCGCCGCGGCCGCGCTTGCCGACGGCTCGGCGTCCTCGACGCCCTGGCGTGGGGCGGGTGCTGGTGGCCCGGTCGGCCCCGAACGGGTGGCTCATAGCTTCTCCCTGAGCAGGTCGGGCACGGTGACGTGCTTGGCCAGGTTCAGCCCCAGGGGCAGGGCGGCCGCGAACGCGGAGTCCTGCGACCCGTACACCGGCCGGAGCCGGACGCGTGCGGTCGCGGCGAGGTTGTCGATCGCCGCCGTCGCGTCACGTGCCTTGTCCGGGTCGACCACCGTGGCGGTGACGAGCATCCCGAAGTTGACCAGGCCCGCGCCGGACGCTTCCTCCGCTGCCGTGGCGGCGGCTGCGCGCACGCCGAGGCTGTCGCGGGCCGCGGTGCGGCGCCGGTTCGTCGCCTGGAACTCCGCGGCCCGCTGGTCGGACTCGACCAGCGCCGCGGTGCGGGCCGGGTCGACCGGCTGGTACAGCAGCGTGACCCGCTTGCGGGCGACGTCGCGGTGCGGCGCCAGCAGCCGGGCCAGCACGCCGGCCTGGACCAGTCCCCGAGGGGCCGAGGTCATCGCCCACGTGCGCGACCAGCCCGAGTCGTGCCGGTAGCCGGCCCACGTCGCCTCGGCCGCCGTCGGCCCGACGTCGGCCCACGACAGCTCGACCGGGTAACCGGCCGCGTGCGCCTCGTCGATCAGGATCGCCGCAGCCGGGTCGTACGCCACGCGGATCACCTCGCACAGCTCCTCGGCGTCCATCAGCGTCGCCGCCCCCGCGCCGGTCGCCTGCAGGTCACCGGTCAGACCCGGCAGCCGTGCGCCCAGCTCGCGGGCGACCTCCTCCGGCTCACGGCGCTTCCCGCCGGCACCCTTGCCGGAGAACGTCAGCGTCACGTACGCCTTCACCACCGACGACCCCGCCGGGTAGCGCGCGACGACCTCCTGCAGCATCGCCTTGCTGAACTCGTTCGCGTTCGGGTCGATGTTGAGCTCGACCTCGCGACGCAGGCGCAGCCCGGTGTCCGGGGCGGTCTCCACCGTCACCGACGCACCCTCGATGCCCGGCTCGTCGCCGAGGTTGCGCAGCCAGTGGCCCCAGTCGGCCACCCACATGTCGATCTCGTGCTCGTCAACGAGCGCCGCGCCGTTCGGCTCGGTCGCGATCACCACCGAGTAGCTCAACGTCTTCGGCGTGTAGAGCATCGCGAACGGCCGGTCGTAGCCGTCGTAGTGCTGGGTGAGCCGCGTCGCGGCCACGATCCCGGGCAGCTGGTAGGTGCCCCACCTCGATCGGCCCAGCGGCCCCGAGCGGTACAGGTGCGACCCGCCCGAGCGGGTCGACCACCAGCCCAGGCGCGCCCCAACTCGCTGGAAGACGTTGCGGTTGTGCACGTCGCGGATCGTCAGGGCCAAGATCAGCAGACCGAGTACGCCCGCGAACGCGAACGCCTCGATCACACCCACGGTCATGATCAGGACCACGGTCATCAGTAGGCCGACGACCAGCGCCCCGGTCCCGACCGTGCCGAGACCGAGCAGGCCCGGTGACGTCGGGCGACGCCAGTTGCCGTAGGTGCGAGCCCGGCCCCGCGTCGTCTCAACCGTTGCTGCCACTGGGCTCGCCTCCCTGTCCTGTCGCTTCGCCTGCCGCCCCGCTTGCCGCGTTGGCGGCGCTCTGGGCGGCCTGTCCGACCTGCCCGGCGGCCGCCCCGGCCACCATTCCGACGGGGCCGGCCGCGGCGCCCGCGGCTGCACCACCGGCCGCCGCACCACCGGCGCCCGCAGCGGCCCCTGACGCGGCCGTGCTGCCGCCGGCCGCCTGGGCCGCGGCCTGGGTGCTACTGCCGCCGCCCGACGCGGCGCCAGCGCCACTGGCGCCGTTGCTCCCCCCGCCAGCCGGGCCGCGGCCGCCCGAGCTGCCCCTGCCACTTGCACCACTCGCGCCGCTCGAGCCGGTGGCGCCTGTGCCGCTCGCACCGTTGGCACCTGACGGTGCGCCCGGTCCCGAGCCGCCCGAGCCGCTTCCGCCGCCCTGGGCCGACCCCGACGGCGGCTGAGATGCGCTGCCGCCCGCCCTGGAACCGCCTCCCGAGACCAGGCGACCGACCTGCGCCGCACCCGTCGGCAGCGCGGCCACCGCCCCGCTCGCGATCGCGCCGCCCGCGGCGCCACTGGCCAGGGAGCCGACCAGCGGGGTGACGAACCGCATCAACGCCGGAAGCGCCACAACAGCCAGGAGCATCAGCATCAGCCCGGTCAGGATCGACACCAGGGCGTCGTCGTCGTTGAAGACGTTCGAGCCGACCAGCTGGAACGCCGTCGCGTACACGATCGCCGCGGCCGGCTTGTACAGCAGGAACGCCACCAGCCAGCCGACGCACTTGCGGAACCAGCCGTGCCCCATCTCTGTGTTTGTCGCGGCCGCCGACAACGGGAGGATCCCGGCCAGGATCACCAGCAGCCCGCTACGCGCCACCATCAACGCGATCTGCACGAACGACGCCAGGCTCGCGATGATTCCTAGGATGATCACCAGCATCGCCCCCAGCGAGCCCCCGGCGGCAGGGTTCGCGCCCAACGCGAGCAGCGTGGAGATGTTCTTGCCAAAACAGGCCTTGTCGCTGCCCACGTCGCACTTCAACGAGCCCTGCAGCAGCCACACCGAGAACGAGTCCGACGCGGTGATGAAGAGCTGGGTGAAGGTCACCCCCGCACCTGCGACCACCAGGAGCGTGAACAGGCTCTTGACCAGTTCTTTGCCCGGGTCGGCCCGGTTCTCCCAAGCCATCCGAACGCCGGCCACGATCACCGACAGCACCGCCAGCGCGGCCATGTACCACCACAAGCCGCTCTGGATGAACAACGTCGCGCCGCCTACGCCGCGTGGACCGGCAGGCAGCAGCCCACCGATCAGGGAGCCGGCGCCTGAGATCAGCACCACCCCGCCGAGCACCAGGCCAAGCCGGCCCACGTTCAAGGCGCCCTCGCCGCGGCGGATGCTGGCCGAGATCAGCACCCCCAGCCAGAGCATCGAGAGGGCGGCCGCCGCCAGCCCGATCCACGTGATGTAGGCCAGCGCCGTGACCAGGCCTGCCGACCCCGGAGGGGCCGAGCTGGCCGGGATCGAGGACTCACCGGAGCCACCGGTCAGGTTCGGGGTGCCGATGTAGAGCCAGATCGTGCCCAGCGCCGCGATCGCCTTGCCGACCATCTCCATGACCGCGTCAGCGAAGTTCTGGATCGCATCGCCGACAGCGCTCGAGGCGATCTGACCGGCCTTGCAACCGAAGTCGAGCGCTCCGCACTCGTCCTCGTTCATCGTTCGATCACTACTCCCCCCACGGCAGATAGCCGCTGAGGTCGGGGATGGTGGCGGTGTCGAGCGGGCGCTGGACGTCCGCGCTGACCTTCCAGTCGCCGGACTGCCAAACGAGCTCGTAGACGGCCGACAGCACGAGGTTCTGATTCTGCGAGGACACCCGCGTGGCGAGGTCGACCCGAGCCGACGAGCCGTCGTAGCTGAGGACCCGGACGCCCGCGATCTTGATGCGGGTGTCCGGAGCACCGGTGACGGTGCCGATCTCGGTGAGCAGCTGGTCGCGGTAGCGCCCCTCGCCGAGCGCGTACTCCGCCCAACGCGCACCGACCTCCGGGTCGGAGCCCTGGGCGAGGGCGTTGGCCGCCATGACCGCGGCGCCCTCGGGCGAGTGCTGGAAGCAGAACCGGTAGCCCTCCGGTGCGGACTGTCCGGGGCCGAACTGGGGTGACGTCGGGTAGGCCGTGGTGCCCTGGTACTCCCACGCGGCGGTCGGCGCGGCCGTCAGCGTTCCCGTGGCCACCGACCCGGCCAGTCCGCAGACGCTGGCCGAGGGATCTGCCGTGGCTCCGGTGGGAGCCGGCGTGCCCACGGGTGTGCTCGATGTGGCAGGAGGCGTGGAGGCGTCGTCGCTGCGTCCGATGCGCACGGCGGCAATCACACCGAGCAGCCCGAGCACGACCACTAGGACAGCGGCCACCACGAACCCCGGGCGGGTGAATGGGGTCCGGCTGTCCTGCTCAGCGATGCTGTTGCGCTGCTCAACCATGGTGGCGTTCCTCTCGGCGGTTCGGTCAGCCCATCAGGGCGCTAACCATGCCAATCCCGCCGCCGATCACGATGGCACCGGCCATGGGCCAGAGGACCTTGGGCAGGGCGTCGCCGGCCTCGCCGCGCCGCAGGGCGACCGCGATGCCGATGCCGCCCACGATGATGGCGCCGCCGACGACCGCGAAGCCGATCCACTTGAGCCACGACAGGATGGTGTTGACGCCCCCGGTGCCCGGAGGCTGCACCGGTGCGGGGTCGGGGATCTGCAGCGGGACGAGCCCGAACAGGTGTGCTGCGGAGGCGACGAGTTCAGGCAGCGCCATCGTCGTAGTCCTTTCGAGTGGTGGCGCCTTGGGCTGCGCCGGTGGTGAGCAGGTGAATGTCGTTGACGAGTGACGTGACCTCTCGACCGGAGGTCGCCAGGTCGGGCGGCGCACCGAGGCGCCACGCTTCGGTCCAAGGCAGGAACCAAGTGCGGGGGTAGCCGCCGCTGATCAACTTGGCGAGGTCGCGAAGGGGCTTGGGCAAGCGTCCAGGCGCATCGGCCACGAGCACCAGTCCGAGCAGCTCGACGTCGGGCACCAGGCCCGACGCCCACTGTTTCGCGGCTGCTTTCGCGGCCATCAGCCCTCGTGCGTGCGTGCGCGCCACGACCAGGCAGTGGGCGGGCGCATCGGCTGCGCCGGGGTGCCAGGCGTGATTAGCGGCGGACCAGGCAGGAACGAGACCCGCGATGCTGGACTCAGCAGCTCCGCCGTGAGCGCCGACAACCCACAGGTCCGAGGTCCTGTCGCCACGGCGGCACACCGGTAGCTGGTCTACCTGGTCAGGAGCGGGAACGCCGCGCTGCGGTGCGGTCGGACCGACGGCAGCAGCAGTGGCCGGACGTGGACTCGTATCCGCATTTGGCGCCTCGTCGACCTCTTGGGGCAGCCAGGGATTGGCTCCTCCTGACGGCCGGGGCGCAAAGTGGTTGCGCTGCATGTTCGATTCCTCACTCGCTCGCCAGCGCTTCCGATAACTAAGGTTACTGCCACTGCGGCTAGAACCGTAACTGCTGTCGCTGACAGGGTCAACAACCTTGCGCGGCTGAGGGGGTGTGCGATGCTGACGCGACCTGGTTGTGAGGAGAGATCTACGTGGCTGAGCCGGACGAAGCCGATGACGGCGGTGTCCCTGGTCTCGCTGCGAAGCTGGAGCACCTATTCGCCACGGTGCCGAAGCCGACAGGCGGGCGCTACAGCAACGAGTCCGCATCGCAGGCCCTGGCCACCGCTGGGGTAAAGGTGTCGGCCGTCCACATCTCGCACCTGCGGTCGGGTCGGCGCAACAACCCGTCGGCTCGTCTGCTCGCCGCCCTTGCGGCCTTGTTCGGGGTGGAGATCGGCTACTTCTTCGACGCCGAGGTGGAGAGCAAGACGAACGACGAGCTCGCGGCGCTCAAGGCGCTCTCCGAGTCACGCGTTCAAGGGCTGATGGCGCGCTCGGGGATCAGCGAGAAGAACCTTCGGCACATGGACGCGATTATCGAGGCGATCAGGAAGGACGTTGAGCGCACTTCGCAGGAGCCGCACGAGGAGTCCTCGTGACCAGTTCGCGGAAGGCGAGGCCCGCGTGAAGCGACCCCGAGACCGGGCCGTCCGCGCGACCTGGCGGATGATCAGCGGCCTCATCCCAGGCGACGGGAACGTCGACGACTTCGTCGCCGCCGTGGCCGAGCAGCGTGACCGCCGCATCGCCGTGCTCGGCTGCTCCCTGCCCGATGACGGACCGTCCGGGTTCTGGGTGCAGACGGCCGACGCCGACTACATCCTCCACGCCGACTCGATCACGGCCGAGCACCGGGAGACGGTGATCTGCCACGAAGTCGCGCACATGGTGCTCGGTCACGTCGCCCGCGAGGGGCTGGCGGACACGCGAGCCATCGCCCCCTCGGTCTCGCCCGCGGTGGCCGCTCGCTTCCTCGCCCGCGAGGGGTACCCGGACGAGATCGAGTCCGACGCGGAGGCTCTCGGGACCCTGATCGCCGCCGAGCTGGTCGCCAGGGCCGACGCAGGGTCGCGCGCGGCCGCCCAGACCCAGGACCACATCTCCGCGCGCTTGCGATGATCGGGTACCTCATGGTGGCCCTGATGTGGGCCGCCGCGGCCTACCGGGTCGTGCTGTCCGTCCGGTCGGAGACGACGATGTGGCGCACGGCGTTCACCGCTTGCGCGGTTGGTGTGGCGCTTGCCACGACGACCGAGACCTTCGGCGATCAAATGATTGACGCCTGGTCGGGGGTGTGGAACCTCTCGCTGCTCCTCACCCGGGTCCTACTGACGGGCGCCGCCGTCGCGGCCTCGATCTACGTCGCAACGCTGAAGCGGCCGACGGTGACCCCATCGACGATCAGCCTCCGGCTGACCGTGGGAGGGCTGCTAGTGGCAGTGCAGACGGCGGCCTGGCTCGCGGCGCCCATCCATTCGCGTGAGCTCGCCACGACGGCGGAGGTCGACGGGTCGTCGTTCAGCGGGATGGTCTTCGTGGTGACCTTCGCGTCGGCGGTCGTCTGGGCGATGGTCGAGGTGGCGCAGTTCTGCTTTTCCCGAGCGCGTGGCCATACCGACCTTCCCCGCACGATCAGCCTCACCCTCAGCGGCAGCGCCTGCGCGGCAGGAGCCCTCCTGTTCGTCGCCGGCGTCGGGGCCTTCCTGGCGCGCCAGTTCCTCGGCGTCGACACGCAGGTCGTCTCCCAGACGGTCAACTCCGTGCTCCCGCTGGTGGTCGTGGTGTTGGCGCTGGGAACCCTCAGTCTCCTGATCGCACCACCAGCGCTCGACGTTGCCCGCCAGCTCCGCCGCTGGTGGTGGCTTAGGCCGTTGTGGCACGACCTCATCCGCCGGCGGCCCGAGGTCCACCTCGACGTACCGCGAACGGGCGGTCCGCGCAGACGTCTCCAGGTCCGGCTGCACAGGGTCGTGGTCGAGACCCACGACGCCCTCCGGCTGACGCCGGTGTCGGTCCCCGACGAAGCAGACCTGGACGACCTGGCCCGGGCCCTTCACCGGGTAGGCGGCCCGGCGACCGCGGCCGAGGTGTTTGGCAAGGTCAAGACCCTCGACGACAACGACCTGAACCAGCTGCTGACCCTGGCGCGCACCTACTCGAGGACCCGCCCGTGAACCTCTTGCCAATGCACCCCGCACGCTTCCGTCGCGTGCTAGCCACCAACGCTCGCAACCCCGACGTCGACTGGCACGACATTTACCGGCACTTTGTGTTGTGGGACTTCCCTGCCGAAACCCGAGGTGGGTTCCAGGTCGCGTTCTACCGCCCGCAGGCTGTTCCTCGCATGGCGGCCGTGCTGGCCGGCACCGGCCACATCAAGGCCAACCCGGGCCGGCGCACTCTCGACACCGGCATAGTCATCCTCGAGATCATCGAGGGGGGTTTCGACTCCCCTCGAGGCCAGAAGATGGTCCGGCTCCTGACGGCGCTGCACAACCGGCCCGACATCCTGCAGGAGGACCTGACCTACGTCCTCTGTGCGCTCATGGTCGTTCCGACCCGCTTCGTCGACCGCATGGGATGGCGTCCCGTGCTCGAGGTGGAGCGCATCGCGACCTGGCGGTTCTGGTCCGAGCTCGGGACCCGCATCGGGGTCGAGGACCTGCCCACCTCGTACCTCGACGCGGAGGACCGCTTCGACCGCTACGAGGCGGCCAACCTGGCGACGAGCCCAGACGGGCGAGCCCTCACCCAGATGATCGTCGGTGCCTTCGCCGGATGGATGCCGAAGCCGCTCAGCCCCTATCTGGCCGAGATCACCAGCTCGCTCATCGACGACCCGCTCTTCAGCGACGCCCTCGGTCTGCCGCGGCCTCGGCGGAGGACCAATGCCGCGCTCAACGCGCTGTACCGGGCTCGACGCATCCGCCAGCGGCTGAGCCCTCCTGCGAAGACCCCGGGGTTCGTCCCTGGTCAGACGGTCGGTGACGTGTACCCGAACGGCTACCAAATCGACGACATAGGACCGCGCGTAGCACATTAATCCGTTCCGTAGTTAGTGTTAGGTTACGAGGAACCTGTAACTAACGAACGGACGTACGTGTCATGCGCACCAGGCCTGGCTGGGTCGCCGTCGTGGTGTTCGTGCTGCCGCTCGTCCTGATCTTCTCGCTGCTGGTGTTCGTCGTCCTCACCACGAAGGACTGCACGACAGCCTCGGCGCTCGAGCAGGTCAACGTGCCCGCGACGCCCGTGCAGGTTCACTCCTCCGCACCGTTCACCGCCCGCGTCAGCAGCTGGAACGGATTCGCGGGCAACTCCACGTCCCGGGTGATCGGCGGCGTGCGCGCCGCCATCGACGGCGGCGCGACCGTGATCGGGCTGCAGGAGATCAGCCAGCGCGCCAAGCAGGACGCGCTGGCCGCTGCCCTGCGCCAGGACGGCTGGGCGATGTCCAGCACCCCGCACGCGGCGCGCATCGTGTGGGACAACGCTCGGTACAAGGTCCTCGCCCAGGGCGCGCAGAAGGTGTTCGACCTCGAGCGGATCGAGAACGGTGCCTCTGGGACCAGCATCGGGCCTAAGTGGGTGCAGTGGGTCCAGCTGCAGGACCGCGAGACCGGCGCCGCGTTCTCCGTGGTCAACCAGCACATCGTGCCGACCATCGACCGCGGCGGGCACCCTGACACTCGCTCCCCCCGCCGCCTTGCGCTGGCCTACAAGCAGCTGGCCTCCGAGGTCAGCCTGGTCGGCACGCTGCGCCCCTACGGCCCGGTCGCGGTCACGGGCGACTTCAACATCGACGCCAAGGCCGACGCGAAGGTCCGCGACCCGCACTTCCCCTACGTCACGTTCGGCTCGATCGGGGTGGTGTCGAACTACTCCCAGTTCGGCATCGCCAGCCCGAAGTCGCACGACGACCGCTCGATCGACTACGTGTGGCTGACCGGCGACACCGGTCGGTTCCTCAACCACAAGGTCCTGGGCCACTTCGGCTCCGACCACCGCCCGGTCATTGCCACCTTCACCCGCCGAGGCGCTACCGGTGCGGCCGCACCGTCGACCGGTGCGTCGACCGCGCCGTCGCCGGTGGCCGTTGCGTCGAGCCAGGGCAGCCAGCCCGTGCCGACGAGCCTGACCGTCCAGGTCGGCGGCCGGCCGGTGAAGCTCGACGCCGAGCAGATCAAGGTCGCCGCCACCACGATCAGCGAGGGCAAGGCCCTCGGCGTCCCCCAGCGCGGCTGGGTCGTGGCCCTCTCAGCGGCCGGGGCCGAGTCCGGCATCCGCAACCTCGACCATGGCGACCGTGACTCCGTCGGCCCCTGGCAGATGCGCCCCTCCACCGGCTGGGGCACCGTCGCGCAGATCCGCAACGTCCAGCTCGCCGCCCGCGCGTTCTACGGCAAGGCCGACCACACCAACAACCCCGGCCTGACCGACGTCAAGGGCTGGCAGCAGATGACGATCGCGCAGGCCGCGCAGGCGGTCGAGCGCAGCGCCTTCCCCGACGCCTACACCAAGTGGGAGGCCGCCGCGCAGAGCATCGTCGACCAGCTCGGCAACTCGACCGGCGCCGGAGCGGCCGTCGGCGCCGACGGCTGCCCGGTCGGCGGCGGGGCCGGGCTCGGTGACTGCCCGCCGACCAGCCTGCCCGCCGAGAAGGTCCTCAGCCCTGACGGGCTGCTCGTGCTGCGCTGCGCCGCCGCGCAGTTCCCGGCCGTCAAGGACATCGGCACCTACCCCGGCCACCTGCCCTCGCAGGACAAGGCCGTCGACATCATGATCCCCGGCTGGGACACCGCCGGCGGGAAGGCCCTTGGTGACCAGGTCGCCGCCTGGGTGAAGGACCACCACGCCGAGCTCGGCGTGCAGTACGTCATCTGGAACGCCAAGATCTGGAACATCGAGCGCGACAGCGAGGGCTGGCGCCCCTACGCCAGCATCACCGGCCACGACGACCCGTCCTCGCTGCACTACAACCACGTGCACGTCTCGGTGTACGGGAACAAGGGCACCGGGCCCACCGGCTCGAGCGGCGCCGTCGGCCCCGGCGGCTGGCACACCCCGGTGGGGAACCCGTCGCGCGTCGGCTGCGCCTTCGGCTGCTACAGCGGCCACACCGGGCAGGACTTCCCCGCCCCGGTCGGCACCCCCGTCTACGCCGTCACCAACGCCACGGTGGTCCGCTCGGAGTCGATCACCTCGGGCGGCACCTGCACCACCCTGCCGATCTGCGGGTCGAACCGGGTCAGCTACGGCAACCTGATCGTCCTCAAGCTCGCCGACGGCACCACCAGCACCGCCTGGTACGCCCACCTGTCCGCCCGCAACGTCCGCGCCGGCCAGACCGTCGCCGCCGGCCAGGTCATCGGCGCCGTCGGCTACGAGGGCCACGTCATCCCCAAGGGACCGGGCGGTGCGCACCTGCACTTCGAGATCCGCCGCGGCGGCACACCGGTCAACCCCATGCCCTACCTGCGCTCCAAAGGAGTCCAGCCGTGACCTCCCGCTTCAAGCTCCTGCTCGCCGTCCTCGTCGGCCTGGTCGTGGCCCTGACCGCCGTACTGGTCTGGACGCTGACGCGCCCACCCGCGGCGTCAGCGCCGGCCCAGCCGGTCAGCACGCCGGCCCCGACGTTCAACCCGAGCGCCGGCGACGCCCACGACGAGGAGGACCACGCCTCCGACCCCGCCCTCGACCAGGAGGCGGCCTGGCGGCCCGTCGTCGAGCACTTCGCCCGCGGCTTCACCGACACCAGCGGCGGCGCCCGATCCTGGCGCACACGCCTGACCGGTGACCGGACCCCGCCCTACGTCACCGAAGAGGTCGCCCAGCAGCTCGCCACCGTCGACGTCGGCAACGTCCCCAAGGGCCGCTACGACACCTACGAGGTGGTCAAGAGCACCGCCTACGACGTCGCGGTCCGCGTCGACTACCGCGAGGGCTGGTCGATGGTGCTCTACCTCAACACCGACGGCACCAACTGGCAGGTCTACGCCTACGACAAGTACGAGGAGTGACCCACATGACCGACCTCTCCACCCTGCCCCGCTTCCCACGCGTCGAGGCCAAGACCCACCCCGACGGCAGCGGCGAGCTCACGATCAACGGCACCAGCCACCCCATCGCCACCGCCGACGCCGCAGATGCCCGCGCCGAGATGACGCGACGGGTCGCCGACCTCGCCACCAAGATCGGCCGACCCATCCGGGTGGCCACCCACGAGCCGGAAGGCAGCTGGCCCATCGTCGTGCACCCCGACGGCGCCGTGGAACCGGACACCGACGCCCCGGCCCCGGCCGCGCCTTCGCGGCGGGGCCGCGCCGCGGCGCAACCCGCGGCCGGCGCACGGCCCGGGCGGCGTCGCGCCGAAGCGGCAGACAGTGCCGCCGGAGCCGCCCGGACCGCCGAGAAACCCGAAGTCGAGCACCAGGTGGTCGGCACCGCTCCCGAGGTTCCGCCGGCTGCTAAACAGCCGTCCAGCGGCGTCGAGGCCGGCCCGGTCAGCACGGTCCCCGAACCCGGCCTAGCCGAAGGGCAGACCCGTGCCGCCGCGGCCCTGCCGGCGCTGGCGCCGGAGGCGCCCGCCGCCCGGGACCTCCGAGGTGGTCCAGCACCCGCGGACGCGCCGGCACCCGTCCTGCCTTCCTGGCAGCCGACGGTGACACGGGCGCCGGCGGCCGAAGCGCCCGTGTCCCTGCCGACGGTCAACGACCTGCTGAGCGGCCGTCCAGAGGCCGACCCGGGCCCGGCCGACCTCGGCTGGCGCGGCCAGACCAACCGACTCAGCCTCGGACTCGTCCGTCTCCGTCCCGGCCCGGCCGAGGCTGCGCACCGCGCCGCCCTGACTGAGGTGCGTCGCAGCCTGTCCGGGCCCAAGACCGTCGTCGTGGTAAACCCCAAGGGCGGGGCGCACAAGACCACCACCACCCTGCTGCTCGCAGCCACCTTCGGCCAGTACCGCGGCGGCTACACCCTCGCGTGGGACAACAACGAGACCCGCGGCACCCTCGGCTGGCGAGCCCAGCCGGCAGGGCACGCCCGCACCGCGACAGACCTGCTCGCCGACCTCGACCGGTTCGCCACCGCGACCCGGGGCCGCGTCGGCGACCTCGACCACTACGTCCGTCCCCAGACAGCAGCCCACTTCGACGTCCTCGCCTCCGACGAGGACGCCGCCGCGGCCGCAACCATCGACGCCGACGCGTTCGCCCGGCTCCACGCCACCCTGACGCGCTTCTACCGCGTCCTCATCGTCGACACCGGCAACAACATGCGCGCCCCCAACTGGGGCGCAGCCATCGACGCCGCCGACCAGCTCGTCATCATCTCCACCATTCGCGAGGACACCGCCGCCACCGCGGCCTGGCTCGTCGACGGACTCCGAGCCCGCGGGCAAGACGCCAAGGTCGCCCAGGCCGTCACGCTCCTCGCCGCGCCCGACTCACGCCCCGCCGAGCAAGGCCTGCGAGCCAGGTTGCACGACCACTTCGGCCAGCTCACCCGCACCGTGCTCGACGTCCCCTACGACCCCGCCCTCGCCGCCGGAGCCCCGGTCGACATCGACCAGCTCCACGCCGGTACACGCGAGGCATGGCTCAAGGCTGCAGCAGTCGTCGCCGAAGGCCTCTGATGATCGAAAGCGAAGCCGTTCCCGGCGTGTCTATGAAACGAAATGCGTCGAGCTGCGACAGCATCGCGGTCATGGGCCGACCACGACGCCTCGACCGGGTGCTGACGCGCAGCGTCGGCGCAGCTGTCCCCATCGAGGACGCGGACCGCATGGCCGAACTGTGCGCCCGCGTCGGAGTCAGCCAGTCCGACGTCGTCCGAGCCGCGGTTTACGCCTTCATGGCCGAGCACGCCGCCGACGAAGGCTCCCAGGAGGTGCTGCCGCTGCGTCAAGCGGGCTAGAAACCCGTGACAACCACATAACGACAAGAGGCCCCGCCAGACGGCGGGGCCCCTAGGTCCGAGAAAGACCCGACTGCTTGGCGGCGCGAGGGTCGATCTCATCAGACAGAGCTCGCCTTTGGCGTGCTCGGAGGTCTTGTCCTTGACTGTAGCAGCCAAGGCGGCTGTCAGGCATGCCCTCGTTCGTCGTGTTCCCGGACACCCAGCACCGACTGCAGCACCACATGCAGCGCTGCCGGTCAGGCCACGGCGGGTCGAGGACTGGCAGCACGCCCACCGCATCCTCGCCCTCGCCCCCAACAACCGGGCGGTCCTGCCCCGATGGGGCCTGCACTCCCCCGTTCGCTCCGCACCGGCCCCAGCCGGCGCGTACACCGGGACTGTCGGCTGGAGCTCGCGGGAGCACTACCTCCGCGTCGTGGTGCCCATCACGCTCCAGCTGCACCGTGCCGTGCTGCGCCGACACGAGATCGCCGTGGACACCTTCCGACGGTTCCTCGCCGCGAAGTCCCTGTACGCCCAGGAGCAGCACAGCGGTCGCACGGTGATCGTGCGACCCGACACCGTCGCCGGTCTCGCCGGGCTCTCCGAGCGGCACGTACAAAAGTGCAACCGAGCAGCCCGCGAGCTCGGCCTGGAGATCGTCCTCGAGACCGGGCGCATGCTCTCTGAGCTCGAGGTCTACGCGGCGCGCCGACGTGGATCGCCGCAGCGTGGGTTATCCACAGTCACGGCCTTTGTCGTTCCTGGTGCTGTGAAGCTTCTTGTGTATTCCGCCACCCCTACCAGAGGTGGAGGTTCTAGTAGTTTCGTTAAGAAAAGTTCTACCTTCGAAGCACGCTCCGCAGGGCCAAAGGGCGCTCCGCTTCGCTCCGCACCATCACCAACGAAGCCGGTGACCCGGTCGAAGCTCCCAGGATGGCGTCTGGCCGTCGATCTGACCGACCAAGCGGTGTTCCTCCGGCGGTGCCCACCGAGTCGTGTGGCGCCGCAGCTGGCGCGCTTCACTCGTTGCTCACACCGGTGGACCGCGACCCAGCTCGTCCGCGCCATGGACCAGGTCAACATCCGGCTGGGCTACTCATCACCAGCGCGAGCCAACCGCAGCCCCTGGGCGCTCCTGAAGTGGTACCTGCAACAGATCGACGAAGTGGCTGACGCACCAGGCTTCGGTCGGAGCGTTGGTTAGCCATATGGCGTCCCATACGGCCAGCCACAAGGACGCGCATACCGCGCGGCATCTGAGGCGGCTTACGTCTACGCGTACGGCGTGCCCAGTGAGAAACCGAGTGATGTCTCATCTGCGCGACACGGCTTGCCTGCCGAAGAAGGCGCTTCTTGGCCTGCATATGGGATGCCATATGGCGCGCAGGTTGGGGTGTACGTCGGCGCGCCTCACGCGTTGCCCGAACGAGAGGAGCCAATCTCGTCACGTGGACGGGACGCAGACTGCAGCGCTGTCACGGGTGGTGTGCGTGGCGAACGGCAAGGGTGGGGTGTCGAAGACGTCGGTGGCGGCCAACGTCGCTGGTCTCGCCGCCGCCGGCGGGTTCCGTGTGCTGCTCGTGGACCTCGACCCGCAGGGCGACCTGTCCGACGACCTCGGCTACTACGACAACCCGGACGACGACCAGGGCCAGCAGCTCGCTGAGGCGTTGATCACCGGGGCGGCTCTGACAGCGAACCTTGCAGGCGTGCGAGACCGGCTTGACGTCGTCAGCGGGGGAGCGTGGCTCGGCGACGCGACCGAGCAGCTCGCCCATGACCTGAAGCGCGGCCGCCCCGCAGGGGCGGTCCTGGGCGCGGTCCTCGCCCCGCTCGCCGGCGGGTACGACCTCATCCTGATCGACACCCCGCCGATCGACGCGACACTGCAGACGATCGCGCTGGCTGCCGCGCGCTGGCTTCTGATTCCGACCCGTGCCGACGCCTCGAGCATCCGAGGGATCCGCCGGATCGCCGAACGACTTCAAGACACGACCCACCAGATCGACCTGCTCGGGGTGGTCCTGACAGGGGTCCCCACCTCCGCCCGGCGCATCCGCGCCGACGCGGCTGCCGACATCCAGGCCGTCCTTGGGGGAGTGGCCCCACTGCTGGAGGCCACCGTCCGCGCCAGCGACGCGGTGGCCCGAAGCACCCGCGACCGCGGGCTCCTGGTCCACGAGCTCGCCGAGCAGGTCGAGGGCGCGCAGCCGTACTGGCAGGCGCTGCGGCAGGGCCGCAGCCCAGCACGCCTACCCAGCAGCGCCCCGGCGTTGGCCGACGACTACGTCCGCCTCACCGAGGAGGTCCTCAAACGGATCGCCGAGCTCGAGACGACCACCACGACAGGAGTGGCGTGATGCCCGACCGGTTCGCCTCCATCAGCACCCTGCTCCCGACCCGACCGACAGTTGAACCAGTCCGAGACCAGCCGTCTGAGGCAGAGCCTGACGCCGCCTCAGAAGGAGCTTTCAGGTCGAGCGCCCGGCCCGTACCGGCGCGTAGCCGTGCCCCGCGCCGGGCAACTGACCAACCCAAGGCCCGAGCGTCTGACGCGGCGGACGGCGGGACCCGGCGCGTCGCGTTCCGGCTCAACCCCGACTTGCACCAACAGCTCAGCGAGAGGGCGACCAAGACCAGGACCAGCAAAGGCAACGTCGTCCTCGACGCCATCGAGGACGCTCACGCCGCCGGCGCCCTCACCCACCAGGAACCACACACCCGGACCGGCATGTTCGCCCGCACCCCCGACCGAGGCCCGGCCGCGCCGACCGTGCTCGTCGAGATCAGGCTGACCAGCCAGGCGGTCCGCACCCTCGACCAGCTCGTCGAGCGCACCAAGCAGCCGACCCGGACCCAGCTACTGCACGCCGCGCTGAGCCACCACTTCCGACAGACCTCCGCAGACGACTCCGGCCGGCCGTAGCCCGGCCGCAGCGCAGCCACGCTTCGACACACCTCCACCAGGAGAGGTGTCAGAAGCCGGGATCGGCCTCGTGCGCGGCCGCGGTCGACCTCGGCACGCGGGAGGCGGTGCGTCGGACTCGCCCGGTCGCTTTGAGGTAGCGGTCGCGGGCGCTGTCCTTGGACAACCCGAGCTCGGCGCCGATCTGCACATATGAGGAGCCGGCGTCGCGCAAGCGCACGATGTCGGCCGGGTCGACGTCCGGGGCCGGACTGGTCAGGGGGCGCCCGCTCGGCCGCGCACGCAGCCCTGCCTCCCGGAAGCGGCGCACGACGTAACTCTTCGTGCAGCCCAGCTCGGCGGCGACCTGGGAGAAGCTCATCCCGCCCACGTACAGCCGATGTGCCTCGTCCAGGTCCAACCTCGACCACCGCTTGCCCAGCGTGCCCACAGCCTGACGTCCTCCCCACGCCTCTCCCAGCACCAGCGCTGGCTTCGCGCGCCGGCGCCTGATCGGCCAACGCCTGCATGCCTACCGACATTCTCGCGGTCACCCTGCTCCTCAGCAGCGTCCGCCAGTCCCGAGCTCGGCGCTCTCAGGTACTAGTTCACTCCACGCCAGCACGCGACCTCAGCCAGATCGACCCGTACGCCGACCATCCGGCCCGCCGCCGGTGCCAGCTGCAGTTCACGGGCAGCGTCAGGGCGACAAGATCTGTCGGACGTTCTCGCACGGTGTGGGGCCGCGAGTCGAGCCGGTCTGAGTGCTGGCGGCTTGCACCACGGTCGCGGCGAGGCCGCGAAGCTTCAGGTTGCCCGACGAGGACACCCTTCTGAGGATCGCGAACGCGACGTCGGGGTCCACGCCGTAGCAGCCCATCAGGACGCCCTTGGCCTGCTCGATGACCGGCATCGAGGCCGCCATCGCGCGTAGTGCGTCCAGGTCCATCGAGTCGAGCCGCTCAAGCCGTTCCTGCTCGCTCGACCCGTCCCAGTTCTGAGGCCGCCCGGACGCGGGGGTGGAGGTAGTGGCCCCGGTCTGGGCGCCGCTGCTGTCAGGGAGGGCGTGGAGCGACACAAGAACTCCCTTCGGTTCGTCGCACGGCTGGAGATGCTCCTGCATGCAGCTGGCTCCCCAGGCGTTTACAAGGTAAGCCTGTCGCGTACGACTGACCAGTACCCGTCCTGGTGTCTGATCGTCCTGCCCACCCGTTCCAAGACCGTCTGACCCCGCTGCCACCCGATCTGACCCCGCTGTCAGCCCGCGATCGTCGCCCCGCCCAAGGCCGTGGGCCGATCAAGCGGAACGGACCTCGGTCTCAACCTGCCTGGTCGATGTCGTCGGCGTGACCGCCCGCCGTCCTGGTCGTGAGGTCGTGGGCGATGGTCGCGAGCGAGTCCGATACGAGCTCGAGGTTGGCGGGGTCGATCCGGTCGAGAGTGGCGTCCAGCCACTCGTGGCTCTGCACCACGAGCGTCGCGCCGCGCTCGGTGACCCGAATCGTGGTGCGTCGACGGTCGTGCGGATGCTGGACGCGCTCGGCCACTCCTTGACGCTCGAGGCGGTCGACGAGCGCAGTCAGCGCGCTGCTCGTCAGGCCGAGATCGCGGGCCAGCTCAGACTGGCCGCTGCTGCCGTGGACCTCGAGGTAGGACAACGCCTGGCACTCGGTCGTGCCCAGACCGATCGCCTCGGCCATGGCCTGACGGTAGTGCTCACCGGCCAGGATGAGCATCCGCAAGTTCCGGATCGCTCGGTCCTTCTCAGAGCTCTCAGCGTCGATGTGCGTCTCCTGTCCACAGGACAACCGCTGAGCGGGTGTCTTCGGCTGCACGAAGCCCTTCAACTGCACAGACAGCGCCGCGGTAGGGCGCCACGAGTACAGCTCACCGAATTGTTACCCAGGTCGGAATATCGTAGCGGGACGCGGTTGCACTGGTTCTGACTAGCCCGGACGTCCGGTACCGGTCTCGACCGGGTTCACCAGAGCCGAGGGCGCGACAGTTCTCAAGTCCCGCTTCAGGCCTTCGAGGTCTATGAGGTCGGCCTCGAGCGTCAGCGCCCAGGTCAGCGGGACCGGCCGCGTCTCGTGACCCTCGAAGCCGGCACGGCCGAGGACGGTCTTCGCGGCCTCGTGCTCCTCCGCGCTGGTCGTCGTGATCCGAAGCTCCATCCGCGCAGCATCCCAAAGCGCGCCGAGGACCCTGCTGGAAGGTCTCGTGCGTCGACGAACCAAGGCGCGGCCTCAAGCCAGGCTTGGTGCGCTCAGGGGCTGGCGTCGAAGTCCTGGCTTGGACGCACCGCCCGGCTGTTGCTACTTCCGGTCGGGGTACGGGTCGTTCTTCGAGTCGCCGCCGCTGAGGGTCTCCCAGTGCCCGTTGCCGCAGCTCGGGCAGGGCGGCAGGTGCTTCGTGGAGGTGACGCCGAGCTCGTAGCCGCAGGCGGTGCACTTGTAGGTGCCGGAGGAGACGTCGCTGCCGGCGGGGACTGGTTCAGCCATCCCCAGATCTTCGCAGCGCGCGGCCTGGTTTGGCTGCCCGTACACGGAGGGCACCGAAGGGTTGCTCCTGAGCGGGGACAGCCCGCGAGGCAGTCGACGAGCTGGACTGATCGGTGCCGCTGCGCGGCGCTGTCTCTTCGAGGGATTTCTCCCCTTCTGGGCGGTTCATGGTGGGCCGTCCGGCCAGAACGCGCAACCCCCCGCCTACGGCGCCCTCCACGAACTTTCTGGCCCTACGGGTCCGCGCTGGCGCGCCCAGAAACTTCCCTCCGGGGTTCCGGGGGTTGCCCAACCTGACCTCCCGGCCCATCCACTCGCTCACCCAGCAGGGAAGAAAACGGTCGGGGGCCACCAGGCATCCACACCGGCTTCCCGTCCGAGCGGAGGAACCGCCCATGTTCGAGCCCACCGACACCACCACGACCCACACGATCACGAAGGCGGGCCCGGTGGTGGCCTGGCGCGGCGGCCCGGTCCGCGCGACGTACCCGTGCCCTGAGCCGGGGATGGTGACCGACCACTTCGGCCTGCACCTGACCAAGCTTCCTAGGACTCACACCACGCCGTACTCGTACTGCCCGCGCTGCGTCGGCTACGCCACTGTCACCGTCGACCTGCCACCGCTGCCCGACCCGCTCGAGGTCGGCGACGGCTACGACTGGATGGCCGAGCTGCGCGGCGGCTGGGTCGCGCTCGCCCTGTGGGGCCGCGACGGCTGGGACCTGGGCCAGTGGCCCTACCAGGTTCTCGCGGTGTGCCCGCCCCGGCACGTGGCCGACTCCCGATCGTTCGGGATGGCCACCTACACCGAAGGAGACATCGAGGTCAGCGCTCACCCCACCCAAGAAGCCCTGGTCGACGCGATCAGCCGCTACGCCCACGGCGTGTGGCTCCTCGCCGGCAACGGCCCTAGCGACCTGCCCCAGCGGTACGAAGACGTGCCCGACCTCTACCGGGTCGCGTTCGACGGTGCTCGCCTGATCGCGGAGACCAACTAGGAGGTGATCCCGTCTAACGAGTGGGCCGGCGCTGGTGCGCCGGCCCACCCGCGCGCCTGCCTCGGCAGGCGGCCCAAGGGGGAGTGCGGTGCAGCTCGAGGTCTCCTGCCCGCACCGCCCGCGGCCTGACCCGGCGGACGGTTCCTCCGCAGCCCGGCCTGACCCTGCCGCGGGTGCCGGGGCGGCTTGTGCGGCGCGTAGATCGTCGCCGGCCCGCGGTCGT
>Ga0210040_10003115_pt1 | contig 22672 bp, 20 predicted proteins | sample CryGeyCG12114_NA_FD_185462 | JGI IMG/M metagenome (GOLD analysis project Ga0210040, IMG submission 185462) | Groundwater microbial communities from aquifer - Crystal Geyser CG19_WC_8/21/14_NA (SPAdes) (version 2) | ecosystem: Environmental > Aquatic > Deep subsurface > Groundwater | place: USA...
GTGAGCTCATTCGCACATTTGCTGTGATTCACAGCAAATGTGTTTTAACAATTATAGGGGGATTATTTACTAAATATCATCATTTATTGATAAAAATTAGCATATGAAAATTCCCGAAATTCCCGGGAATAAGAAGTGATTCCCGGGAATTTTCCCGGCCTAGAAAATCCTCTATTTCCCGGGAGCCCGGGAACGGGAATTCCCGGGAGCGTAATCTCTACTACGCAGCTTGAGCTAAGAACTTACTCTAAACGATAAATTGAACACTAACTGGTTGTTTTAACTAAAATAACTTTATTATAAAAATAAACAGCTGTTTTTCAGCACTTTTTTGCTGCATACAAATCATCTCTAGCTTTCACCAATGCAACTACTACAGACGGATCCGCCAATGTTGAAACATCTCCTAAATCATCAATAGTCCCACCTGCTGCTATTTTCCGCAAAATACGTCTCATGATTTTTCCTGACCGAGTTTTGGGGAGAGAGCTATTAAACTGAAATCCAAAAAACATTATTTCCAAACTAATGTGATTTTCAAATCCCAAATCTATAAATTGTGCATTCATTCTTTACCACAATATAATCCGGAATGGCGAATCCAGCAATTTTGGATTTGCATAGGGCTTTCAATTCGCTCTCCAACACAGATCTATCCATTTTCTTTCCTTCTTGTTTTAACACAGCAAACACAAAAATACCTTCACCTTTTACATCATGTGGGTAACCCACCACGGCAGTTTCACTTAACATGGGATGGGTGTTCTAAAAATATGAAAAATGTAAAAAAAATTGCTTCACTGTAAATTTTTTCTAAATAAGTGCTTACCAGAGCACACTCTACTTCTGCAGTGCCTAGCCTATGTCCCGTAATATTAATGACATCATCCATTCTGCCCGTGATTTTCCAATGCCCATCCGCATTGATCATAGCCCCGTCCCCGGAGAAATAATATGGCGGGTAGTCAGCGAAATATGTTTTTATGAATCGTTCATGATCTTCCCAAATTGTTAAGGCCATTCCTGGCCAAGGTTTTTCAATGCAAAGCGGCCCTTCATTATTTTCAGTAGATGCAAGTTTTGGCTTCACTCCGTAGAGTGGACGCATTGGCATTGCTGGATGGATTGGATCATATTTACCACTTGGTCTGGGGGACAGCATTATTCCACCAGTTTCTGAATTTTTACACAAAATGGTTTACTGTTTTGTTTTACTGCTAAAAATGCATTTTTTTAGCTTACCAGTTTGCCACCATGTGTCCACGATATCACAATTGCTGTTCCCAACCACTCTATGGTACCATTCCCACGCATCATGATTGATGGGTTCTCCAACGGAGCCCAAAACACGTAAACTCGATCTATCATACTTTTCTACCCATTCTGATCCATATTTTAGAAGAAGTCGAATCGCTGTGGGTGCGCAATACATGTGGGTCAGTTTAAGGCGTTCGACTGTCTCCCAATATCTCCCTGAAATACACAGCGGGGTAAAATTAGGCCATGAAAAACTGTTTTTGAACTTTTAAAATCATACGCCAAGGAAAAAAGTATTTACCAGGATTTGGATACAATGGAGTGGACTCGTATAACAAAGTTGTGATGCCATTTGCTAATGGTCCATACATAACATAGGAATGACCTGTAATCCAGCCAATATCGGCAACGCATCCGAATCTATCTCCCGGATGGGCATCAAATACGTTCTAAAAATCGATTGCATTTCATAAGTAAATTATTAGCTTGAGATTCTTTTTCTACGTGCATTACTTACTTGGTGAGTGAACATAGCATACAGCAAATAACCTGCAGTGGAATGAACAATGCCTAGGAAAAAAGAATAATTTAAATACCATTTTCATAAGTTGATTAGCAAACAAACGATGACATGAATTTCCTAGAACTCCATACCTTTGGGTTTTCCTGTACTCCCACTGGTATACAGCATGAACAAAGGGTCGTTACTATCCATGTATTCAATGAAATCACTACTTTTCGCATCGGTTGGCAAAACTTCGTCCAAAAAGTAATCGCGAGGGCGTTCCATTGCTACTGATTTGTCCCCATCGCGAGAACATACTAAAACAGTGCGTACACTGGGGCAAGATTTCAAGGCTTCGTTTGCAACTTTTTTCAATTCTATTTTTTTTCCCCCTCTGACTGCAATGTCTGCTGTTATCACTGCGGCGCATTGAGCTAGTGAAAAAAAGCCCGCTCGCGTTAGACGTACACTACAAATGCCATCTAGCGGAAATATTCATACTTACCATCGTTAATTCGGGAGGCTAATGCCTGACTACTGAATCCGGCAAAAACCATGGAATGAATTGCACCGATTCTGGCACAAGCCAAAGCCATTGCTACAGCAATGGGACCACATGGCATGTAAAATGCGACACGATCCCCTTTTTTTAATTTGGCTACATTCCGTAAAACCCATGCATAGTTCAGAACCATGGTATGTAATTGTTGAAAAGTGATTTCTTCATGTTGATTGGGTTCATCTTTTTCGTAAATTAAGGCTACACGGTCTGGAGCTTCCAATGCATGCCTGTCCACGCAGTTTACTGAAAAATAATGATTTTTTTTTCAAATTTTGAATACATTCAACGTTAAAGTGTTTGTCTTTTGGTTACCAGAAGCATTCAACTTTCCACCGACAAACCATCTAGATTTGCCCTGTGCAAAATCCCCTTGCAATACATGAGCGAATTTTTCCTTCCACTGCAGTCTGTTTGCGATGCAGCCCCAGAATTTCTCGGGCTATTCAATAATGGAAAAAGTGATTGAAATAAAATCTTTACAATGCAAATAGTTCAGTATGAGTTAAAGGATGAACATACCTCATCAACACTGAATTTATAAAGGGATTTGTAGCTTTTGACAGAAGGATCAACTCCTTCAATTTCAGGAATATGAGTTGTCAAATACGGCCGAACAGGTTTAAAATTCCCATTGAATTGTCCAATGTAAAACCATTGATTCAGTGTTTTACTAGAAACTTTTATCTGTTTTAACATTTTTTCTGATCACAGATCACACAATGAAATAGTGTCAAGGTCCGCTGTGTATGTATTGCTAACTCACTATAACTAACTAGCCTAAATCTTGAGCAATTGGGTATATTTTTCACAGTTCAACACAATTTTGTACTCCAGTTGATTTCACTATTGTCAATTTTGCATACCATTTAATGTGACAGTTTTCAGTCACGCACGGAATAACTAATGTAGACTTGAGAACGAACCAAAAACCACACACATGTATGGTTTGTGTCTAAATTTTTTGCACACTATCAATATGCCTGCCCCATGTATTTTCTGAGCACACAACACACTATTAGAGTCCATTCCATAACAAGAATGAATTCATGTCAGGATTATCTGTATTATCACTTACACATTATGCACACCGACAAAATAAACAAGTTTATCCTACTGAGGAAAAATGTATAAGAAACAGATTAAATGATTGTATCGAGGCTTATGCAAGTAAGCACATTAATGTTAAACGAAGAGTAAAGTTGGGCTATAGTGTGTATATCTTACTTATAGTGGCCAGATGACATTGACAACTTTACAAACGGTAGGTAACAACGATGGTATTACGTAGTAAAGCAAGTTGCTGTGTATCTTGAGCCAGTTGAGAATTAATTGTTCAACACAGGTTGCTTATTAGAAAGAATAATAATAAATTCTTGTATGCATAGAACGAACAGAAATGTGCCTGCAAGGAATATTATCATTCGTGCAGTGTAAACAAAACAGCACCAGCACATGCAGTATTATTATTGTGAATGAGGTAAAACAGGCCAATGTCAACTTCCGATCGCGCACATATAAAGTCTGACTACATTTATGTATATGGACAGGAATGTAGCGCACATTGACCCATATACTGAAACGTAGGGATGGAGAAAGTGTGATATATCGGTTTGGCATGATTTCAACGGGTCCATATCCGCGAGTAGTACCATGGCACTGAAAATATTTGGGAACTTACGGAAATAGACGAGTGAATGGGAAAAATATGCATGCGAGAATTCATGTGATTCAAAATTAGTAGATGGAACAAAATGCATTTATAATCTGTCTACGATCATATTAGGCAAAACGATTTATTTTGTCAACATTTACATACAAATTTTAGTCACAAAATGACAAGAAAAAATTTACTCCCAACAATGAAACATTATATAAACGCTTCCATGTGCAAACTCATAGCTCACTCACTAGACATTACAAGGACTAACTAACTAATTATTAGAAAAACTACTTTTGTGTACTTACATTATTATTGAGTTCATTCTTCTAAAAAATCAGTATGATCATTTCATTCCCGTACAAAATGGTGTTCTACAAGATGTTATATAAAGAATTGTATATAAGTAGAAACAAAGCGGAAGATAATGATGATGATGGTGGTGTACTAGTATATAAATAAGAATTGACTACAGACTTTTTCAACCGGATGAAGATGGCCTCTAGCGAAATTATTAGTGTACATAAAAAATCACTAGCTTTTTATTCCAGTTCGTCATCTTCAGCCAGTATTGTCACTTTCGATTCGCTCATACTAGCTGTGATACTCAGGTTTCCATCCCCCCGAGAATCGTTGTCAGAAGCTCCGGCCCCAATTCCATAAGTGGCAATTTGACGAGCTTGCACTTGCTGAAAATCAAAATCAAATGAAATAATTAGCCAACGGTAAACATAAAGCACCTCACTAAAACTAGATACCGCAAATAAAACATTTACTTGTCCAATCATGGGAAGGCGCTGAAGTAAAATGTGAAAAACGGTAGGAGGCAAAGTTTGCTGGAGCAATTGAAGCAATTGTTGAGGATGACCACAGACAGCAATAGCACTGGAATTATTTAAGAATTACAACTTTTGAATCTCACTCTCAAACTAATTTAATAGTAGATTGACAAACTATTCATAGGTTAGGAAGAATAAATTTTACCGGCCCAAATGCTCAACAGCACCATCTACATCACCTTGGCTGAGCAACTCTTCACCTGTCTGAACTTCGGACAAAAAGAATTTCTGGACAGCCTCTGAATCACGTAAATCGGGAAGTTTCATTCCAGCGCTTTGAGCCAATCGCTTTTGACGACGTTCTGCACATTTTGAAAACCATATGTAGTAAATTAAGTCGTTGGATCAATTAGCCAAAGTAAGAATTCACTTCCACTTACTTTCACGAAGCCGTTTACGGAAATCTGGATCACTTCGGCGTCTGCTGTCGAAGTAAATGCAATATCCAAGGAATAAAAGGCCGCTAATTCCAGCAGCCAGGCCAATGGCGCCTTTCGGTACACTCAACATAATTTTGTGACAAAGTAGAAAACCCGGAAGTTTCAGTTAAATCCGAATTATTAGCACTGGGCTAGGTACACTCAGCAAGTATCGTTTTGAAACTTTCTTCGGAAACTCGCAAACAAATTGTTGAGCTTCACTTCCCACGGAATCCGTTGCTATGAACTTTTTCCTGCTCAAAGGATAGAAAGTCGGATTATTATTAGCCCCCTTGAACGAATGAAATGATTCAGATTGATTTGAGGTTACCTTCTCGAGATTTCGTGTGACTGCTATCCACTTGTTAAATGAATCAGTACTTTTTCTTCCACTCGTCAAGAAGATTAATAATCTTCGCGGACTATATTCGTTTTTATTTCTCAGATCGATCATGAAATGCTGATTGCTGAGCACATTTTGTGTAGCAGTGATCTTCTTCCAATGGATGCGAAATAAAACTTCCCACGCTAAATGATCATTGAGTGAGCCAGCACACTGCACAAACTTAGCGTCTTTGTCTTCCAATTCTCCAATGAGATGCAATGAATCAATGAACATTCAATACGACGTCAACATTTCTTTCCTGTCTCTGAACAGCCTTACAAATTCAAATGTCAATTTGTCAATTAGTTCAGATGCGAATTTCGGACAGTGCAGTTGTTTTTGACAATTCCTGATAGGATCGGACCTTTCGAAGCTTTGAATCTGGATTTACTGAAGGTGAGTTAACTGTTAACTACTTAAATAAAGAACTACAATATACACTGATTTGCGTCTCAGAAGGTTAAATTTATTGTGATTCACGTTCATAGCAAAGTAATAATACTGCGTTCAGAATTAAATTAACAATTTTCCACAAATCAGATCATACTTTTGATTTGAACAAAGCGGGAGCTAACGTCTTAGTATCCGCTTAATCCACTACAACTACAAATTAAATGCAGGAAATAATATTAACATATGATTAACAGAGCACTATATTGAAAATTAGCTGGGGGGAATCCCCAATTTCAACTAACTGATAGTTTACTAACAAACTAACTAGATAACAATAATTAAGGAGCTTGAAAGTTAAAGTGTAGTAGTATTATAGTGTACAAGAAAATGCCAGATTATTATGTATATAAGATTGCATTGATTTGATTAGTCTGCTTGTATCCGTTTTCATATTAGGTTGGTTATTGGAGGGGTTTTAACAACAATAATTTATTATTATTTTGCATTTATATTTAATAAATAGTTTTAGTTATTTAACAACATGCGAACAGAAATGATAGGATTGTGTGATCTTGTGATGATCATTGTACCATTTGATTCCATATAAGTTCATCATGTTTTACGAATGGGTTACATTTCAGTCACTTTTGTAAGTAGCACGTATTTTTATCATCTATATCGACAAAAATTGCATGTTTTTTTCACAAAACTTTAAATGAAAAAAATCCCCCTTCAAGAATAATTATTAGCGTACAATTCAGCTTAATATGCTGAGGAAATGACGGATAAAAAATTTAAAAGAAGCAATAATAATAATTATGAAAATCCTGAACCCACATTTCTGCCATAAGTTAGATAACTATAGAAGGTACGTCTTCTCACTCAATTCATTTCCATAATAACTTCTATGTAAACTAAAATGTAAGATTTGACCTCTCAAAATTTGCTATTTATTTCATTTCTAACTTAAAATATAGCCTCTTTCCTTAATTTTTACCACGTACCGTACTTTTCGAAACTACCTGTAACCAAAACATACAAAAAAAGGAACTGCATTGTATTCAATAATTGATCTTATCTCACAAAATACCAATACTGCCATATTTGAATACAACCCTTCGCTTCGCATTCGCATATTAAACGAAACACGTCATGTACCAGCAGAAAAAAGAGCCAACAATGGGATGCATCTCAAATTGTGACATGACATTTCTAACATAAACATTAGCTGTAGCTCCTATCTACAATTCATACACAAAGTTGAGGAACGTAATGCAGGAAGTGTGTAATTAAAGGGAAACCCCAAAAAGTTGAAAACCCAATCAATAGGGTACTAACTAACTAACTAAATATATACTTCTCATATACTACTCGAGTCGTCGAATCCGCACTCGCTGTTTATAATGATATTCTTTACAACACATTTTCAAAGATTTGGGTAGGTCGAGCTGGTTGATTCCATCGTATGTTACTAAACTGCAAACTGTAGCCCTTGCCAAATGCTGTAGGTCGAAGGGATAGTCCCTATGTAGCGGAGTTGTTAACATTGGCTCAAAAAACATGCAACAAGATGGGTCCTTGTAGTGCTCAATCAGTCCAGTCACCGTAGGAGAAGAGAACACAGAAGGGTCATGAGAATCAAAGGAGAACTCGCTGTTCCATTGCTCAATGCGCGCGTGTAACGATCGCCCGTAGCGTCTGAAATTCCCCAAAACAAATCAAATTGAAAGCAAACTATTTGCATTATTTGGCAAAAACCAAACAAAGAATGTGCGATAGTTTTGCATATATACCTAAAACTAACAGAGAAGAGATATTCTTCTTGGGCTGAATCCCTTAGAAGAAATGTTCCCTCAGGTTTCTTTTCCAACAGTCTTTCAGCTTCATATCGATCAATTTTACCCCAGTAAAATGAACAATTGGTGATTTCCTTCAAGTCAGGAACAAGGTAATGAACGTAGTCAACCTAACACAAATTAAAATGTGGTCAGCATAACAAACTCGTAACTAGTAAACGTTGAATATGTTTGTTACAAACCCCCTTCCCTAAAAGAAGGTTCTCTTACCTGGGAGTGTGCTGGATATGTAGAAGCTGCTTTCTCCTCTTGGAGTGCTAAGCTGTCCATAAAGGAATGGACAATTAGATCCACCCCTTCAGCCATTTCTTTAGCCCTTTGGCGTCTTAATACTTCTTCATCATCATCGATCGGGTAATCTGCGGGGTTGAATTTACTCAGATCTATAATAGGGTGCGGGTTTACAGAAACTGGTACTGGAATAGGAACAAAATTAAAATATTAGCTATTTACTACGTAACAACATCGCCTACCGATTAAACACTGCCAATATTTAATTGCAAGATTTATTTTTACATACCACGACTATTGCGAGCCTGGGGATCATTACTTGTGGAAGGGACAGCTATGGAAGCCTCAGCATTCGTTTTTCTATACATGGTGCAAACACAAGATGTGGATCCAGAATGCGATGCTTCGCTACTACTTCCTTGTTTGCTCTTCTTGGAAGTCCCGGGCCACTTCTTGGATTTTTTATTTCCGAAAAAATCTTTTTTGGTAACAACATTACAATTACTACTAGTGCTATTGGCTTTGACGAGCGCACGGCGCTTGGATTTTGTCCAATTTTCCGATCGAGTCCGCCAAGACAGACACAAGGAGGAAGACAATTTTGAGGATACACCTCCCCCTTCGGAAGAAGAACAGGAATTGTCCCTCATATGCCGTGCTGGCGTTTTCTCCACTCCATCCCCACTTGTAGAGGGGGCATTTTCTTTCCCATTTGGGTCATCACTGCCACTACTTTGGTCAGGGATTATAGTACTGCTACCACTGCTGCTGTGATCGCTCATGTTGTAACTTTGCGAGTTTTTGTGTCTTCCCAGACTACCACCCATTCACTGGAGTTTATTTGGGCGCTCCCACTTGTGATCCTAGTGCCAATGATGAGAAAATGGTTTGACCCTATGTCAGTCAATGGAAATTTCGGGATGGAAACATCAAGTCACTGCCGATTTCATTGTTAGTTAGTTCAATCTGGGTTTCTGATGATTCGCTGACAAGTTGATTGTTCTTCAGCTCATTTGGATTCAAAAACATTAAATTCTGTGGTTCGTGATTCAACATCAGAAAGTCCTTGAGTGAATAAGCCTTTTCTATTAAAGGCAGGAAAAAATTGCTAATTGAAAACCTTAGGAATTGAATTGGTTACAAAGCAACTTAAAATAGAAGAAAGGAACTCCCAAGTTTATCAAACAGTGCGTGCGAATTCGTATTCAAAAATCTCACCTTGTGTGAATACTTGGCTACTCTTGAAGAATCTTATGGTTCCTTAAGGGCTGGGTTTCACTTGTAACTAACTAGCTGTCCAACACAAACAAAGTTGGTCAACCAAGGACTTTTCTTTTATCTCATTCAAAGGATTTAAAGCTTATACAAGATAAGAGGAGCCAGAGGGCACAAAAGGGTGCAAAATGCACAAACTGACTAGTGACTACTAAACTAACTTACAATGAATGTCTTGAAAACTTAAGAGAAGAGAAGGGGAAAAATAAAGTGAATGGTGAAGGTTTTTTTTCTCTTCTGAAGAGATCCTGATACATAATACGACTAGTACAGAACATACTGCCTACAAACTATACTCTGAGACCGTATTTGACTCCCTTATGGGAATTATTGTATTATCTGTACTATCCCATTTAATCATGCACACAATCAGTGCATAATTAAGTTGATAAAATCTTTCACTTGCCATATTTTTGGGGAGAAACTTTGACACAATTCCATCAAACTTTTAGCCAGCTCGAATTTAAAAAAACTGCAATAGATGGTTTTTAGCCAGGATTTTATGACAAACTACACGGTCTGAATATAGGAAAGAGTACTACTGCTGAGAGCAACAAATAATGATATGTAGGGGAATGAAAAGTAGTAGTGGAGTGTAAAATACATTTTACTACCTACTACTTGCTTTATTATTACGGCCAATCATTTTGACTTTACCTGTGCAGCTACACTACAAAACAGGGACAAAGGTGTACGGCCAGTTTTTTCATTCACAAAATTAGTGATGAAAATGTCCTTTCTGATTGCCATACAGGTCTTACGGTGTCAAATAGAACAAAAGATTATTTCCAGTCCTGACTGCGAACGTTGGATGCACACTGATAATGAAATTAAGTGTGTATATGCTCAAATATATATAGTTAGTATCCCATTTGAATCACATTACTGAATGCTAATGAGCATTAACTGGAAAGGAGTATTATTTTTATCAGTTGTCCCAAATAAGTTAGTTAGTTAGAGTTAGTCACTCAATAGCCAGTTTTCAACTGTACATTACATTAGTTTGTAACCCATAACTAAGAGTGTTATCTTCATGCAACAGGAATTTAAGGATATTCATGTTTTATTGTGACATTAACTAGCTTAACTAACTTCCTATGATTTAACGTTAAAAGTGGCTTTGCATATACCATTCAATGTTGCCTTATCATTATGGAATTTGGTAATCATCAACCCTGAATACGATAAATATACTGCATATCATATTTTCCATGTGTCACTTACTTGATCGCGAATGATTTTTCAATTGACATCTTAAATGTATACATAAATAAAACAAATCGAAGGGATTACATAAGAATGCATGCTTGGAATGAATTTCGTTAACTTTTATAGTATAGCTTTATTCACACACTTTTGCAGAATCATTTTTTTACGAAAATAAAATGTCATTGGTTAAAGTATGTGTTAAACCCGTTATACATAAAAGACTTACAGAACGACTAAAGTGAATCCCTTCTCTATACGTCCACAGTCTTTCAATAAATGGTCACAAAACGGTAATCTTGTATTCATTCAACCGCATAACATTCACAATTCAAAATTCAATACACCTTTAGCTTGTTTGTTTGTTATTTTTCTTTTTTCTTTGTTAACTTAACTTGGTATATCATCAATCTTGGAAAAAGATTGCGTATGTAGGGCTTATACAGAATTTGTACGATTTAACTTATTACTTGGTCCATGACTCATTTTTTTACAATTCATGAATGAACAACTCAAACGAACTATAGCTAAAACTTATACAAAACGTAAAACTAGCAATCATGATAAATTAAGAGATACTTAATGCTACTTAATGTTAGTTATTATGGGTAACTTAACTCTTCAAATATTTTAATGAGATTGGAAAGACCAATGAGGTAGCCATCTTCGTGATTCCCTAAAGACCAAGGCTTGAAATGACTAACAGGAGCGGAGCCCTCAGGTAGTGGACAAGTTTTCGCAAAATCTATCATCCAAACACATGCCTTCGTATTATCGTGCACAAAGAGCAGAGAGCTTCCTATCACCTGTGCATACAAAAAAATGCATGGTTAAGTTTCGAACCTGCAGGGGACAATTTCATCGCTAAAGTTTATATTTAGTTGGTACGTTACCTCATGAGAAGCAAAAAACTGTGATTTCCCTAATGCATCCCTGAGAGCATACAGTCGTTTCAAGTACTTTTGAATCACATCTGTAAAGCCACCAACAAATGTAAGAAATGCAGCTTTCACTTCCTCCTCCGTTTTCGTGGTCTTGAAGTCTTTACTGGAAGACCCATCACTTCTCCGTATTCCTTCTATTCGAAATCCTAAGCTCGCTGTGGTCGAAATCGTCTCTCGCCATACCATATACCTATAGTACACAAAAATGTAGCATTGAAAACCAACTTCATTGCATTTTTACTTGCATACATTACTTTACATGAAAAAAAAACACTGGCTGTATTTCCCCGTATGATTTCATAGTTATAATTAGTTAATTACTAATTGCTTCTTTTGAACCTGACCTATCGTTGCAATCCAAAGTCCAACTTTAAAAAAAATCATATTCTGGTGAACTAAAAGTCACCAAAATCTTTCCCATGTCAATCAAAATATAGCAATTTCTGCACTACATTGCTGTCTATGTTCAAAAACGTTTGTCTTTGAGTGATGTTGACCGGCCCCATTTTTGTTCCTATTTTTTTACATCACGTGTTGCTGCCGAACGGAAAAGTTTCCTTTCTGCCTATCTAATAGGGTGACTAACTAACTAACTTACTTACTAACAATATGGCGTGCAAAGACCCCAATTACACTTTAAATAAGTATCTTATAATGAACTAGTCATTGTTCGTGCGTAGTATTCTTATTGGGTCAGTATCAATACCTAGGCTTTGTAACACCTTGAAGTCGCCGCTCCTCTTCCGTGGGTGCATACGGGTCGATTTGAAACATTTTTTCGTACATGTCTTTCCTCAACTTGGGCTTTTCTTTGGCTTTCAAAAGTTCCTCTTCCAAATACGTCCGCACTCCTAGTTTACAGTCCATAACGCATGGGCAACTGAATTGACTCAGCAAGTCTTCAAATTGGAGGTATTCTGAGGAAAAAGATATTAGTCACGTCAAGTGTGTTAGCGTCAATTAGCACGTAACTTGGTTAGTGGATTCTCTGAATCATGGGAAAATGAATAATGAAATGACTAATGGGGGGAATCGAGAAATGATCAATGGGAAATGAAACTGGATTTTTTCCCACCGTAGAAAAGTGCAAAACTAATTATACTCACCAGTCCCATCGGAATCGGTGTGAACTCCGTAGTAGAAAGGTACAAATTCGGAAATGAAGTCTTGCTGTAGTTTTTCACATGCTTGTCTCTCTCGCTGACAATATTTCTTGAGAATGGTTCCAGGTTTCCCTCCAGGCTTGAAGTTGCCTTGATGACCTGCGAGTTGCACCCAGGGGTACTGCTGTTGCTTGTAGATTTGGATGAATGGAGTCAACTGATGGATTATGGTACGGACTGTTCTCCATTTGGAAGTCTGGGGTAAAAAACAAAGCAAGTCAGATTTTGCGTTATTGCTAAATCGTACACAAACCATTGTAAAAGGTGTCTGTTTTTATCAACCAATCAATTAAGCACTTGCAAAGGGAATGAAGTGAATGCACACTTTGGCGTAGTCATAAACTAAACTACCTTGTTGTTACAGTTAGAATTCAGGCCAAGTCAGGTTACTATTGGCCATTGAATTTCATGCATTACGTAAAGAGCATTGAAATTTTTCATTCAATTGGAATGTCTCAAAAATGTTATTCATCCAGCTCGTCAACAACAAATATATTAAATGGATAATAACAACAACTTATGACTTTTTGACTCCAGAAGACGTAATAGGATGCAAACAAAGCGCCATTATTAAGTGCGTGCTATAGTATCACGTTAAAAATATAGTTTTCGCTTTTAGTTTCGTTAAGCACTGTATGTTTTTTTTTACCTGACATGTGATTGTGAAATTTTAAGGTGTGTTTGCTACGTAGGCTTGTGCCACCCTTTTGGTGAACAAGATAATATATTATTATGAGTTTGAATTATTTACTTTTGAGCTCGGAAAAGCAGGAAATTCGTCATAAAAATAGTAGTGAAGGATAAATACCTTACTAACTATAACTAACCACCATAGCTTCACTATTATTCATTTTACGAGTCTCTTAGTTAGTTAGAATAGTGAGCTTTTAGTACATGCAGTTTCCTACCTCAGGCTTCTAATGCACCTTGAACTTGGGTAAAAAAAGTGCTGTCGCAATTTGTTCACCGTCATGTTTTCATTTAATTAACTAACAACTAAAGATTACAGTTAGTTTTGTACACACTTTGACTTTTTTCTCCTCCTTTTTGTACCCATCATCTGTATCCCATTCGGAACTCAAATCATCACTAGACGGCTCCCCATATTCTGTAGACGGTTTCATCCCATCTAGAAAATGCTCATAGCCTGGTTGTAAAGTTTCCAATTCCATCATGCGTTCTTATTGTGTTTTAACTAACTACCCAACAACTAAGTATCTCAAATCCACTTTAAACACTTGTACAATTCATACCAGAAAATTTCACTGCATGTGATCACTCACTATATGTCACTAACTGCACATGAATCAATTTACACACAAAAGTTCAATTAATCAGAGAGAGAGAGATGAATCAAGTCAATAGTTTCGTCCCACATTTGATCTTACACTGACTATACTGCTCCCTGTCCTTTACTTGTAATGTAAGTATCCAACCAACTAACTAACTATGATTCTCGTGTTGTACAATTCTTGCACACACAAAACAATATTGAGTCCTCGTACAACAGTTTTGCATGATGCTCACAGAAAAAGCACGTAGTTTGAGAATCCACAAGATTATTCACAGAGTAAGTTAGCACTACACACTAATGTAATGGCTGAGTAGTCAACATGTCAAGTATGCAAACTTGCATTACATTAATTAATTTACATGCTAGCAAGTTACTGGTGATCACTGGGCTTTTGGAATGACGTTCACTCAATTGCTCGCACATACACGAGTAAATAGCAAATTTACTCGCTAGTTAGTACAAACTGGTATTGAGTAATTATACAAAATAGTTAATTCTTTGGAAAAGGATCTTAACCGATCAACAAGTGGTCTGGTCATGAAATAATAGGCCCACTAAAATAGACGAGCACACCTCGTGGCCATTTATTTGTTTGATGGTATCACAACGAAAGCCCTCAGTATACAGATAAGTCCCTTACAAGATGTGTGCGCAAAATATTAGCAGCAAACCCCCACCTGTATTTTAGTTTGTTGGTTACTTACTTACTATGGCGCCGGCATATAACGATGACACCTTATGTATACACGATAACAACAAAAAGGTATGGTGGTTTCGTTTGGTTTGTGAACCAGTACAGTTAAACTGGGCATGAAGACTTGAAAATATGGATACAGATATGAATGCCTAAACAATACACGAGATAATGATTGTGATCCTCACAATGTTTTGCTATCTGCGTTCACACATGTATACACACACAGGGCTGGAAATACAGTGTGCGAAATAAGGTTTCATACTTGTTAACTAGCAAACTAAATGGTGTATTGTTTCGGGGACGTATGAGAATGGTAGGAATGCTGTATGGAAGCATTTGGTCTGTTTGCTGGTTGGTTAGTTAGTTAGTTAGTTCATACCGTCATAGGTAAATAAAATGGAGAATTCATAGGATAGGTACGCTACGTTTGTGCATAAACTATAAAATGTACAGGGGGATGGAAAAACGCTCCACTTATGTATGTGCAACGAACATTATGATATATGTGGTTTGTTTTTTGCAATTGACGTCAATGGTTGCTGCAGACATCCGGTAGTCCTAGTTATAGTAAGTTACCATTATTATTCTTTATTCATAATATAATAATTGACTGTATATTAGTTAGTTACTTATAACTAATAAGGGGAAGAATGAAAAAACTTGCCTCCCACATATGCTAATCATAATACTGACCACCTTCCTTATTCATAGTATGTTAGTATGGCTAATAATAATAATTGTTAGCGGTGGCACATGTGGCTGCACATTTGTGCATTGTTAGATATATTTAGTAACTAACTACAAATTCGTTCCATTTGACCGCAAGGAAATCAGATTTTTTTACTGTCTGTCAAAGTCTGGCATTATATACGTAGGCTTCATATATAATTGTCTTTTTATGGACAGATTACAGATGTGCTTTTGTGATAAAAAAGACGCCGACTCATGTGATGTGACAAATCTAATGGATTCATCTGTGTGTGTGTTTTGAATGCTAATGTTACGTGGCATAAGTTGGGCTCATTATGGTTCCTATTAGAGCTTGAGGAAAAAAATTCTTATGCAATGCGTAATTAGACAATAGATTGTGTGTTTTTTAGAGGTACATTATAAATGAGTTGAGTTAGTATTAACTGTATTTGACGGTGCCTTCTGCATACCGATTTGGTGAATAGTGTTGCTGATGATTGAAATCGGTTTTTGATTGACTGATATTTTTTTAAACGAAGGGTTTTAGCTCTTTACCTTTCTAGTAAGATAATTTACGATGACATTTTCTATACAGATGACTAGTTGAAAAGTATTTCATTTTCTGTGCAATTCCAGTCATGGTTGATAAATATTTTATGACACGATGATATTATGTGTGAGAGTTTATTCAAAAACTTGACAAAAACTACAAAATTAATGAGAGGAAAAACTAAGGTTATTGTGTATGGTTACTTCTCAACAATTTGAATGTACAATCCATTAAGATTTACCGCAGATTACAATCCTAGCGGAATTGTATTACAAACTAAGCATATAACTTGAGCCTAGTTAGTTAGTTGTACTTCAATATTGCGTTGCAGAATTTTTACAGCTACCACAAAACATACGCGTTACCCATATAAAGTCACTGGACTAATAGTACATCATGTTTGTCACGTCATTTATTCATCCAACTAAGCCCATATAAAGAAAGGGGAAAATAAAATTGCACATGAGTTATGATTGCCCGCATTTGGGCCTTTCAAAATGTCAAATATGCATGGTCTGACATTCAGAGGATGAAAAAAAATTCAATGGACGCAGTGTATTTACCCAAAGTTAGTTAATTAAGAAAATGCTTCTGTCAATAGTGTCAATACGAGAGCGATAACATTTCATTCCATTTATAAATAATACACATTATTATCTATATTTCCCAAACTCAATGGTGTAAATAGATTTATTACAAACAACTGTGAGGTCACTCACAATATCGTTGTCAGTATCTTTTACTATCTATAGCCATGTGTATATTTTTAGTGACCAAAACTGTTATAAATACGGGATTGATTATTTTTATAATCCCAACGTCATATTATTGTACCACAATAAAATAGGAATGCTTTAATTCAAATTTTGGCTCGCTAACTATGGATACTGTATTAAAATCCTGTCGGATCAGATCCAATAAAGATTTACATTTTTCCACACTCCCTTATATTTTGCCCTCGCTAACTTTTTCTAAATCAAATGAAGTTATTAACCTTCATATAATTCACTTAGCATGTTTTTGCAGACCAAAATTCAATTAATTAAGTAAGCGTTCCAATCTGTGCAAATATTGACCTTCAACCTTACACAACTTATCATCACATATGGACAAACTCACGTCACAGTTAAGCTTATTACAAGGGATCTTGTATTGAACCAGAGACGTCACAGTAGAGATTCTTAAACCGCTCATTTTATATCGTTTTAAGCCATGCACTTGAGCGGCCTGTCCGTCTTATGTACTTTTATAATCGAGTTACTTAAATATCATTGCCGTTAGTTTGGATTTACATAAAGCCTTGTGTTACAAAGTGACTTTACAAGAAAAGTATTGCCGACTTTTGGTTAGACACTAACATTTTCAATGATCTCTCACCTTGACTGTACAAAAGATAAGCCGAATCAACTAACAATCTAAAAGCAAAGTTACTGCCGACCGCCATTGAAACGTTTACTAATTCAAAAAATTCTGCGTGTACAGTCAGTGAGCAAGTAACCGGTAACTAAAATCCCGTATGCATAAAAATGGAGTACATCTTCCGGGACAGGCAACAAAAATGAGTATTTAGTTAGAAAAAAAGATTTGCCACGTGTCAAGTCTGGCGTCCTACTTTTGATGCCAAAGATTCAATATAACGCATTGCCCCCTGTTGTGCAATAAATCCAACACGTGGATTACACACTTTTGCGAACAACTAACTAACTAAATAATTCATGTGAATTGCAAGATTATGTACAAATTTTGTTGGTGTATTTAACATGCAATGTGATTGACTCAAGGCAAGTGCTTTGCTCTAAAAAAAAGTTCTTTCAAGAACAAAAAGAGCTTTGAACACTCATGGTAAAAAGTGACTTTTTGAACCGGGCAAGTAGGTGAGGCACTCACAATGAAAACCTCAAAGAACAAAATAAGAGTTGCATAAACAACAGTATTCTTCCTGCGGTTCCAAATGGCTCCAATACATGAAAACTGATGAGCGTTAGGAATATTACAAAGAATCGGGTAAGTATTAAGTATAGAAAATTATTGAGAAACATGCACAGTCAGTGATTTTCTTTGCATAAGCCTTGTAAACGATGACGTTTCACGTAATAAGAAAAGGTTATTACATATTCAATTAGCTGCAGCCCAAGTTAAGTGGTTGGATTGTAAACAAAGAAAAATTTCATTGCATAAGAATTTACACGAGACTAACAAACCTTTTACAAAAGTAGCCGACAAAGTCAGTTAGCTGGTTATAAAACTTGTGGAAAACATGAGTGAGTACATAACCATAAAATAGTCTGGTTAGTTGGTTAGAAGTAACGCATTAAGTTTTTCTCAAGAACACGACAAATCATTCTATTTTTACATAGTAAATATTATTTCATGACATTTAGATGTCAAAGCTGCTACTAACTTCTAAAGCCGGTAACTCAAGTCTACTGTATTTGTATTAAATTCCAAGTCTCCTGTATCGTTTGAAAAAGAATACGCGTTCTAAATAACCTCCATGTCCAACAGTCGTAAAATTCACACAGTAGACAATGCTAATTATTATGCTTCCTTACACGCGAAATTAAATACTCATTTCATTTATATTTCTCATTAGTAGACATTGTTTTTTCACACAATACGAGCCAAATGCTATTAAAAATTTTGCAATTTAATGTTGCGTCTGGTATGGTACAAAATTGTATGAATGTGACGCCATGCCCCGGATGGCTAATTATAGGAAAAATTAAGAAGCTCATTTGATGGGATTTGGGGATTAGGAAAAATTGAATCATTACCAGACAAGTCAATGACATTGTAAGTACAAACTAACCTTAATTATTTATGACAAGTCACATGACAAATATATGACATGGGCAAGCTAACATTCCCTTAAATGAAAACATTTCAAATATCAAAAGTTAACTGTGAGCAATATGCCAAACTGCCTTAAAAGGGAATCTAAAGATTTTCCACACACGGATCATAATTCATAATGATTTATCTTGTGAACAGGAAACCTTTATCTTGCCTTAAAATTTACCTTTGGCAGCCAGCAATTAGTCTAAATGTGATAACACACCAAATATGTGTTTGTCATGCATTGTGACCGTGGACCGTGAAAAATGAATACTTGTAGCAAAAAAAAACTTTTTTTATACTCACTTTTGGCGTAGTAGGATCTTCATCTTCAAAATCTTCTTCATTCGGTGGCGTGGAACAAAACTGGAACTCAGATTCGGCAAAACTTGTTGAACTGCACGTACTGCAGTCAGAAAGACGTCTCCTATGCGTTTTTTGGAATGCGGCTTCTAGTTCATCAAGCGTGATGAAATGTTCCCCATCTCTATGTAGATCGTGGTCACTGATTACTACGGACGGGGGACGTAACAGATTGAAATCTCCGTGAGTCGGGGTGATTAAAAGGGATGTGTTGTGTTCTTCATCTTCAGGAGTTTTCATTCCTAAGAAACTGGCTAGATCTTCTCGATCCACGGCTAAAAAAAGTCCAAAAAAAAATAATTTTAAGCATGAAAAATTGCTCTACTTAACAAAACTTAGTAAGTTTCCTAACATAACAAATGAAAAAATCTCAATTAATTACGTGGACTGTAAGCTTCCGGGGATTTATCATTTTCACATTCTTCTGCACTGCCTACAGCAGAATCATCCGATTTTTTTCTATTCCTAGACGGACTGGGGATTTGTAACAAATTGGGAGTGGACTTGACCCGCCGGATCCCATAAGTGGGATCCATGACTGTCTTAGACTTGTCACTCTCGCTGCTATCAGTGGTCCCAGTGAGGATGCAATAACCTTCATCAGTTTCTTGACTCCCACTTCGTGATGACAAATTATTATTATTATTGGTCGCAGTAGTTTCTCGCTCATGAGTGTAGTCATTGTTTGCCTCACTCATAATAGCAGCAAAGAAACAAATGTCTTCTATTTTCATCCTCAACTTGTGTATCCCACGTTCAATTGCATATGCTGGTATGGTTCTAGTTTCTAGTTGTAGCCCCTATGACGTATCATCATCATCAAATTTTATCATCCGCAAAATCTCTTCAACTCACATTTTCCCATCTAGAATAACTTCTGGAGCCAACTACGTTCTAATTTCCTTCACATGTGTGTGTGTGTCTATTCTGCAGAACGAAAATGAGTCCAGCAGAAAAAACAACATGAACTCCGTGTTGGACAAACAAAGCTGGTATTCCAGATCCACACAATTTTGGGTCAAAAAGTCAATATAAATTTTTGCTGTTAGTAAATAACTTGCTTAATTTCACAATATTCACTCTTGAGATTCTAAATCCAACTTGTTCACAAAAATTCTGAAGGTCAGTCTCAATGAAAGTATTTTTTTTTCTTTTTTCCTTCCAGCTCTCCTAACTGAATAGTAAGTTGAACCATCAGCAAGTGGCATGTGTGAACAACTGAAACTCTGCTTTTTTTGAGCACAAACCAAAAACTTTGTAGAAAACAAGGCGCTCAGAAGGTTAGGTTTACTAACTAACCAACACTTCCAGAGTCCAGCAAAATATGGAGTGTTCCACGAAAGCGTTTAGAGCCCAGATTGAGCTAAAACAGTTTGTGTTGAACATGATACACATTTGGAATGGGAGATAAGACCACAACACATAGCCACATAGGATAAACTAACTAACTAAATAAGTTAACACAACTGGTAAGTGTGGTGGATTGGAAATAAGACTTTTTGCTTACGCATGTAGCAATAGTTAGTTAATACACTGACTGACTGATTATAAATTTTAAGATAATCTTTCAGACACCATTCACAGAAAATAGTAGAACACCCATAACATGAATTATTGGTTCTTGGCTTTTAATAATACGTTCAGTTCGATAGTTAGTTCAAGTATTCACTAACTAAACTCAACTGAATGAATAAATGCATTTGATGAGGAGACAGCACAGTTCTTGTATTTTGCTCGCAGTGGATCGTCACACACTAACTGGTGAGTAAGTACCAAGCTACCATTGTTAGTAGAATGGGGCCCAAATAAAAATCAACAACACAGTTCAACGAACGTCTTCTTTTGTCTTGGATGGGGCCGTACGGTTTTTTAAACCGCCCACGGGATTTTACTTTTTCGCCCCAAAATGTGGTGGCCAATTTTTAGCTACTATTCACATTGACTATACTATTTAGTTTTTGTCGTTCACATTTTGCACTGGGAGAATAAACACTGTAGAGACTTGACTGCGTTCTATAGAAAAATGACTTGTTACATTTTCTAGCATTCATTTCCTTCCCCTGTGTACAAAAAATAAGTTGTTGGTTAGATTGGCATTTACCAAAAGTCACGCACATCGCATAGTGCATAGGGAATCAGGTATGTCCGTAGTAAAGTTACTTGGTTGCTAAATTTTGAGCTTTGTATTCATTCACATGACTGTATACTGGTTTAGTTAGTTAGTTTAACAATATAGTTAGTTAGCTGGTATGCAACGACCCTCTAAAAAGTAATTCTTTGTACTCACAAACTATATGCAAGAACTTTACGGACACATTTTTAGCATTCACTTTACAATATTGAGATGAAGGCAATAATTAGACTTGGTCCTTCTAACCTTGGGGGCAAAAAAGTGAGAGAATAAGTTCCTTGACATATCTGTAGTCTGTAGGTGCAAAAAAATGATGAGTCCATACGATAATTGAAATTAGCTAGGGATCATGAAATGCACTTTTGTATAGCCCGTCAAAAAATGTATTGACTTGCTCAACCCAGAAATACTACTAACTAGAGTTTCAATAAAATCTATAATGCAGTCAATTGGCATTTAGAACTTTATTACGGCAATAATAGTAGTTTCTGCATTCAGCATAGTTAGCTAGTTAAGAATCCTTATTCCGCCACATGATTGATTCGATAAATTGAAAATTAAACTATGACGTCGCAAATATTATGCTGTCATAAGTATGCCAGTTTGATTGTTATGTCTGATGTGTCGGTTGTGAATATCACTTGTGTCATTATTTCGTATCAAGTATCATATACAGACAGTGTAAACAATAAAGATGTATCAATTCCTCATCATGCAATGAAATAATGGCATTGTAAACAGAATTAATATAATTTAATATGAATTTTAAGGGCAGCAAATGAATAAGTATCAGTTTACATGTTGATTCTCCACATGTATCTGTTTGACAAACCCATGTCTATATAAATATAACATACAACGCTATATGTAATGGCTGCTCTACTTTTTTATGTAACGTGAGTATAAATGACGATAGTTGAAATTGGTCAATTTTTTGTATCCTACATAACATGGGGTAGACATGATAATTTAAGAAAGTTGATGACTCTTGGCGATAGATTTTTTTTTGCTGCAGTTAGTTTTTGTGCATATGAAACACGTCAATTGCACAAAAATGTATCGTGAACTCTAATGCAAAATACTTTTTTTTGGGTTAAACTAGTTAAAAGTTCAAATACGGCATGCATAAATGGATGAAGAGAGTTGAATGGTTTTGAATTTTTATTGATATCCAGCACTCAATAAGTCAATGTGCTACAGAAATGTGTGTATTTGAGATGCACTGATGGTTTATACAACCCGTTAAGTCACCTATTCTGATGGCTGTAAATATATTATAATTTGTGATTGGTGATAACAGTAATGTGCGTAAGCAAGCAGTAACCTTACAATTTCCCCATGTCTGTGCAACGCATAATAATTAGTTGATTGGATGGGATCCTTGTTTTATTGATGGAGATTTTCTTTTGTCGAAGTATTA
>Ga0210040_10003116_pt1 | contig 22670 bp, 19 predicted proteins | sample CryGeyCG12114_NA_FD_185462 | JGI IMG/M metagenome (GOLD analysis project Ga0210040, IMG submission 185462) | Groundwater microbial communities from aquifer - Crystal Geyser CG19_WC_8/21/14_NA (SPAdes) (version 2) | ecosystem: Environmental > Aquatic > Deep subsurface > Groundwater | place: USA...
GGCGCCCATCGGCTCAAGGCGGGTGCAGGCGAGGCCGGTTTCCTCAGCCAGCTCGCGCCGGGCGGTTTCGGTGGGGTCCTCGCCGGCCTCCACGAAGCCCGCGGGCAATTCCGTCATGCGCGGCTCCTCCCCGGCGGCCAGGGCGGGCAGACGGAACTGCTCGATCAGGGCGATGCGGTCGGTCACGGGATCCCAGGGCAGGATCACCGTGCCCTGGCCGCGCCGCATCAGCTCCCAGGAGAGGGGGCCGGAAAGGGTGCCGTCCCGCCGGCGGAAGCGGAAGCGCACGCGCTGCACGGGAAACCGCCCGGCCCAGACCACCTCGTCCGCCTCGGGAAGGAAGAGGGGGTGGGGCGGGATGGGCGGGGCGTTGGCCGGGCGGGCCGCCGGCACCGGGGACGGGACGGGCGCGCCGTCGGGCTGTGTCATGCGGGCTCTGTCATGCAGCTAAAGGCTACAGCGGAACGGCGGTTCATCAAATCCGCCGCGCCGTCACGATCCGCCGCGCGGACCGGACGCTCGGGGGTTGCGGCGCGGGGGCAGGAGGGGAGAATGCGCTTCCCGTCGCACGAAGCACCCCAGGGTTCATGAACAGCCTGCCAGCCCCGCCGCCCGGCCAGCGCGCCGCGCGGGTCCGGGCGATCGTCTGCGTCACCGGTTCGGCCGGGCTTTTCGCCCTGGCCGCGGCCGCGGTGAAGGCCCTGCAAGGGGCGGTGCCGCTGTCCGAGCTGGTGTTCTTCCGCAATCTCCTGCCGCTTCCGGTTCTGCTGGCCATGGCGCAGGCGACGGCCCCGGGCGGCCTGCGCGGGGCGCTGCGGACGCGCCATCCCCGCCGCCACCTGGAGCGCCTGCTGGGCGGGCTGCTCGGGATGTACGGCTCCTTCTTCGGCTATGCCCTGCTGCCGCTGGCGACGGTGACGGCGCTGAACTTCACCATGCCGCTTTTTCTCGTCGCGCTCTCGGTGCTGGTGATGGGGGAGCGCGTGGCCTGGACGCGGGTGGCGGTGGTGCTGGCGGGGTTTGGGGGCGTGCTGCTCATGCTCCAGCCCGGCGGGGGCGGGCCGCTGCACCTGGGGGCGGTGGCGGCGGTGCTGCTCGGCGCCTTCGGCTGGGCCTGCGCGATGGTGTCCATCCGCCGCATGGGGCAGGCCGGCGAGTCCGGCATCACCATCGTGCTGTGGTTCGCGATCGGGGCCGCGCTGGTTGCCGGCGCCGCGGCGGTGCCCGGCTGGATCTGGCCCACGCCCTGGCAGTGGGGGATGCTGGCGGTGGTCGGCCTCGTTTCCGTGGTGGCGCAGCTTCTCATGACGGCGGCCTACCGCGCGGCGGACACCACGCTGGTCGCGCCCTTCGAGTATTCCGCCATTCTCTGGACCACGGCGCTGGGCGTCGTGCTCTGGGAGGAGATCCCGGATGGCTGGGACCTGGCGGGGTTCCTGGTGCTGGTGGGGGCGGGGCTCGCGCTCTGGCGGTCGGACGTGGCGGAGGCGCGCTAGGGGCTCAGGCGGCCTCGCGCCGGATCGCCTCGGCCAGGGCCCGCGCCTCGGTGGCGGCCTGGCTGCGCGGGGCCTGCTCCACCACGCCGAGCCCCTCGGCGAAGGCCGCGGCGAAGGCGGTGCGGTTGCCGAAGGAGGAGGGCAGCAGCGGAAGCTTCCGCTCGGCCAGCGTCGCCGCCACCTCCTGCGCGGCGCGGCCCTGGGCGGGCACGCGGTTCAGCATCAGGGCCACGGATTTCTTCTCCGCCGCCGCCACCTCCAGCGTGCCCTCCATGGCCCAGAGATCGGCGACCGAGGGCTGGAGGGGGATGAGCACGAGGTCGGCCGAGCGCATGGCGACGCGGCTGTCCGTGTCCGCGTGGGGCGGCGTGTCCAGCACGATGAAGTCCATGGCGCGGCGCAGCTTGTCCACGGCCTGGGGCACCCGCCAGCCGGAGGGGCTGCCGAAGTTCAGCTCCGCCGCCGCATCGCCGCGCAGGCCATGCCAGCGGGTGAGGGTGCCCTGGGGGTCGGTGTCGAGCAGCGCGGCCTTCAGCCCGGCCGCGGCGAGGGCCACGGCCAGGTTGGCGGCGACGGTGGACTTGCCCGCCCCGCCCTTGCGCTGCGCCACTGCCACAACGAAGGCCATGCCCCGCCTCCTGCCGATTCCCCCGCAGAGTAGCGCGGATCGGCGGCCGAGGGGTCTTTCAATTCAGGAAGGGGTTGGCGGCCCGCGGCGCGCGGCGCGGGGGAAAGCTGCGGGCGAGGTAGTCCACGACCAGCGCGCGGTCCGGCCCTTCCAGCGGCGGCATGCCGTGCTTTTCCGTCATCCAGTCCATCAGCTCGTCCCAGGCGGCGGGCTGGAGGCCGCTGCGGCGGATGATCGCGGTGCTGTGGCAGGCGGTGCAGCGGGCGAAGACCTCCTCGCGGCCATGGCCCGGGGGAAGGGCTTCGGCGGTTTCGGGAGGGTTCTGCACGGCGGCCAGCCGGGCTTCCTCCGCCCGCGCGGCGGCCGTGGCGCGGGCGGCCTCCTCCCGCCCGGCGGCAGCGCGGGCCTCGGCGGCGGCGGTGGCCAGCGCCATGGGCGTGGGCGGCGGGGCCGCCGGGGCATGCGGCGCCCGGCGGGAGGGAATGTCGGTCGCGAGCACAAGCAGGCCGAGGGCGCAGATCGCCCCCAGCGCCGCCTTTTCGAGCGGAAGGAGGCTCATCCCACCAGGATCGCCGTGCGGGCCATGGCGTTGGCGCCGTAGCCCTGCGGGTTCCAGTTGGCGGCGGCGTGGGGCTGCATCCGCCCCTCGCTGTCCGTGGCGCGGGTCCAGATCTCGAAATAGCCGTCCGAGGGAAGCGCCACCGTGCCCTGCCAGCGCTGCCAGGCATGGCGGTTGGGCGGGGCACCGACCTGCATGGCGGTCCAGCTCGCGCCGAAATCGGTGGACACGTCCACGGCGCGCACGGTCCTGTCCCCCGCCCAGGCCTGGCCGCGCAGCGGGATCTGCCGGGTGCCGGCGGGCATGCGGGTGCCATGGGCGATGCTGGTGAGCAGCCCGCGCACGGGCATGGAGGTCATGTCCTGGAAGTCGGCGCCGTTGGTGGAACTGCCCGGCACGATCGGGCGCACCGGCAGGCGGTAGGAGGTGCCGCCCATGCCCGGGCCGTCATGCGGGGTGGCGCGCAGCATGACGCGGGTGAGCCATTTCTGGGAAAGGCTGCCGGGCCAGCCTGGGGTGACCATGCGCAGGGGGTAGCCATGAAGCTGGGGAATCGGCTGGCCGTTCAGGCGGAAGGCGATGAGGGTGGTGTCCTCCATGGCCTTGGCCACGGGCATGCCGCGGTTGATCGCCTGCCGCGACGTGTCGCCCGACAGGTGCGGGTCGGCGCCGAAATGGGCGGTGAAGCGCGCGCCCTCCCTGGGGCCGGCGGCGCGGATCACGTCCCGCAGGCGCACCCCCGTCCATTCGCCGTGGGAGATGGCGCCGTTGCCCCACTGGTTGCCGCGCGTTTCCGGCACGAAGGCGGAGCGGCCATTGCCGCCGCATTCCATCTGCAGGCGCAGCGTCACGACCTCGAAGCGGCTTTCCATCTCGCCGAGGGTGAGGTCGAGGGGGGTGTCGACCTCACCGTCCAGGCGGAAGCGCCAGGACTTCGGGTCGCCCGCGAAGCGCTCGGGGACCTGGCCGTTGTTGCGGACGAAGAACTTGTCCACGGGGGTGACGTCGTCGTCCAGCATGGCCTCGGGCGTTTCGGCGACGAGCGGGCGCTCGCCCAGCAGCAGGAGGGGCGCCTTGCCGTCCATGCGCAGCAGCGGCGCGGCCCCCGCGGGCTGGGCCAGCGCGGCGGGCAGGAGGCCCGCCGGCATCTTCGCGGAGAAGGGGATCGTGGCACCCAGTGCCGCTCCCATGGCCGCGAGGGCGGGGCCCTTCAGGGCGCCGCGCCGGCCGAAGGCCAGGGCGTCGGCCCGCTCCGGGTCCTCGGCATAGAGTTCGTGCAACGCGCGTTCACGTGCCATGACTTCCCTTCCCGATGGCGGTCTCCGCCGCGTTCGTCCTGCCACAGGAGACTGTTTCATGCGCCATCCCGCAAGCAGGGAGAATGATATCCCCCATGGCGGGCCGCGCGCAGCAGGAGCCGTCTGGCCGATCGACCTGCTCACCCCCGCGCAGATGGCGCGGGCCGATGCCGCCTCCGCCGTGCCGGTGGAACGACTGATGGAGGCAGCGGGGCGGGCCGTGGCGCGGGCGGCCGCCGCGCGGTTCCGGCCCCGCCGGGTGCTGGTGCTGGCCGGGCCGGGCAACAACGGCGGGGATGGCTACGTGGCCGCGCGGCGCCTGCACGAGGCGGGCTGGCCCGTGGCGGTGGCCGCCATGGCGCCGCCCCGGCCCGGTGGGCCCGCCGCCGATGCGGCCGGGCGCTGGGCCGGGCCCGTGGTGCCCTTCGCGCCGGAGGAGGCCGCGCGGGCCGGGCTGGTGATCGACGCGCTGCTGGGCGCCGCCCCGGCGCGGCCGCTCGCGCCCGGGGCCGCGGCGGTGCTGCGCGCGGCCGGCGGGCCGGTGCTGGCGGTGGACGTGCCGAGCGGGCTGGATGGGTTGAGCGGCGAAGCGCTGGGGGATGTGGCGGCGGCGGCCGTCACCGTCACCTTTGCCCGCCTCAAGCCAGGCCATCTGCTGCTGCCGGGCCGGGCGCTCTGCGGCGAGCTTGTGCTGGCCGATATCGGGCTGCCGGCGGAGGCGCTCGCCCGGGGGCTGGCGGGGGAAGAGCCGCGGAGCTTCCGCAACGCCCCCGGCCTGTGGCGCCTGCCCGCCCCGGAGGCGGACGCGCACAAGTACCGGCGGGGGCATGTCGTGGTGGCGGGCGGCGCGATGCCCGGGGCGGCGCGGCTGGCGGCCTCGGCCGCGCGGCGGGCGGGGGCGGGGCTGGTGACGCTGGCGGCGACCTCGCCGGAGGCGGCGCGGGTCTTTGCCTCGGGGGAACCGGGCATCATCGTGGCCGACCCTCCGGCGAAGGCGTTGCTGGCCGATGGAAGGCGCAATGCCTGGGTGATCGGCCCCGGCCTGGCACCGGATGGGGAGACCCGCCGCCTTCTGGACGCCGCGATCTGGGCCGGGCGCAGCATCGTGGTGGACGCCGGCGCGCTGGCGGCCTCCGCGGGGCAGCCGGACGCGCTGCGGGGCGCGGCCGTGCTGACGCCCCACGCCGGGGAGTTCACCCGCATCTTCGGGGAGATCGGGCCGGACCGGGTTGCCGCGGCCCGCGCCGCGGCCTGGAGGACGGGGGTGGTGGTCGTGCTCAAGGGGCCGGACACGGTGATCGCGGCACCGGACGGCCGGGCCGCCATCAACCACAATGCGCCGCCCAGCCTGGCCACGGCGGGAACCGGGGATGTGCTGGCGGGCACGCTGGGCGGCCTGTTGGCCCAGGGAATGGCGCCCTTCGAGGCGGCCTGCGCCGCCGTCTGGCTCCAGGGCGCCGCGGCGCCCCAGGGCCCGGGCGTGGTGGCGGAGGACGTGTTGGCGGGGCTTCCGGCGGCGCTTCGGGCCGCGATGGGGACCACCGGCGGCGCCTGATCGGGCGGGCCGGTCGGGGTGGCGCTTGGAAAGCCGGCCCGGGTGCGCTAAGGCCGCGCACTTCGGTGCCGCCGCTAGGCGGGCGTGGTGGAATTGGCAGACACGCTGGATTTAGGTTCCAGTGGCGCAAGCCGTGGGGGTTCAAATCCCTCCGCCCGCACCAAGCAGCCTGGCGCCGCCCCAGATTGTGTTTCCCTATGTCCTGGATGTGGAACTGAGCGAATGCAGGTGACGGAGCTTTCGGCCGAGGGGCTGAAGCGGTCCTTCTCGGTGGTTGTGCCGGCGGCCGATATCGAGGCGACCCGCGACAAGCGGCTGGCGGCCCTGGGCCGCGACCTGCGCATGCCCGGCTTCCGCCCGGGCAAGGTGCCGCTCTCGGTGGTCAAGAAGCGCTACGGCACGGCCGTGACCGGCGAGGTGCTGGAGGAGCAGGTGCAGAACGCGACCCGCGAGCTGCTGACCGACCGCGGCCTGCGCCCGGCGCTCCAGCCCAAGGTGGAGCTGGCCGGCGAGTTCGCCGATGGCCAGGACCTGTCCTTCAACATCGAGATGGAGCTTCTGCCGGAGATCCCGATGCCCGACTTCTCGGGCATCGAGGTGGAGCGCCCGCGCGCCGAGCCCTCCGACGAGGAGGTGCAGAAGGCGCTGGACGGGCTGGCCGCGCGCAACGCCAAGCTGGAGGACGTGACCGAGGAGCGCCCGGCGGCCAAGGGCGACACCGTGGTGGCGGACTTCGTGGGGCGTCTGATCGAGGGCGAGGGCGACGAGGCCAAGGCCGGCGAGCCCTTCCCGGGCGGCACGGCCCAGGACATGCCGATCGACGTGGGAGGCGAGGGCTTCATCCCCGGCTTCACCGAGGGGCTGGAGGGCATCACCGTCGGCGAGACCCGCAAGGTGCGCGTGAGCTTCCCCGAGGGCTACGGCTCGGCCGAGCTGGCCGGCAAGCCCGCCGAGTTCGAGATCACCGCCAAGGGCCTGAAGATGCGCGCGGCCGCCCCGGCCGACGACGAGTTCGCCAAGTCGCTTGGCCTGGAAAGCGCCGAGAAGCTGCGGGACGAGCTGCGCTCCTCCATTCAGCGCGAATACGACCAGCTCACCCGTCTGCGCGTGAAGCGCTCCCTGCTCGACCAGCTGGCCGACCGCGCCGACTTCCCGGTGCCGGAGGGCATGGTGGAGGCCGAGTTCGGCCAGATCTGGAGCCGCGTGGAGGAGGACCGCAAGGCGGGCCGCCTGGACGCCGACGACGCCGGCAAGGACGAGGACACGCTGCGCGCCGAGTACCGCAAGATCGCCGAGCGGCGCATCCGGCTGGGCCTGCTGCTGTCGGAGATCGGGCGGACCAACAACATCCAGGTCGGCCAGGACGAGCTGATGCAGGCCATGCGGACCGAGGCCAGCCGCTATCCCGGGCAGGAGAAGCAGGTTTTCGAGTTCTTCCAGAAGAACCCGCAGGCGCTGGAGAACCTCCGTGCCCCGATCTTCGAGGAAAAGGTGGTCGATTTCATGCTGGAGCTGGCCAAGGTGACCGACACCACCGTCTCCCCGGCGGACCTGCAGGCGGCCTGAGGCCGGCCCGCCGAATACCGGCCCCGCCCCCCTTTCGCGGGGGGGCGGGTTGCCCCATCTTGGGGTTTGAAGATTGCCGGCGAATTGGGCCGGGCGGGCGCCGCGGCCGAGCCGGGCGTCCTTCCGGGCGGTGCCATCGGGGACGCGCCTCTCCGCCGGCGGGGAAGGACATACGATGACACGCACAGTATTCGTCGATCGCGATCCGGTGGAGCTGTACAACAACTCCCTGGTGCCCATGGTGGTGGAGCAGACCGCCCGCGGGGAGCGAGCCTTCGACATTTATTCGCGCCTGCTGAAGGAGCGGATCATCTTCCTGACCGGCCAGGTCTTCGACCAGGTTTCGTCGCTGATCTGTGCCCAGTTGCTGTTCCTGGAGAGCGAGAACCCCAACAAGGACATCGCGTTCTACATCAACAGCCCGGGCGGCGTCGTTTCCGCTGGCCTCGCGATGTACGACACCATGCAGTACATCCGCAGCCCGGTTTCGACGGTGTGCCTGGGCATGGCGGCTTCCATGGGCTCCCTGCTGCTCACCGCCGGCGAGAAGGGCAAGCGTTTCGCGCTTCCGAACAGCCGCATCATGGTTCACCAGCCCTCCGGCGGTGCTCAGGGCCAGGCGACGGACATCGAGATCCAGGCGCGCGAGATCCTGGACCTGCGCAAGCGGCTGAACCAGATCTACGTGCACCACACCGGCCAGCCGGTGGAGGAGATCGAGCGCAAGCTCGAGCGCGACACCTACATGTCGGCCGAAGAGGCGCAGGCCTTCGGGCTGATCGACCAGGTGGTGGTCAAGCTGCCAGCCGGGGCCAATGTCGCGACGCCGGCGGTGGAGCCCCCGCGGCCCTGATGGACGCCCTTTGGCCCAATCCTTCCGGGCCGTCCCGGCCCTGTCGGGGCGGGGTCGGGCTCCGGCCTGGCCGCTCCCTCGGCGATCCCGGCAGGAAGGCCTTGGCATCCTTCACGATTTCGTCCCTTGCTTCCCCCTTGGGGGGAGCGGGGTTATTCTGCCTTTCTGACGTTCCTGGCATGCCATCCGGCCGGCGCAGGAGCGAGGAGCGCGCATGAGCAAGTCCGCCGACTCGAAGAATACCCTGTACTGCTCGTTCTGCGGCAAGTCGCAGCACGAGGTGCGCAAGCTCATCGCGGGCCCGACCGTGTTCATCTGCGATGAGTGCGTCGAACTCTGCATGGACATCATCCGCGAGGAGCACAAGACGCACCTCGTGAAGTCCCGCGACGGGGTGCCGACGCCCAAGGAGATCTGCAAGGTCCTCGATGACTATGTCATCGGGCAGGAGCACGCCAAGAAGGTGCTCTCCGTGGCGGTGCACAACCACTACAAGCGGCTGGCGCATGGCGCCAAGACCGGCGAGGTGGAGATCGCCAAGAGCAACATCATGCTGGTCGGGCCCACCGGCTCGGGCAAGACCCTGCTGGCCCAGACGCTCGCCCGCATCCTCGACGTGCCCTTCACCATGGCCGATGCCACCACGCTGACCGAGGCGGGCTACGTCGGCGAGGATGTTGAGAACATCATCCTGAAGCTGCTCCAATCCGCGGACTACAACGTGGAGCGGGCGCAGCGCGGCATCGTCTATATCGACGAGGTCGATAAGATCTCCCGCAAGTCGGACAATCCCTCCATCACCCGGGACGTGTCGGGCGAGGGTGTCCAGCAGGCGCTGCTGAAGATCATGGAGGGCACGGTTGCCTCCGTGCCGCCGCAGGGTGGCCGGAAGCACCCCCAGCAGGAGTTCCTGCAGGTGGACACCTCCAACATCCTCTTCATCGTGGGCGGGGCCTTCGCGGGGCTGGAGAAGATCATCGCGGCCAAGGGCAAGGGTTCGGGAATCGGCTTCGGCGCCGAGGTCCGTGGGCCTGACGAGCGCCGGGCCGGGGCGATCCTGCGCGAGGTCGAGCCCGAGGACCTGCTGAAGTTCGGCCTTATCCCGGAGTTCATCGGCCGCCTGCCGGTGATCGCGACGCTCGAGGACCTGGATGAGAAGGCTCTCATCGAGATCCTGACCAAGCCCAAGAACGCCTTGCTGAAGCAGTACCAGCGGCTGTTCGAGATGGAGGGGACCAAGCTCACCTTCACCGAGGACGCGCTGAAGTCGGTCGCCACGCGGGCCATCCAGCGCAAGACCGGTGCCCGCGGGCTGCGCTCCATCATGGAGGGCATCCTGCTCTCCACCATGTTCGAGCTTCCGGGCCTGGACGAGGTGGAAGAGGTGGTCGTGAACAAGGAGGTGGCCGAAGCGCGGGCCCAGCCCCTGTTCATCTATGGCGAGCGGCCCGCGGAGCAGACCAGCGCCTGACCGGAGTGCCCGGGCCGCGCTGGCCGGCCGTCCCGTTTCGCGGGGCGGTTCCCCTTCCTCGTGGGAAGGGCACTTTTCTTGCAAAGTCCCTTTTGACCGGGGCGCCGTCTCCGCCGTTGTGGGGAAGGCGCCCCGGCACCACATAGGGCATTCCCCCGTGGCGTCGGGGCCGTGCCCGATCGGGGCGGTTCCGCGCCGACTGTCCAAGTGAGGTCCCGATGGCGGATTCTGATGTGGAGCTGATCAAGGGCGAGGCACTGCCCGTCCTTCCCCTCCGCGATATCGTTGTATTTCCCCACATGATCGTTCCCCTCTTCGTGGGGCGCGAGAAGTCTGTCCGTGCCCTGGAATCCGTGATGCGGGAGGACAAGCAGATCCTTCTGCTCGCCCAGCGCAACGCGGCGCAGGATGATCCGCAGGCCGCCGACCTGTTCGAGATCGGTACGGTCTCCACCGTTCTCCAGCTGCTCAAGCTCCCGGATGGCACCGTGAAGGTGCTGGTCGAGGGCGGCCGCCGCGCCAAGGTGGTGGGCTGGAAGGAGACCGGCACTCATTTCGAGGCCTTCGCCGAGACGATCGAGGAAGCCTCGCCCGACCCCCGCGAGGTCGAGGCGCTCAGCCGCTCGGTGGTCAGCCAGTTCGAGGGCTACATCAAGCTCAACAAGAAGATCGCCCCCGAGGTGCTCGTCTCGATCAACCAGATCGAGGAGCCGGCCAAGCTGGCCGATACGGTGGCGGCCCACCTGAACCTCAAGATTTCCGAGAAGCAGGAGCTGCTGGAAACGGTGGGCGTGCCCGCCCGGCTCGAGCGGGTCTTCGCCCACATGGAAAGCGAGATCGGCGTTCTTCAGGTCGAGAAGCGCATCCGGAACCGCGTGAAGCGGCAGATGGAGAAGACCCAGCGCGAGTACTACCTGAACGAGCAGATGAAGGCGATTCAGAAGGAGCTGGGCGAGGGCGAGGAAGGCAAGGACGAAGTCGCGGAGCTGGAGGCCAAGATCAAGGCCACCAAGTTCTCTCCGGAGGCCCGCGAGAAGGCCCTGGGCGAGCTGAAGAAGCTGCGCGGCATGTCGCCCATGTCGGCCGAGGCCACCGTTGTCCGGAACTACCTGGACTGGATGCTGACGATTCCCTGGAAGAAGCGGACCCAGGTTCGCATCGACCTTGAGGCGGCACAGAAGGTGCTGGATGCCGACCACTTTGGCCTGGAAAAGGTCAAGGAGCGGATCATCGAGTACCTGGCGGTGCAGAGCCGTTCCAAGAAGCTTCGTGGTCCCATCCTGTGCCTCGTCGGCCCACCGGGCGTCGGCAAGACCTCGCTCGGCAAGTCCATCGCCAAGGCGGTGAACCGCAACTTCGTCCGCATGTCGCTCGGTGGCGTCCGGGACGAGGCGGAGGTGCGCGGCCACCGGCGGACCTATATCGGCTCCATGCCGGGCAAGGTCATCCAGGGCATGAAGAAGGCGAAGAGCTCCAACCCGCTCTTCCTGCTGGACGAGATCGACAAGCTCGGCGCCGACTGGCGCGGGGATCCCTCCTCGGCCCTGCTGGAGGTCCTGGACCCCGAGCAGAACGGCACCTTCAACGACCACTACCTCGAGGTGGACTACGACCTGTCGGACGTGATGTTCATCACGACCGCCAACTCGCTGAAGATGCCCCAGCCCCTGCTGGACCGCATGGAGATCATCCGCATCCCCGGCTACACCGAGGATGAGAAGATCGGCATCGCGCGCCGCCACCTGATCGCCAAGGTTTCCGAGGCGAACGGGCTGAAGGCCGGCGAGTGGAGCGTGACCGACGAGGCCGTGCGCGACCTGGTGCGCTACTACACGCGTGAGGCCGGCGTGCGGAACCTGGAGCGCGAGATCGGCGGACTGGCCCGCAAGGCCGTGCGCGAGATTGTCTCGGGCAAGGCGACGAAGGTGGAGATCACCGACGAGAACCTGGGCAAGTATGCCGGCGTGCGGAAGTTCCGCTACGGCGAGGCCGAGGCCGAGGACATGGTGGGCGCCGTCACCGGCCTTGCCTGGACCGAGGTGGGTGGCGAGATCCTGACGATCGAGTCGGTGCTGCTGCCCGGCAAGGGTGCCATCAAGCACACCGGCAAGCTCGGCGACGTCATGCAGGAGAGCGTTTCGGCCGCGGTGTCCTATGTCCGCAGCCGGGCCACGACCTTCGGCATCAAGCCGAACATCTTCGAGAAGCGGGACATCCACGTCCACGTGCCCGAGGGTGCGACGCCCAAGGATGGCCCCTCCGCCGGCATCGCGATGGCGACCAGCATCGTGTCGATCCTGACGGGCATTCCCGTCCGCAAGGACGTGGCCATGACCGGCGAGATCACGCTCCGCGGCCGGGTCCTCCCGATCGGCGGGCTGAAGGAAAAGCTGCTGGCGGCGCTCCGCGCCGGCGTCGGCACCGTCTTCATCCCGAAGGAGAACGAGAAGGACCTGGCCGATATTCCGGACAGCGTGGGCAAGGCGCTGAAGATCATCCCCGTCGCCCATGTGGACGAGGTGATCTCCCAGGCCTTGGTGCGCCGGCCGGAGGCGATCGACTGGATCGAGCCGGAGGAGGTCACACCCTCCAAGCCGGCGGCGGGCGACCCGGCAGGCGCGGCTCTGCTGCCGCACTGAGAACCCGGACTATCCGGAGCGGGGAGGGGTGCTGGCTTCGGCCGGCGCCCCTTTCTCGTTCATGGCACCTGAATGCCCCGCAGAGGCGTGGCAGTGTGATGCGCGCCGGTGCTATGTTCCGCCTCGCACACCATGCCCGAGGGCGCTTAGCTCAGCGGTAGAGCGCCTCGTTTACACCGAGGATGCCGGGGGTTCGAATCCCTCAGCGCCCATTCCAGAAGCGGGAAGAATTTCCCTCGCCTTCCGCAACTTTTGGCTTCCGGAAACGTTGCGAAAGCCGCTTTGGCGCGGATAGGCTCTCTCGACCGGCCCTTTTTTCGGCCCATCGCGAGAGGCAACCCAGTTCATGATGATTCGCAATGGCCTGCTGGCCGCCGTGTCCGCCCTGGCTCTTGGCGGCTGTCTTCAGCAGGGAACGGCAAGCGGCCCCGTGACCGGCGCTGCGGCGGGCGGCACCAGCGTGGGCGGCAGCATCGTGCGCTGCCCGGAAACGCTGGGCACCATCGCGGTGGATGACGGCCGGCAGGCAAGCTGGTTCGGCCCCTTCACGCAGCGCACCCAGATCACGACCATCGAGCCGATGGTGCGGCTCATCATCCAGCAGTCCAATTGCTTCGTCATCACCGCCATGGGCAACGACCGGCTGGAGGGCCGCATGCGCGGCATGATCGGCGACATGCGCAACAGCGGCGAGTTCCGCGCGGGCTCCAACATGCAGCGCGGCCAGCGGGTGGCCGCGGACTACTTCATGGAACCGGCGATCCTCTTCTCCAACCAGGACACGAGCGGCCTCGGCGCGGGGCTGGGTGGCTGGGCCGGGCTGGGCGTCGGCCTGGCCGGGGCGGCGCTCTCCACGTCATCGACCCAGGTCACGCTGTCGGTGTTCAACATGCGGGCGGGGGTTCAGGTGGCGGCCTCGGAGGGCTCCTCCACGGCGACCAACTTCGGCGCGGTCATGGCCGGCTTCGGCGGCGGCGCGGCCGGGGCGCTGGGCGGCTATCAGCGGACCCCGGCGGGGCAGGCGACGGTGGCCGCCTTCGTGGACGCCTACAACAAGATGGTCGTGGCCCTTCAGGGCTATCAGGCGCAGGAGGTGCGCGGCGGCATGGGGACCGGCGGCCGGTTGCGCGTGAACTGAGGCCGCGGTGACCCCCTTCCGCCTTGTTGTTCTCGGGGCCGGCATTGTCCTGGCCGCCTGCGCACCGCGCGGGCAGCCGGGCGGAGGCTTCGGGCCGAACGTGGTGGTCTGCCAGCCCGGTGCCGAGTGCCGGGTGCAGCCCACGGGCACGATCGCCGCAACCTATGACCAGGAGCCGGAACGCCAGCGCGACCCCGATCCTTACCGGGGCGAGGACCTTGGCGTGCTCCGGACCGCCGCGGCATCGGGCGAGGCGCGCGCGGCCTACAAGCTCGGGCAGGCTCAGGAGTTCGGGCTGGGCGGGGCGCCGCGCAGTCCGGCGGCGGCCGCGCGGTCCTATGAGCAGGCTGCGGATTCGGGGAACCCCTGGGCAGCGTGGCGGCTGGCAACCCTGGTGGAGCGGGGCGCGGCGCCAGGAGGGCGCCGGCGGGCGCTGGACCTCAGCCGTGCGGCGGCACAGGCGGGGCATGCGCAATCCGCGTACAACCTTGGCGCCGCCCTCCAGGAAGGGCGGGGAATGGCGCGGAACAGTGCCGAGGCCGCGAGATGGCTGACCGTGGCTGCGGAGGGTGGCGTCCCGGAGGCGCAGTATGTGCTGGGCACGATGCTGTTCCGGGGTGATGGCGTGCCGCGCCAGTCCTACCAGGCGCTGCAATGGATGCGCCGCGCGGCGCAGGGCGGGGATATCCGCGCCCAGCGGGCCGTGGGGCGCCTCTACATGACCGGGCTGGAGGAAATGGGCCAGGATCCGCAGGAGGCACGGAGCTGGCTGTCGCTCGCTGCCGGCCGCGGTGACGCGCAGGCGCGCCGTGATCTCGCGGAGATGGACCGGGCCGAAGGTGAGGAACGTGACTTTCAGCGGGCGCTCGCGCTGCGCCAGGCGGAGACGCGTGCGCTGTGGGACGCCGTTCTGCTCGCCGCATGGCTTTCTCCGCCGCCCGTTGTGGTGGTGCTTCGCTGAGGGCCGCTTGACAGGGGGGGGCGGACCCCATAAACGCCCCCCACGTCGCGAGCGGGTGTAGCTCAGTTGGTTAGAGCGCCGGCCTGTCACGCCGGAGGTCGCGGGTTCGAGCCCCGTCACTCGCGCCACGCGACGCATCGGAAACGCCGCCCCTCACCGGGCGGCGTTTTCGTTTTGCGCGTTGCTAAACGGCTTTTTGCGAACGGCTCGCAACCGTTGATTAAGCTGCGTTTATTCTGCAACGCCTGGCGCGCGCCCCTATGGCGGAAGGTGGACGGGGCCTATATGTAGCGTGCGTTGCGCTGCGGCATCGCCTCAGCGCCCATGGGCGTATCCGGCGGCTTGAGGCTCCTGGATCCCCGGAAAGCTCTGAGGGCACGATGACCCAGCCGCTGTTGGCCAATTACTTTCCGATCCTGGTTTTCCTCGGCATTGCCGCGGCGATCAGCATCGCCATGGTCGGGGGTTCCGTCCTGGCGGCGCGGCAGAAACCCGACTCGGAAAAGCTCTCGACCTATGAGTGCGGGTTCGAGCCCTTTGACGACACGCGGCGGCGGTTCGACGTGCGGTTCTATCTCGTCGCGATCCTGTTCATCATCTTTGACCTGGAGGTCGCCTTCCTGTTTCCCTGGGCCGTGGCGCTGGGCGGAATCGGCTGGCTGGGCTTCCTTTCGATGATGGGCTTCCTGGGCCTGTTGACGGTCGGCTTCGTGTACGAGTGGCGCAAGGGCGCGCTGGACTGGGAATGAGCCGCGCGCGAGAGCGCGGCGAGACGCGGCGGCCCATCCGGGGCCGGGCGCGCAGGAACATGACGCGCGGCGACGCGCGGAGGACGATGCGATGAGCGGCGTCAGCGAACAGACGAACAGCCCCGAGATTGCCTGGAACGGCAAAGCCTTGCCGCCCGGCCCCGAACAGGACGCCGTGCTGCGCGGCGTGACCGACGAGGTCGAGGAGAAGGGCTTCGTGGTCGCCAACCTCGACAAGGTGGTGAACTGGGCCCGCACGGGCAGCCTCTGGCCGATGACCTTCGGCCTGGCCTGCTGTGCCGTGCCGATGATCCACGCCTACATGGCGCGCTACGATCTCGACCGCTTCGGCGTGATCCCGCGCGGATCGCCGCGCCAGTCGGACGTGATGATCGTGGCGGGCACGCTGACCAACAAGATGGCTCCCGCGCTCCGCAAGGTCTACGACCAGATGAGCGAGCCGCGCTGGGTGATCTCCATGGGGTCCTGCGCCAATGGCGGCGGGTACTACCACTGGAGCTACAGCGTGGTGCGCGGCTGCGACCGGATCGTGCCGGTGGATGTCTATGTTCCGGGCTGCCCGCCGACGGCGGAGGCGCTGGTTTACGGGATTATGCAGCTCCAGAAGAAGATCCGCAGGACGGGGACCATCCTCCGTGGCTGACCTTTCCGCACTCGGCACCGCCGTCACCGAAACCCTGCCGGCGGGCGTGCTGCTGGAAGCCAACATCGCCCGGGGCGCGGAGCTGGTGATCCGCATCCACCGCGACTCCGTGCGGAATGTGATGACGGTGCTGCGCACCGACCCGCGCTTCGCCTTCGAGCAGTGCATGGACCTCTGCGGCGTGGACTATCCCGAGCGCGAGGAGCGCTTCGAGGTGGTCTGGAACCTGCTCTCGCTCACGCACAACCATCGCATTCGCGTGGTGGCGCGCACGGATGCGGAGCATGCCGTGCCGAGCGTGACGGCCATCTGGGCGACCGCCGGCTGGTTCGAGCGCGAGGCCTGGGACATGTACGGCATCGCCTTCGAGGGGCTTGAGGACATGCGCCGGATCCTCACGGATTACGGCTTCAAGGGCCACCCGCTCCGCAAGGACTTCCCGCTCACCGGCCATGTCGAGGTCCGCTACGATTCGGAGCGGCGCGAGGTGGTCTACGAGCCCGTGAAGCTTCAGCAGGATTTCCGGAACTTCGACTTCCTTTCTCCCTGGGAGGGCCTGACGACCCTGCCCGGCGACGAGAAGGTCCATCTGAACCGCATCGCGCCGTCCGAGACCTCGCTGCTGGACAAGCCGCAGGTCGAGGGGCCGGCGGCGGAGAAGCAGCCATGAGCCTGACCACGGCCGAGTCCATGCCCCTCGGCGCGGCGGCGCCGGAGACGGCGACCGAGACGCGCCGCGTCGAGGTGGACAGCCACACCATCAACTTCGGCCCCCAGCACCCCGCCGCGCACGGCGTGCTTCGCCTCATCCTGGAGATGAAGGGAGAGGTGGTGGAGCGTGCCGATCCGCATATCGGCCTGCTGCATCGAGGCACCGAGAAGTTGATCGAGTACAAGACCTATATCCAGGCGATGCCGTATTTCGACCGGCTCGACTACGTCTCGCCCATGTGCATGGAGCACGTCTTCGCGCTGGCGCAGGAGCGCCTGCTCGGGATCGAGGCGCCCGAGCGCGGCAAGTACATCCGCACGATGTTCGCCGAGATCACGCGCATCGCGAACCACCTGCTGAACATCACGACCTACGCGCTGGACTGCGGGGCCATCACGCCGTCCCTCTGGGGCTTCGAGCAGCGCGAGACGCTGCTCGAATTCTACGAGCAGGTTTCGGGTAGCCACTACCACGCGAACTACTTCCGTCCGGGTGGCGTGGCCAAGGACCTGCCGGAGGGGCTGCCGGAGCGGATCCGCGCCTGGGCGAACCAGTTCCCGAAGTTCATCGACGAGCTAGGCGGCCTGCTGACCGACAACCGCATCTTCAAGCAGCGCACGGTCGACATCGGCATCATGACGCCCGAGCAGGCGATGGAGTGGGGCTTCTCCGGCCCCTGCCTCCGCGCCTCCGGCATGGCCTGGGACCTGCGCCGGCAGCAGCCCTACGACATGTACGACCGCATGGAATTCGAGATTCCGGTCGGGCGCCACGGCGACTGCTACGACCGCTACCTCGTGCGCATGGCGGAGATGCGGGAGAGCCTGAAGATCATCCACCAGTGCCTCGACCAGATGCCGGAGGGGCCGGTGAAGATCGACGACCGCAAGATCGTCGGGCCCAAGCGTGGTGAGATGAAGCGCTCGATGGAGGCGCTGATTCATCACTTCAAGCTCTACACCGAGGGCTACCACGTGCCGGCCGGCGAGACCTACACGGCGGTTGAGGCGCCCAAGGGCGAGTTTGGGGTGTACCTGGTGGCGGACGGGACCAATCGCCCCTACCGCTGCAAGATCCGCGCGCCGGGCTTCGCGCACCTGCAGGCCATGGAAGTGCTGAGCAAGGGCCATATGCTGGCCGACGCCGTGGCGGTGATCGGCAGCCTCGATATCGTGTTCGGGGAGATCGACCGATGACCGAAGCCGCAACCGATCACCTCGACCCGAACTGGCGGAACAGCCGCGCCGAGCCGGACAGCTTCGAGTTCGACGCGGAGAGCGAGGCGCAGATCGCCAAGATCCTGGCGCGCTATCCCGAGAGCAAGAAGGCATCCGGCGTCATTCCGCTGCTCTATGTCGCGCAGAAGCAGATGGGGCGTCAGACCGGCAGTGCATGGGTGCCGCGCATCGCCATGGACCGTGTGGCGGAACGCCTCGGCATGGCGCCGATCCGCGTCTTCGAGGTCGCCAGCTTCTACTTCATGTTCAACACGAAGCCGATCGGGCGGTTCCACCTCCAGGTCTGCGGCACCACGCCCTGCATGCTGCGCGGCTCGGACGACGTGTACCGCGCCTGCAAGGACGCGGCGAAGGTGCAGGGCTACGGCCACACGAGCGAGGACGGGCTGTTCACCATGACCGAGGTGGAATGCCTCGGCGCCTGCGTGAACGCGCCCATCCTGCAGGTGGACGACGACTACTACGAGGACCTGGATTACGACCGCACGGTTCGGCTGATCGAGGCGCTGCGCCGCGGCGAGCGCCCGGCACCCGGCAGCACCACCGGCCGCCAGACGAGCGCGCCGGAGGGTGGCCCGCTGACGCTGCTCGACGTGCGGGGAGGGGACTGACCATGGCGCTTCAGGACAAGGACCGCATCTTCACCAACCTGTACGGCGCCCAGCACTGGGGGCTGCAGGCGGCGCAGAAGCGCGGCAACTGGGACCGCACGGCGGAGATCATCGCCAAGGGGCGCGACTGGATCATCGAGGAGGTGAAGCAGTCGGGCCTCCGCGGCCGCGGCGGCGCCGGCTTCCCGACGGGGCTGAAGTGGTCCTTCATGCCCAAGTCCAACCCGGATGGGCGGCCCTCCTATCTCGTCGTGAACTGCGACGAATCCGAGCCCGGCACCTGCAAGGACCGCGACATCATCCGCCACGACCCGCACACGCTGGTCGAGGGCTGCCTGATGGCGGCGGTCGCGATGAACGCCTCGGCAGGCTACATCTACGTGCGCGGCGAGTACTACAACGAGGGCCTGATCCTTCAGGCCGCGATTGACGAGGCCTATGACGCGGGGCTGCTCGGCAAGAACGCGGCGGGCACGGGGTATGACTTCGACCTCTACGTCCATCGTGGCGCCGGCGCCTATATCTGCGGCGAGGAGACGGCGCTCATCGAGTCCCTCGAGGGCAAGAAGGGCATGCCGCGCCTCAAGCCGCCCTTCCCGGCAGCGGTGGGGCTGTATGGCTGCCCGTCGACAGTGAACAACGTTGAGACGATCGCGGTGGTGCCGGAGATCCTGCGGCGCGGGGCCAGTTGGTTCGCGGGCTTCGGGCGGCCGAAGAACTCGGGCACCAAGATCTTCTGCATCCAGGGCCACGTGAACAAGCCCTGCAACGTGGAGGAGGAGATGAGCATTCCGCTGCGGGAACTCATCGAGCGCCATGCCGGCGGCGTGCGCGGGGGCTGGGACAACTTGCTCTGCGTGATTCCCGGCGGCTCCTCCACGCCGCTGCTGCCCAAGCACATCTGCGACGACGTGCTGATGGACTTCGATGCCCTGCGCGAGCACAAGTCGGGCCTCGGCACGGCGGGGGTGATCGTCATGGACAAGTCCACGGACCTGATCCGCGCGATCGCCCGCCTCTCGAAGTTCTACAAGCACGAGAGCTGCGGCCAGTGCACCCCTTGCCGCGAGGGCATGGGCTGGGTGAGCCGGGTGATGGACCGCATGGTCGAGGGCCGGGCGGAGATCGACGAGATCTCGGTGCTGGAGGACGTGACCAAGCGGATCGAGGGGCACACGATCTGTGCGCTCGCCGATGGCGGCGTCTGGCCGGTGCAGGGCCTCATCCGCCATTACCGCCCGATGATGGAAGAACGGATCGCGGCCTATAAGGCGCGACATGCTGCCCCGGTACTCCCGATGGCGGCGGAGTAGGAAACCATGAGCGAAGTGAAGCTCATCAAGGTCACGGTGGACGGCAAGGAGGTCGAGGTGCCGCTGGGCGCCACGGCCCTCCAGGCCGCCGAGCTGGCCGGCGCGGAGATCCCGCGCTTCTGCTACCACGAGCGCCTGTCGATCGCCGGCAATTGCCGGATGTGCCTGGTGGAAGTGGAGAAGGCGCCGAAGCCTGTCGCCTCCTGCGCCTTCCCTGTGATGGATGGCATGAAGATCATCACGGACAGCCCGGGCGTGCGCAACGCCCGGCGGGGCGTGATGGAGTTCCTGCTGATCAACCACCCGCTGGACTGCCCGATCTGCGACCAGGGCGGCGAGTGCGACCTGCAGGACCAGGCGATGGCCTATGGCGGCGATAGCAGCCGCTACCACGAGAACAAGCGTTCGGTGACCGACAAGTATCTCGGCCCGCTGATCAAGACGATCATGACGCGCTGCATCCAGTGCACGCGCTGCGTCCGCTTCGCGACCGAGGTGGCCGGCGTGCCCGAGCTCGGCGCCGTGGGCCGTGGCGAGGCGATGGAGATCACGACCTATGTCGAGAAGGCTCTCTCCACGGAGCTTGCCGGCAACCTGATCGACATCTGCCCGGTCGGCGCCCTGACCAGCCGCCCCTATGCCTTCATGACCCGGCCGTGGGAGCTGGTGAAGAACGACAGCATCGACGTGCTGGACGCGACCGGCACGAACATCCGCGTGGATGCACGCGGGCCGGACGTGCTCCGGATCCTGCCGCGCGTGCATGAGGAGGTGAACGAGGAGTGGATGGCCGACCGCGGCCGCTTCTCCTTCGATGCGCTGAAGAAGCGCCGGCTGGACCGCCCCTGGATCCGGGAGAACGGCAAGCTGCGCGCGGCCACTTGGCCGGAGGCCTTCGGGGCGATCGCCGCGAAGCTCAAGGGCCTGCCGGGTGATCGTATCGGCGCGGTGGCCGGTGGGCTGGCCGATGCCGAAAGCATCGTCGCGCTCAAGGACCTGATGGGGGCGCTCGGCTCCTCCAACCTCGATTGCCGCGAGGACGGGGCTGCGCTGGATGGTTCGGCCCGCCCCTTCTACCTCTTCAATTCCGGCATCACCGGGATCGACGTGGCGGACGCGGTGCTGATCATCGGCAGCAACCCGCGGCTCGAAGCTCCGGTGATGAACTCGCGCATCCGGCGCAAGGTCATGAACAACCGCATGCCGGCCGCGGTGATCGGGCCGCGGGCCGACCTGACCTACCCCGTGCAGTACCTCGGCGAGGGCCCTGACGCGGTTGCCGGCGTGCTGGGCGGTGCCTTCGGCGAGGTTCTGCGCAACGCGAAGCGGCCGATGATTGTGCTCGGCCGCGGCGCGCTGGCGCGGGCCGATGGCGCGGCGGTGCTGGCAGCAGCCTGGGGCCTCGCGCAGTCGCTCAACGCGGTGCGGGAGGACTGGAATGGGTTCAACCTGCTGCACACGCAAGGCGGGCAGGTGGCGGCTCTCGACCTCGGCTTCCTGCCGGGTCAGGGGGGCAAGGATCTGGGCGCCATGCTCGGTGGCGGGGTGGACGCGCTCTGGCTACTCGGCGCGGATGCCTTCGACGCCGCGCTGATCGCACCCGGCACCTTCGTCATCTACCAGGGCCATCACGGCGACCGTGGCGCGGGGCGCGCGGACGTCATTCTTCCGGGCGCCACCTACCTGGAGAAGGACGGCACCTATGTGAGCACCGAGGGGCGCGTCCAGCGCGGTCGCCGTGGTGTTTTCCCGCCCGGGGAGGCGCGCGAGGACTGGCGGATCATCCGCGCGGCCAGCGAGCTTCTCGGGCACCCGCTGCCTTATGACGACCTTTTTGCCATTCGCGCGCGGCTGGTGCAGGCGAATCCGGTCTTCGAGCGCATCGACGAGCTGGTGCCCTCGGCCATGGTGTCCGCCTCGCCTGCCGGTGATGCAGGGTCGGTGGGGAGCGAGCCCTTCGTGCCCTTCATCACGAACTACTACCAGGCCGATGTCATGGGCCGGGCGAGCGACGTGATGGCGGAATGCGCGCGCACTCATGCGCCAACCCCCGCCATGGCGGCCGAGTGATGGACAGCTTTCTCGACTCCCCGGTTGGGGTGCTTTCGCTGACGGTGGCCCAGGCGCTCGCGCTCCTGGTGCCGCTGTTGATCTTCGTGGCCTACCTGACCTGGGCGGAACGCAAGATCCTGGGCGCCATGCAGCTTCGCAAGGGGCCGAACGTGGTCGGCCTCTTCGGCCTGCTCCAGCCCTTCGCCGATGCCGGCAAGATGCTGATGAAGGAAACCATCGTGCCCGCGGGCGCGAGCCGGGTGCTCTTCATCATGGCGCCAATGCTCACCTTCTCGCTCGCGATGATCGCCTGGGCGGTGATCCCGGTGAACGAGGGCTGGGCGGTCGCCGACATCAATGTCGGCGTGCTCTATCTCTTCGCCATCTCCTCGCTTGGCGTTTACGGCATCATCATCGCGGGATGGGCCTCCAACTCGAAATACGCCTTCCTCGGCGCGCTCCGCTCGGCGGCGCAGATGGTGTCCTACGAGGTCTCGATGGGCTTCGTGATCGTCACCGTCCTGCTCTGCGTGGGATCGCTGAACCTCACGGACGTGGTGCTGGCGCAGAAGACCGTCTGGTTCTTCATTCCGCTCTTCCCCATGTTCGTCATCTTCTTCATTTCCACCCTCGCCGAGACGAACCGGGCGCCCTTCGACTTGCCCGAGGGTGAATCGGAGTTGGTCGCGGGGTTCTTCGTGGAATATTCCGCGATGACCTTCGCCCTCTTCTTCCTGGGCGAGTACGCGAACATGATCCTCATGTCCTCGCTCACCACCATCCTGTTCCTCGGCGGCTGGCTGCCGCCCATGGACGTGGCGCCCTTCAACTGGCTGCCCGGACCGATCTGGTTCATCCTGAAGGTCTGCTTCTGCCTTTTCGTCTTCGTCTGGGTCCGCGCGACCTTCCCGCGCTACCGCTACGACCAGCTCATGCGGCTGGGCTGGAAGGTGTTCCTTCCGATCAGCCTGATCTGGCTCGTCATCACGGCCGCCGTGCTGAAGGTGGCGGGCTGGCTTCCGACATGAGTTCGACACTTCGGCGCAACCTGCGCCCGCGAAAGGTCCGCTGAATGGCGACGCTCGACCGTATCGCGCGCAGCCTCCTGCTGACGGAGATCATCTCCGGCATGGGGCTGACGCTGCGTGCCTTCTTCAAGCCGAAGGC
>Ga0210040_10003117_pt1 | contig 22669 bp, 9 predicted proteins | sample CryGeyCG12114_NA_FD_185462 | JGI IMG/M metagenome (GOLD analysis project Ga0210040, IMG submission 185462) | Groundwater microbial communities from aquifer - Crystal Geyser CG19_WC_8/21/14_NA (SPAdes) (version 2) | ecosystem: Environmental > Aquatic > Deep subsurface > Groundwater | place: USA...
ACTGTTACTGACAAACGAAAGAGCATCGGATTGGAATATTTCAGGTGCATATACTAGAGGGTCTAAGGAAGACTTAGAAAGTGTTTTTAAGAAAATTCCTTACGAACATACTTCGGACTTACATTGTGAATATAATGCTTGTAGTTTGTGAGGGAAATACTCGGCGATCGATTGTTCGAAGATGAAATCAGTAGTTCTGCAATTGAACTACAAAATAAGGCCTTGTTGGACACTGATGTTGGAGTTGATGTAAGTTATTAGTAGTTCTTGTCTTAATTTTACGTCAGCCTATCGTACATTTCTGTGATTATGAATTAGATAATAAATTAGAAAAATGATGATGTTCTAACACTTCATTATAATGCATCTGCTGCAGAGCTTGGGTTATACTCTGGGTTGCGTCAATGCTGAAGAAAATGATTGTGCTATACCGGATACCCACGAAAAAGTGCCTGCAGTTTCTGAAACAGCTCTACCTTCGCCTGTTGAAGAAGAAACAAAAACTGTGGGAAGCTATCACATCGCTAGTGATACGGAAAAAGAAAATGTTAGTGCTTGCGAAGGGGACAATAAGTCAACTACGGCTGCCGAGTCTGCTCCTAGTGTTGTTTGTAATTCCAATGAAAATATTGCATCTGCGACTAACTCTACATTGATGCGACCTAGGAAGGTCAAACGGCGTAGAAAATCTAAAACAGGGACAAACAAAAAGGCAACTAAGAGCCGAGAGCCACTACCGTCTTTGAATGCTGGTCATAATGAAAATTTTGGTAATGTTCAAGATGAGCAAATAACCAACAGGCTGGAGGTAAATCTAGTCACAGACAGCCCCGGATCGCTTGAGGAAGGTTCAGAGAAAGACTCATTGAAAAACCACTCTTCTTTTACTGATGACGCAATTGTTCAGAACCCTGTATCTTATTGTGATCAAGAGACTCTTGTTTGTAGTTCCGAAAGTTGCAATAAGGATTCTAGCCCTGTGAAATATGTTAGCGAAATGGATTCGTTAACTAAAGATGCTGAATTATCTTCAGAAATGATAGCTGATTCCGAAGGAGGAGATATTATATCTGGCAGTAGTGACATTACTGCTTCTGTGACGGATGGTGGAGAGAATGAAAGCGTTTGCGATCATGGCATGAACCAACAAGATTCAATATGTGCCGATTCAGGTACTACTAGGGTATCACCAGTTGTAAATGACGTACAGCCCACTGAACGAAACTGCAGTCCTGTCCCAAAATCAGCAAATAGCACCCAAAAAGAAGAAACTTGTGAAGATAGCCTCCGTGCAACAACACCCATAGTCAAGGATACGAAGGAGCAGATTGAGCTTTGTAATTCTGACAACAACTCTGTAGAGGACCTAGCAGAACCTATTATTCAGAAAGTGGAACTAGTGGCTCGGCTTTTCAACTCCCCAGTGGAAAATACGACACAGAATGAACCTGTTGAACTAAGCGAACCAGTTGAGGCACCTGTGTCTCTAAGTGTAATCAGTCCGATTGCACCTTCTGAGTCCAAAGAAACAGAACAAAAGAATATGCTTTGTGTGTCAGAGTCAGACATAGTTGAATTCATAAACTCAGGGGAGATGGATGACACTAAGGATTCAATTTTCTCCGAAGATTATGTAAGTGGGTTTAGTGTAGCATTGAGGAGAATGTCTGTCACATTCTGTTGTACCTTAATTCTATTTGTATTCCCACCCGTTCTTAATTCTGTTTTTTGCAATATTTATTTTAGGATTTGAATCCCTTTAAAACCGGTGAACTTCAAAAGGAATATGAAAAGGCATTGGACTGCGCTAAATGTAAATCGCCGCCTAATTTAGACGATGATGAGCTAATTGACAGTCCACGGAGTGAGAGTGATGCGTCAAAGGATCCGATGCTCATGGATTCAGTTCGACTTCACGTTGTGTCACACAAGCATGATGTAGAAAATATTGAGGTACTGCAATATAACTTTAATATTTTTTATGACTTAGATTAATCGAATCGTAATTTTTAATATCTGTTTGATAATACTTTAGAAACCAGATGAGATAGATAACGTAGTACCTGAAAAATTGGAAGCTACCGTAGACCCTACGACGCCGGTACCTGCAAGTCTTAAAAGTACTGCGTTGGATGCTATTTTGCCCAATAAGTCCGTTAGTCCGAAGATTGTAGAACCTGAAAAAGTGCGTACCACAGCCTCAATTCTGGAGAATCGTGTGGAAGATAATGATGTGCGAAACATTATTTTTCTTTTTTCAAAAATATTATATAGATTTTTAAAAAATCTTGACTTATTTATCTTATGATACAGACTGAACTTGATGAATCCCTGAGAGAGGCTATGAAAACTATAAAACCCTGTGCTCGGTCCAGTCCGGATCACATTTTTGATTCGAGCAAAAGCTCCAGTCCTATTCCACCTGACGAGGCTAAATCTAAACCAGGGACAAACAAAAAGACAACTGATGGAAAAGCTGAAATCGCAGAGAAGAGCCGAGAGCCACTACCGTCTTTGAATGCTGGTCATAATGAAAATTTTGGTAATGTTCAGGATGAGCAAATAACCAACAGGCTGGAGGTAAATCTAGTCACAGACAGCCCCGGATCGCTTGAGGAAGGTTCAGAGAAAGACTCATTGAAAAACCACTCTTCTTTTACTGATGACGCAATTGTTCAGAACCCTGTATCTTATTGTGATCAAGAGACTCTTGTTTGTAGTTCCGAAAGTTGCAATAAGGATTCTAGCCCTGTGAAATATGTTAGCGAAATGGATTCGTTAACTAAAGATGCTGAATTATCTTCAGAAATGATAGCTGATTCCGAAGGAGGAGATATTATATCTGGCAGTAGTGACATTACTGCTTCTGTGACGGATGGTGGAGAGAATGAAAGCGTTTGCGATCATGGCATGAACCAACAAGATTCAATATGTGCCGATTCAGGTACTACTAGGGTATCACCAGTTGTAAATGACGTACAGCCCACTGAACGAAACTGCAGTCCTGTCCCAGAACCAGATGAGATAGATAGTGTAGCACCTGAGAAACCTGAAGTTCTTGTAGTTACTACGACGCCGGTACCTGCAAGTCCTAAAAGTACTACGTTGGATGCTATTTTGCCCAATAAGTCCGTCAGTCCGAAGATAGTAGAACTAGAAAAAGTGCTTACCAAAGCCTCATTTCCGGAAAATCCTGTGGAAGATAATGATGTAAGAAATATTGTTTTTTTTTAAAATATTTCATAGGTTTTTAGAATATCTTGACTTATTTATCCTTTGATACAGACTGAACTTGATGAATCCCTGAGAGACTTGGCCATGAAAACTATAAAATCCTGTGATCGGTCCAGTCCGGATCACATGTTTGATTCGAGCAGCAGCTCCAGTCCTATTCCACCTGACGAGGCTAAATCTTTTGCCTGCAAGGATTTACCTTGTGTATCTGAGTCAGAACTGGCAACCATCATCAAGTCCGTGGAATTGGAAAACTGTCAAAAGGACGCTATATTTTCGGAAGACTCGGTAATTTAGCATTACTGTATAGTCACGTTGGGCTATCTTATTCGAGTATATGAAATATTAATATCTCATGTTTATGCCTACACCCAACAGGATTTGAATCATTTCAAGTCACAAGATTTGAGAACCACGTATGAAAAGGCGCTAAACACTGTTGTCAAATGTCAATCACCGGTACCTCAATTTGAACATGCAAAACAGGTCTATGAGCAGCCTGTTGTCACTTTGCAGCCATCAGGAATATTCAAGACTGAATACAAAACTGTTTCAAATCACTTAATAGAAGCTCCAAAAAATGTACGAAGCCTTCCCTTATAAATATTGAAATTATTATGACATATTATTGCATAATTTATGCTAAAAAATATGTATTATTATTGCAGTTGGCCCAGACATTGGCACATCCGTCCCATCCCCACCCGCGTATTCCAATGAAGCGTCCGCACAGAGCTGAACTACCTCCATCGTACCAACAAGCTTCTACATACAATACTCCACATCAATTGTCTTCAAGTGAAACATTTAATATTCCCGCCAGTACTACCAGCGGTGCAGAGCATGCGCGGCCATGTTTTTCTTCTGAAGAAGCCAGAAGCTTTAATCCCCAAACGGAGTATAATCCGATTCACTTCTATTATGGAACCAACCCGAATTTCCCTGATTACCAGTCCTACGATCCGAGTCAAATCCGATTTGTCAGACAACAGCCCGGTACTAATGGCCCACCTTCAACTTGTGCTTTCGATAATGACTGTCAAGTAGTGTACGCTGCTGCAGCAGCAACAGCTGTCCCCAATGATGGCGAAACGGGACCACCAACCAAGGTCCGTTTACTCTACGCGGAAGCCTTGGGAGTTGGCAATAGGTGTGAAAATAACCCGGACGCCTATCAGCTTGTCTATGCATCTGCTACTCCAAATCAAATGGTACACCAAAGTGGCTGTTCATCCCATGTTGAACTCCTAACACCTACATTAATTAACGCTGCCCCATTCGCTCACGATTCCTCATGTGATCAACTTGGTTACTCTTTCCTGGAGCCCGGTGCTGCTCCGCCTGCCCATAATTATCCATGCCATCCAATGCAAGTGGCATATGATGGGAATATTGCTCATGTGCAGACATTACCAGAGGGCCCAGAAAACTTGAGCTTAGTGGACAGGGCCCGTGAACTCCAACATTTCCTTCCAAGGGAATCTTTACATGCTCACTCTAGCTTCAGCTATGCTAATCGTGGGATCTCTGAAAGCTATGGCACTCACATGAGTGCTTCCTCAAGCTCCACGGGCTCTTCTAGCATGGGAGCTGAATCCAGTCACTACTCTCAAGATCGTTTCTCCAGGAAGCCTGAACCATGTTATTCTCAATCTCATCAACCATATGCTTCTGAACGACAAACCGATGGGCTTAAGACCTTGGCCAAGGCTGCAGCTGTCAGAATGGAAGCAATGGAGGTAATTTTACGCACTTTCCTTTTTAGTTGCGATACTTAGTGTCTTTTTTTTATTTGATATATTTGATTTTAGAAGTACAAGAGCAATTATTATGAAAATATTTGTATTTTATTTTAGGCTGAAAGTGACAAGGCCATGCGGATTGCTTTAGCTGTGGCAGCGGTTGGAAGGGAAGCTGCTCAGCGTCGTCATCAGGAGTTAATGGAAAGAGTACAAAAAACTACTGAGAGCAGAAATATCCATAGAGGACCAAGAAAGTCATACTTGTCCCAGCCTTACGACCATTCTCAATGATTTGGTAGCTCCTACCTAATGCTCTCAGAATGGGCCATCTGAAACATGACAGATACACTATATACTACTCTTCAAAATTATGGAAAGAAACTTTTAGTTACAGTTGGTTGAAAGACGGAAAATGAGAGTAGCACTCGATTTCTATGTGATGCAATTTTTAGGTATTAAAAGATTATGTTAAAAGATTTATTGCTGATAGTGAGTTAAAAAAAGGTTTAAAAATGTAATTTCGCTAAATATAATATTTTAGAATCCTTATTTTCGATTTGTGAATTTCCTATGCTACAAACGTTGTTTTCTTTGAAATCATAAATATTAGTTGTTAAATTTGTGTTTTTATATTTTCATTAAGCTGGTTAAACGTTAATCATGTACGGAGGAAAAGGCTGATGGTGGTATCACTGCATACAATTTGTAATTTCTGTTTTGCGTGGTTATGTACTTAACTTAATCTGTTAAAAATAAATGTTAGGAAGAATGATATGCACAGTACGATTTATATAATGTTTCAGGTTCTCTTTTATTCGTTTGCTCTGATGTTCTTTGCAAAATGGTTTAGGATATTTTATGTTTCTAATAAATGTAGTTGTCTACACAATAATTGTTATTATAAATACCTGACTGGATAAGAAGGAACTACAGATATAGGTATTTAATTCAAGCATAATTTTTTACCTCTGCTAGAAATTGCTCTAAGCTGCTATACGCTTTCAGTTCAGATTGAATCTGAACATTTCTTAATTATTTTACTGAAGTATGTTCTCATATAGTAGTATAGATTTTTCTTAGAAAAGTAAACTTAACCTTAAGTGTAGTTATAAGGTTTTATAGGCTGACACTACATTGTTTAACAAATTATGTGAAATCGTTTATAATAAAGTTGAAAAATATAAAAGGGTGTTGGTCGGATGGTATCGGTAACTTGTCGACTATAGAAAATCTCAAAGGATTGAGAACTGTCAGTCCAAATACGGCCATTTAACACAGTGACAACCGTATTGAACTTTTGCACCTAATATGCACTTTGTCCCACGTCCATCATATCGACGGTCGGCTATCACTACGTTTGTAGCATTTTCTAAATTGTGGTTTTTAGTTCCAAGATTGAAGGCATACATTTTTCAGACACATATAGTTGGGTCTGCTGGTACACAAGTGATATCTGGGACTTGTTTGCTTCCCGGCCCTGTACCTTGCATTGCATTCCACAAATCATCCACATTTCCACATACACTAGGTTTGAGTTTTACAATCACACGCGATGTCACAATCAGCTTTCATGCAATTAACTTGTCGCGCAGTACATTAGTATGGTTTTAATGGAGGCATTTATTAAAAAATTAACTATTCATTTAATTATATTCTAGCCATTCTTATTCCATGCCATGAAAACAAGTTTGCGTTAAAATCCGTAATTCGATTTCAAATATTTCAATTGTCAAGGTGTCAATAGAAGTGTATCCCTGAGGTCGTTTTCTAGGTGAGAGTGAGAGGGTTTCCTGTAGTTTAGATTTTCTAGGTTTTTATTTATCGGTAAATATATTTCGCAGACAGAAAGATCTGACGACATATGTGAAATACAAAATGTTTGATTTTGATTTAATGTGCTTATGCTTAGCAAAATACCGAGACTCCGGTATTAAAACTCCAGCCTAAATCATAACTTCACCCTATAACTCCTCCAGGGCGAAGGGCCTATGAAATTATTGAAATTTTAAAAGATATACCTGTAACCTAATTTATAACTCCATACAAAATATATGTAAATATAACAGTATGATTAGTATGATATGAACAATGATATAGCCTTATGATAAAATAAACACTGAAAAGTATAATTTTATTAAAAACCCGATGTGTCAGTTTGAAAGCATCATACGGCTGGTTGTTAGGATCTTTTGGCAGAAATAATTGGTATCTTTGGAAAAAACTATCATGATTGATTTTGGATGAGATGCAAAAAGTATTACAACTATAGCGTATATCATCACATCACCTTGTAACGGGGAAAGAGTTCTATGAAACAATAACGCCAGGCGATATATTACCGGATTCACGATGTATATTAACTCAAGACAAAAACGTTGAAGTTTAAACGACTATGTTGCATACTAACTTGAATTATGTTGATCCCTTAACTCTTTATATTATATTACTAGAGGAATGATGTTCTCAGAGCTTAATATTTGAATAATTTGAATTTGAATATCCTTGCCTTAAAGGGTACTTCGAATAAACAAATAAGCAAATAAATAAGGAATCTATAAAGATCCATAGCACCTTAAATTCAAATATTCGATAGACCTTTGCAGAAGCCAAGCGGTAAAACAGTTATAATTAATCAAGACACTTATTTGGAATTCAAAATGAAATTGAGGTGAGACAGATTGGGTATATAATTGGACTAGGAGGAGAGCATAGGATCGAATTGGTGTACAGCCTTTGACATATTGCCTTTTGCTTCGAAAGACTTGAATGAAGAATGAACTGTACTGCAAAACTACACATACTACTTACATACATACGCTCAAGAAGCCAATAGCCAGCAACATAACATTAAGCAGCATGGATGTGCATTATTAAACTGGCAACCAGTTTACAAAAATTGTACTTTAATCTATTTATTTTAGTGTAGTCAATAAAAAATTGCATTAATGTTTACAATTTATCAATTTGGATTTTTACCCTATATATTTTTTTATTTATTATTATTCAATAGGATCTTTACTCTTTCTTTTCAAATAAAACACAGCAAGGGACAGAAACAGTAATTTAGTAGGTTAGATTCCTTAAAAGATTAGTGATCAGTCCCACGGTTATTGTTTTTACTACAGTCTTAAGTATAGCTAATAAATTTAGTTCTGAATTTCTTTAAATTTGAATGTGTTTTTTTCTTTTACGACGTTTTCCAAAAATATTAACAAATGTCTTTTCTTAAAACTAGCCAAACAAATAATCTTAATTCGTCTATTTTGGAAGATTGGCAGATTGTTAAGTTTTACAGCTTGAAAAATGCAAATGATAATAGAAAGCCACTTTTTTTTGTCGAATTATAAAAGCATTGATTTCAATGGAATAATTTTATAGCATCAAAATTTGTAAAGATTTTTGTACTAAGAAATTTAAATAAACTTTATAGTTGCTGTAGTATTGTTTTGTTATTGTAGCTGTGTATAAAAACGGACAGTCGCATATATACAATGTTTACATGTTTGGCAGTTTAATAAAATAGAATGCATAACTCGGGGGCAATACTATCTTAATTAAACGACTTGCAAAGAAACATGAATGGTTAACTGTTATGCTGGTAATAGGGAATCACTAAAAACTAAAGTTTTAAAATATTAATTAATAGGTGGAATATGCGGTGTAATGTGCTTGTCAAATAAAAATCAGTTTGAGCTGCACACCTCTGAAAGACTTGAGCTTCATCACATCGCAGCAACATAGATTGGAAATAAGACCCGCTCTTTATGCTCAGCCTATTGACTGCCCGAAGCCCGCATTACTCTTTGCAGCTTCTGTATTTCTGGTTTCCCTCTTTGCATCTACAAATTTAGAGTGCACGAAACACATTCTCTCTTGTCCATCACATTTGCTTCTTTTCGACATTTTTGTTTCCTTGTAGATATTAAGTGATCCACGAGATAACTGACAATATTTAGGTTTCGAATACTTTTGTGTTAGTATTCCTGAACCTTCGAACGTATAGTAGCACAAGAATTGTGAACTGTTGGAAATCAATAAGACCGAAATGGAGAAAAGAATTGAATTGGAAAAGCGGTGCAGAAAGCCGAATCAGGTTCGTATAAAAGTGATTAAATTCCGAGTTGATGAAGCTTAAGCGAATGTTAGTTAGCTAGTTGTAATATTGTTTGGCTTTTGTAAACATTGGGAGAGTTTATCATGCGTCTTCAATCTGAGCATAATTAACAATAGAATAATAATGCACCAAATTATATTTTCCGGCGAGCATGCATTATTATTTGTTGCAAGTCATGGGTTTAGATGACAACTTGTACCAAATGAAACCCTTTTATCATCTTTTTCGCATTCGATATTTGGAAGAAAAAGTGTGTTGTTGTAGTTTTGGCTAATTTCATATTCAATGTGGTTGTGGTAACCTAAGTAGTTGTTCAAACGTCCCCTCAAACGTTTAATTTGATATTCGTGCCACTTTTTACAGCTCACAGTGATAGTTATCTCTGACAAAGGTGTTTGATGTGTAAGGTAGTAGAAAATGCACTAAATGATGGTGTTTTTGCTTTAGATTGTGGAATTAAACCTGGACAATTGCCGCAGTACCAGCATCGAAGGTCTCACCGACGAGTTTGTGAATCTTAAAACTTTGAGTTTAATCGGAGTTGGTCTCACTAGCCTTAAAGGCTTCCCTAAGCTTCCAAAGCTTGCTAAGGTAAGGCCAAGGCCCTTATTCCTATTTTTTTAAAGCTCCTGATTCAGCATCAACAATCTCAGGTTTTAAGGAAAATAAATTGGCTAAAACGTTCTGTTGGCCAGGCAGAAAATGCATAGAAGGGCGTCTTAATGACTTTCAACTGCATATTTCTGTCTCGCAATTGATGTATGTAAGTATAATAAGCACTTCTAATGTATTTTTGCAGTTGGAATTGAGTGACAACCGTATTTCTGGAGGGTTACACATTTTGAAAGATTGTCCAAAGCTGCGTGTTTTAAACTTGAGTAATAACAAGGTAGCGGCTCTTGAAACTCTTGAATCATTGGTAAGATGAACAACATTAGCAATATTTGCATTCAAACCCTGAAATTCCAGTTATATTTAACATGTATTTTCAACAAATTACAGAAAGAGTTATCCAACTTGAAGAGCTTAGATCTTTATCGTAATGACGTTACTCAAATCGAAGAATACCGAGATAAAGTGTTCGAACTTTTGCCTAGCTTGTCTTACCTGGATGGGGCTGATCGGAATGGGAAAGAGTGTGCGTCTTCAAGTGATTTGGATGACGATGATGCTAAAGATCTAAACGGAAAAGATGAGGCCGAGGATGATGAAGACGATGATGTTGATGATGAGGAGGATGAAGATGATGATGAAAATGACAATGATGTTGAAGGTAGATATATATTTATTTGGTTTTTTAATTTTGTAGAAACATACTTGCAATTTTAAAATCTCCCATATCGATGTTTTATATGTCATGTTTGTTCCATTTAATTTAAAGGCGAAGAAGAGGAGGACGAACTTGAAGATTCTGTTGTTGGTGAAGAAGAGGAATCTGAAGAGGAAGAGGAAACAGGGGGAAAGAAAGTCAGCCTTAAGGATATCTATCGGGAGGATTTAGATGTAAGGGAAAATCTGCTACTTTTCATTAGCTCCGCAGAATCTTGCTAATTACTAGCTCTATTTTATTTGATCTGTCCTAATTTTTTTGTGGATATTGTAGAAGGAAAGTGACGAAGAAGATTACGAAGAGTCGGAAGACGACGAAGATGATGATAACGATGATTTGGACGAGTCGGAAGGTATGTTATTTTTCAGAGTAATTCGGGAAGTAGACTGAATTGACTATTGACTGGTATGGGTATTGTATTTTGCAGAGAGAGAAAGTGCGGGTGATAACTCTGTTAATGAAGCAGAGCCTCAGCGTCGTGGCAAAAAACGACCTCATGAGGGAGAAGATGGAGAGGATGGAGAATCCGACTGATTGATTGCGCATGTTGATGCACCACATACGGAAGTCAAGTTGACATTACAAATGTAATATTTTTTTTAAGAAGCAGAGGATTTAAAATATCGAATACTGCATTTAATTTGAGTTTGTTACCTATCTACCTAATACTTTACTTATACAAATCGAGTATTGAGTTAGTACCAATCCAGTCATTTGATGGAATTATTTTTAAATTTGTGAGGCTGAAATTTTTTTGGTTAGCCCTTAGGTTGTTTCCTTTTAGCAGGGGTTGTCGGTTTGTATTCACCTTTACTATCTTTTGTCATTCTGTCTAAGTACCGTAAGTCCTCAGTTAAATCTGTGAAGAATAGTTTTCCTTTATCTACTTTGTTTATGGTTGATTTTTTTAAAAGAAAGGCAAACATTTACGAGTACACCAACTGTGTATCAAGCAAGTTGGTGCTGAATTATTCTTAAGGGGGTTCTTCTATGATTCACAAATGTCAGAAGGATGAGTTTGCTACAGATCTACTGATCACCATAATAGGTGGACCTAGTTAATTTGTAAATTTTCGTCATCCATTACATTGTCTTCTCAAGTTTTACTCAACTATCATTTTCTGTCAATTATTGAATTCCTAACATTATTGTTCATTTTTTTCTTCGGTTGTTAAATTTGTTATTAACATTAAAGAGATTGCTAATCACTACATTAACTACTACGAGAATAAAAGTGGCTTGTAATAAGAGGCAATCAATATGATGAATTTAATCTAGAAGTTGCGGTATCAGGTTTGAAATCACAAATTTTTATGCAAGCAGATTAATTCTTCCTGTTCATAGTTAGACTAAAATTAAGTAATGTAGCCTTCGCTTTGGATGTCATTGAATCAGCATCTAATTTACAGACGATATGTTAATGTTATCACGTACAAAAAAAGTTCTGGTGGAAAATATCGCCAGCTATATTGCGGAATTTGCATGTTTTCAAATATAGCTTTACTGCCAGTTCTCTCAGTTTTACTAATAACTGTAATTGTATGTATGTGATTTTACCTGACACAATATTCACCTTAAGTGGTATGCTATGTGTATAAAAGATTTAATGTGAATGACTAGTAGTTTATCTAAAAATCCGATCCAAAAAGATTTCAAATATAGAATGTGATCTGATCTCTGATCATATTCTTTAAAAAGCTTTTTAAAGATTTCCAGACGGCTGGATCCTTATGAAATGTATGTTACACACAATCACCTATCTATTACTTTTTACCTTTTCCCAGTAGTATTCTAAAAGTAAATTCTCAGTTTTGGATATGGATTAAATTTATCGTTTATAAAGTACTTTAACATTCATTAGACGGGAGTTTAAACTTTTATTTGAATAAAATCTCTGATTTCTAGAACGTTTCGTGGTTTCTACCCTTCACCTTTTCTTCTTCACATCTGCATACACTACTTTAGCGCTCACTACTTATGTTGCACTACTTGGAATAGTAATCAATTAAATGTCCTGTCCAGTCTCCAGTGTAATTTGGCAAACCAAATCTTTGTCTTCTGAAAATGAGCTGTCATTTGTTAAACTTAAACTTATAAGAGTTTTTGTTGCTGGGAGAGTTGTATATCATCTTATCATCTATCACTTACGGAACATACATTTACTCAGGTTTAGCACTCAAGGCTCTCAGTAAATGGTTGAAGATTTCAATATATTTAATCTATTATGGCCTTGAAGGAATATGGCGCACCCTAATTGCATACTGATACTTCGTAATCGTAATCTATGAAATTCGTTGTAAAAGGAAGTTTCTCAGACTTTAAAGATGTTTTTATTCTTCACATACCGATTCCGAAATTAATTCATAAAGCATGAAATCCTTCCCTAGGAATACAGATTTTTTTAATCGAAAATACAATAATTTGTATTATGTCTTATGCAAACAGATGTCATGCTCACAAACTCTATGATATGATTAAATCGGTTAAAATAGGGAACAATCTCAATTAATTAAGAGTTGTATCAAAATGTTATCATGAAAACTGAAGAAACCAACTCAACACGCTGTTTAAAGAGCTTTGCACGGAAAGTTTTCGTACTCATGTCTAACTAACAGCCAGATGTCAGACTAACTAAATGAACGGAAAATAACAATTTCCGTATTCTCTGTATGGTATTTATAGTCTTCATTCTTCCCAAAGCTAAAGATACACAATTTCACGATCCCACATTCTTACGTAAATCCTATACATTGCTTCGCTTGATTTAACAGACATATTCCATTGAAAAAAATATTCATGGCAACGATGGATTAAATATGTGAGATGTCATTTTCAAGAGCGATACCTGAAACAGTTAGAATAACTTGAAAGCACGGAGAGATGGCTGCTATTAGAGTAGTCAACTGCTCCAGCTTCTATCATGCACAGTCCAAATTAGCAAACGTTATTGTTGGCTTTAGAAAATGCGCAGCATAAAATTGAAAGTCCTTCACTGGACATATTGCATTTGAGTGCACGTCATATTGCCAAGCCCATTCGGTTAGTCCAAATCGTCATGATATTTCACATTGTTGATGACGAGATTTAGATAAGCAAAGCAAGCCTGCATAGACATGTCTAATTTTTCCACAACAACAAACCCATTAGAAATGGGATTCAGTGTATAGATTTTGATTTTACTGATTTTGTTTACCACGCAAAAAAATTTCAAAGCGTCACGTTCGTCTTATTTGATGACATATATTGATAATTGATAAGCCGTGAAGTGGTATGACACGAAAACAAAAATATGGGTGGGTCCATCTTGGAAAAGGATACCTTGGGCAGAATTCATGGACACTGCTACTACAGACGCAATTACCATAATACAGTGTGCATGAAATCACACGCTTCATCATATATATTACCTTTCGGTTTTGCAAAGTCAATTCATTCAAGATCAAAATGGTATCTTGGAGATTTACAAACCAGATGTGTTATGATATGATGGAATAAATACCAGACAAATATATTTTGGTAAACTCCGAAACACATCTTCTATACAGATAAGATTTCATTGATAACAGCTAAATGAGTGGGCCAGACATGCTCATTGACGTCCAGCTACTCCCTTCCAGAACAAATTAATATGTCCCATGAAACGCATGTGGCAAAATATTGAGAGTCATGTGTTTCGCCACACATTTGGCTTCAATAATCTTCACGGAAACTTCTTATCTCTGTCCAGAGGCACACACATTCATAAGTGTTACGCAATACGCAGCCAGTAAAATAAACAAGCTACGACTTAATGTATGACACGACGGAATCAGAGGTCCCGCATGCAAACTTGTAAGTCATGGAAATTATTTGCATAGCTGTAAAAAATCGTTGAGCTGTAACCATTTCTATAATGTGTAATATATTTTTTGTTGTTCAGAGCTCTAGGATGCACTGAACCATGGAAGATTCTACTAGTAAAGTGTATTTTTGGCGCAAATAATCTGAAATCATAGTAATTAGTAAATATGTCCAATAAACCCTTGGGGGGCATACATAAGGTAGAGAGAGTCTCACTTTATAACCAAACTAAATAAAAGTCCACTTAAATTAACGGCATGAGCTCTGGCGTCTTACGCATACGTAAACAGGGGAATCATGAGGTCAGAGTTGTGAAATCATTCGTTTAGATCGAATAATAAGTGTGAAAATCATGTACGCTATATGTTCGTCAGTTGGGTTTCTCTTTCAACTAATTCTTTTTCTTTTTTCAACTTTTTTTTTAGCTTATTCACTTTTGGAAAAATAGACAAGCCAGAATATCTCATCAACAAACAGCTATTGACAAAAGAGAAAACTTTACAACATAACTTACTGCCCCGTCTGACTTTTTCACATCACACTTGCTAAGAAATGTTCGGAATTTTTTCACTCCAGCGTCTCAAAATCAAATACACAAAAGCGAAAATTTTTTAGACTTATTTCATTCCACATCTCGGAAAAAATGCATACTTGAAAGCCCATAGCTTAGCTGCACTACATTGTCTAATAGTTAGTTTTGAAACAAGAGGGTTCGGTGATGAAATTAACAAGGATGGCTATATTTATTTGGACAAAAAGGAAAAAAATCATCCAAACCACAAGATTTTAGATTGGTTGCGAGTATCTGGTTATGGAAAAAATATAAATTATTTGGTAATTACTTTTTAGCAGAGATTAAATATAGCTCCTAGCTCATATGGTTTACACATTTGTTATTTTCTCAGTCATTCACTCAATGTAATTTTGTATTGAGCTGTATAATTAATTATATTGAAGTCTCATTATGCCCCAGCGGAGTTTTGCGCACTGCGTTTAAAGTCAAATGCTGTAGCCGGACAGCGCCTAAGAATTTTTTTTCATCTTTTCACATTTTGTTGTTCTCTAAAATTAAATACATATTTTGCTGTACTACAATTCGCACTTTTTGCATACTTCATGGTTGGATCTCAGAATCATAACGTGCTCAGAGCTCGTAGTCGTAATCCAACCCTGGTTTGGATAGTGAACAACTTCGTTATATTTTGTACCAATGGAATGATTTGTGGGATGATTAAATCAACATGTTGAAAGAATTCATTGCAATTATTTTACGGGATACTTAAATAAGTAAAATATTTTCAGAAATCGGATCACTCTTAAACTCATGTTTTTAGCCCAGCTCGGCTTATAAAACCGCTCTATTGAAAGTTGACCTTGTTAACACGGAAAAACTCAAAAAGTATTAACCGATTTTCATGATACGTGAAGGTGTCTATTGTTTTTCATCATGATTTGGATAGAGATGAGCGTATATAGCATTCATTTAGGCCGTAGGTATGGCTATGGAACTGGATTCTCAAGTCTTAATGTACCTCAAAATATGCGCAAACTTTTTCTTAACAGCTCTGATAATGCATGCAAAATCTCAGAACTTCTGCTACACAAACAAAGTCTCAGGAGACAATTAAAAAATCTCAAATCACTGAAAAAAGTATAGTGATTTTCTGTGGGATATTGACAAGTTTCTTGCTTGTAAATAGAAGTGATTAGCACAAACGTGCTCAAGGTTTGGCTCACCCAGGTTGCACTAGAAGTTTTAGCTTAAGCGGATACCAAGGCAAGACGACAACAGGATATGGAAACAATAAAAGTAATCAAAGAAGCTTAAAATGTCCTCACAGTTCAGGTTACAAAATTAATTCGACTGTCACGTTAAGTAATGATCCATAAACCCTGAAATACTATTAGGACAATAAAGCACTTTCATCACCAAAAGATTCACAACTCTAATTACTTGGACGCATAACATATTGGATTGTCTTTGTGCATCGTTTGTAACCACCTTGCCACGACCTTGTCCTTTAATTATTATGACGGAGGTGAACAAACAGACAACTAACACTTCAATATCTAAAATCTCCTTGATACATTAAAGTGTAGGGCAGAGATTACCTATATGAAAATGTGTCATGCAACAAATGAGAAAAATTAGGTAATCATTAAATGCCTACTAATGTTATAGATTGTTTGGCATGCATGATGCTCGCATTAGAGACAGTAAGTAAGACAGTGACATACAATAATAGATAATAGACGATTTCAAAGCTTTTCCTGTTTAACTAAGGAAACATAAATAGACATTCGTAGCTCATCAAAACGAGAATTCAATATGCACGTTCAAATCCAATATCCAGTCAAAACCATATTACAATTTTGACTCTCTCAGTAAAAATGATTTTTATACCCAATAATCTCATTGCACCCCACATCCAGTTAGTAGAAACATTTACATATAGGTAGAAATTTTATTCCAGGATGTTTTGTCAATAATCCCAGACTACATTTAGAGTGATTATTTCCTGACTATTGTTTCCATTCAGCGAATTGTGAATTGTCCCCATACTATTGTCATACGAAACGACTTATTCTAGGGAGGTGTGTCCTGTGGAATACCGGAGAGTTCCCTACTTGACTTGAAGGGAGCCTCATTACCTTTGTTGTTTACAGGGCCAACACACAACTTTCTGGTCAGTTGGGAATTGGGATCTCAAGAACAGCCAGTACACACGTACTTACTGACGAACAACTGACTATGTTTAGATTTACAGCTTATGGCTAATGGGCAGTCTCATCAGTTGAGAATAACACACCACCAAATTGGACCAATGGGAATCGCGGATTCAAAGCTGTGAACACCAACAGACAGGAGGCAATAAAAGCCCCACACAAGAAAGAAAAAGAGCAAATACACGATAGCAGCAAATGTATATACGGAATTCCTTTGAACTGTTAGTCAGTGCGTCTTGTTTGTTATCCATCCCTTTAAGCACCCAGTAATAAGCTAGTTACTAACTATTTTACACATTAAACTAACTAACTAACTACAGTCTAAATGTATGGATCGTTGCCTTAATGTTAAGCTTATATGAGAAGTTCAGTTCTTGCCGCTGGCTTGCATTCAACCCAACTCTAAACTACTACTTTCAGGAGGATTGCTTGTGTCTGTCTGTATGAAAGGTTCCCATTCAATATAGCAAGTATTTTTTTCATTCCCACATTATATTCATTGAGCTAGTTCATATATGCAGCTGGGTTGTATCTTATATTTGCACTGGCCATTTTTCGGTATTTCGCCATAAGTAACTAACTATAACCAAACACAGGACATACAAACCATTTGTTTCAAATACCGTGCAGATTAAAATTGATCTACATCTACACTTTGAAGGTTGTGCATTGGTGGACACATTTTACGTTGACAAGTAAGGTGAGTAAGCTAAACATGATATGAAAACTTTTTGTGTTGTTAGCTCCTTATGCCTTATAGCCTTATATTGCAATAATCGTATGTAGCATATGGGCACGTTATCACTTGATCCCAATTGGTTATAGTTCGTAATTAGTATATGTGATTGTCTCGCTGCATATATATCTCGTCCCAAATAACATTGGCAGGCAAAAGTAATAACATTAGCTACACTAACTAAGATATAGATAGGAGGCGAGAAGTTAAATAATAATCGAGGTACGTCCGCGCAGTAAGTTATATTTGTTTGTGACTTTAATATGAACGAGGTACATGTTGACCACCAAACAGACAAACTAACTGCGCTACCAGAAAGAAACGTAGTTGTGAATGTTGTGATATCATCGTTGTCTGGAAACACTTATTACGTTTCCTCGTATTTAATCCGAACTCAAGATGGATTTCGATTCAGTCTTGAATTGAAGTCTGAGAAGAACTCAAGTGAAAAAAGCGTAAAAGCTAGAGCTATTTTAAACTGTGATTTAAGCCAATCAAGAAACTCTCTCGTATCGACGTTTAAGTCAATACTCAAGTTAAACTGATCGTTCATCTAATTTGCCGTCTGTTGTTTTCAATTTGTAATTTCGTAATTTACAGATATAAAGGAAATAGTTGGAACCAACAACAGTCAACTTAAATAACCCTCTCGTTCGTTACTCACTTTACTTGTTTAAATTGTGACTCAACCATTGCTGTGCGATTACAACGAAGACAAATAAACAAATAGTGGTGACTGTGTCCATCTGATGCGTCCAGTTTAATACTGTCTGTGATTCTGAGAGCAACGAAAACAATTTGCTCCATCAACAGTAGTCCAAATCATATCCAAGTCCAAAGAATCTTAGCGATAAAAGTTATCTTTTCACATCGTGAATCGTGATTGCTCTTTTCACTAGGTAGAGTGCTGACTGGACAACATCAGCTCAGTTTAAGTTCTGTCTGAAACCGAACTATAGTACTTCTAAATACACTTGGCCTTCCTCGTTAACAGACTTTGAGTGAATTCATTGTCGAAATCTTTTACCAGTTTCGTGGTCCATTCTCAACCGTAGTTGAGGAACCAACAAGTTCAAATCTTGCCAAGTGGAGAAACTTATTGCAAGATGTCTCAAAGACCAAAGTTTAATCTTTCCTTTGCTGGATGTGGATTCCTCGGGATCTATCACGTTGGAGTCGCTGCCTGTCTAAAAAAATACGCACCCCATTTAGTTGTGGACAAGGCTTCTGGAGCTTCGGCTGGAGCCATTGCCGCCTGTTGTCTCCTTTGTGATGCTCCTCTGGGTAAGTTGATTTTTTCGCTGTATTTGTCATCGCGTAAAACTGGAATGGTTATTTGTGTGCCGTTTGCTGTTTAAAAATAAGGTGTAGTTAGCTGTATATATACTTGGCTTGGGAATGTTTTTATTTAGTTCTTTTCAGTTTACTGCAGTAATCACATGAATGCAGTTTAATAAAATGTAATCTGACCATGTTTAACACGTGACAGAACAACGTCATATTTCCTTTGTCATTTTGCTTAAAGCTGAACAATGATTTGAACTATGAACCTATCTACCTTTGCATGTATGAACTCATTACCTTCAGGATTCAGGATTCTATAAGGTGAACTTCCCCATCCATGCTCCTGTCCTGGCTTATATACAGACACATAACTTATTGTTAGTGGCACAATGATGCTGAAATTCCCACGATCGCTTTTTCACAACGGATATAACGTACCAATGATATCATTCGCATCTATTTTTTTTAGGGTATTAGGTGGGTGAAACTCTGCCGGGAGATATTGGGAAAACCCGAGGGAAATAATGGGTGGGAAAATAGGGGTTGGATGTGCCTTATGTGCTTTAATGTGCCTTATAGGAAATCCTATTAAGGCACAATAAATCCCATATTACCCATTTGGCACAATATTTCCCACTGTGCCGGGATATAGCACTCAAAGTGTGCCATTAGAATTAGAGCGCTAGGAGATAATAGAAAGTTTGCCAACTGGCATTCCCAATAAGTACTTCTATTTGCGAGCTTAAAACGAGTTCAAACATAACAAGTTGAAATTTTACGAGCCTCTCCTTCATATTTATATTTTTGTATCTGTTACATAGTCTCACATAGTCTGGAACTTGATTTGACAATCGTCAGAAAGAATAGTTTATTACAACTGTTCAAATTCATAATTCCTATCATTGAAATATTTTTTTCATGAAGCCAGCTTTCAAACTTTTATGCTACTTTGCTACTACTACTATCAGCGCTATAAAGCTTATTTGCATTTGTCTACTAGCCTATATAGCCAATTATAGTATATGGCACACTAAATCCCATATATCCCATTTAGCACAGTAAAACACGATATTTCCCACTGTGCTCGAAAAAAAACTTTCACTTTGGGCCTTATTGGGTGATACCTATTAGGCACATTAAATCCCATATTTCCCATTTGGCTCAATAAGGCACAGTATTTCCCGCTGTGCCGGGATTTAATAAAAAACAGTGTGTATTAATATACCCTAATCTCATCCTTACAAAAAAACAGATTTTTAGACAATTCACGCAGGTTTTACGAAAGGTTTTTTTCTGACATTTCATGACATGTTCACAAAAATGATGTTTTATCTAAAAAACACAAAAAAAAAACGTTACATTTACACCACAATGAGTTTTGACACCAAATACTCACATTTTGGCAAGTGATATCACACACGGGCCATTTGCACAGCGTACATCTAACACTAGGATTGCTGGACATTCTAGCGAAACAACCCAAACACATAGGCACTTGTCCCATGTCTTCGAAATTGGGGTCATCCGCAGGTGAGCAAGCAATGGGCTCCTCTTGGATCACTATTGTCAATGGGGGCAAATCTTCCAGGGCCACCAGATATCGGCCCAATTCTGGTGAACTACGGATCTCGTAATCCAACTTTTTCTGTATATTTGGAAAGCATTTTTAAAAAATATGTCTTTTCCATCCCTTATAGTTAGTTAGTTAGTTACAATTTCTTACCTGAGATTCTTCCATTGTGAAATACAAAATTAGAATGCTAGCAAAAAGCAAGCTGCAAGAAAGCTCAAGCGCTTTACATATCGATATAAAAATCACAGTGAGTTCCCAAAATAGAAGATGCGAAAATTACATGAGACTTGAGCCAAGAATTTTAAGCGTGCAAATACCTTAACCATAGAACTTTTTTTGCTAACTAACTAACTAACTATATGGACCAATTCCAATAATATTTCCAGCCTAGTTAGCATCTCTATATTTACATGGGCGCACAATGGGCAAAGATTGGATATGGCATATATTTTATTTGCACATCCTAATGCATACGTTGAAAAAAACAATAATGTTAATCATGCAAATTGTCAACTAAAGTTAGTTAATTTTGGTGAAATTTGGAAAAAGTTGGTTTATTTTCCTTTACAAGGCTGTTTCCTAAAGTGATTAATAGATTTTGATCTTTTTCCTATGAATGCATAAAATGTTAATTTCATAACTTAAAATACAGCAATTTTCTGCTCATTCCTTTGAAAAACCACAAAATGCAAACAACATTAGCGGACCGCAACATTAGTTTCCTGAAATGCGTATAAATAGTCTAAAGCATTCAGCCTATTGTATTTACTTATTAATTTTGCTTTACATAGGACACATTCGTTCCACTCATCATAGTTTCAAAATGAATTCTCTAATTTACATTTCAGTCATCCTTTGTCCTGTCTTTTTCTTACAGGTATGAAAAAAACTTTGCAATTATCCGAAATTACTTGAAACTAATACACTCTTCCCAGACAAATGGCCAAAATCGGAAAGGCAGATTCACCATGTACTTCATAGCGGACCAATCCTGCTGTCCCGGCACGGGCACTGCATTGAAAACATGCAAAGGTCAAACACTTGCATCAGTGAGCAGACAATACGCAGAAAAAATTCGATTGGAAGGAACCGGCACTCTAAATGATGGACGGTAGGTCATGACACTCCGCATATAGCCCCGTTTGGTCGGCTTTTCGCTAAACCGAAACCGACCAAAAAATTCTGCCGTCTGCCGTTTTTGAATCTGGTCGGTTCAGCACAGTTGAACCGAACCGAACCGGACCAAAAGAAAATCCTTAAAAATTGAAAGCTGAGTATGCAAGCTTTAATAACACTAAATTAATGTGCAACTTTACGTTCTCTTTTCAAAATATTTCGGTTTTTTCGGTCCATTTAGATGTCAAACTGAAACCTAACCAAAGATTTTCGGTCGGTTTACATTTTCTTTCGTCCGGTTTTTGACCTGAACTGAAATCGGACTGATCGATCGGTTTTTGTTTGGTTCGGTTTGCAGCAGAGCACTAAGGTCAAAATGCACCCAACAAGGCGCTAATTACTAAAACATTGTAAAATATTGCATTACAGAATGCTAAACCTAGCATGTAGCTGTGGATCAGGTTTCAATTGCTTCGAAGTAGTGAAAGCCCCAAAAGGATCTCAAGGGAATGATTTGGTCCCATTCGTATCTTTGGCATCAAATAGCATTGCGTTCGGCAAGACAGTCTATATCCCAAAACTGAATGGACTCAAACTGCCCAATGGGAAAACACATAATGGATGCACACGTGTAGATGACACTTGTGCCATAGGCTGCGGTCAATCTGGCATTGACTGGTATGTGGTCAAAGAATCCAATCAAAAACAAATTGATCGTCAATATAAATTATCTGCCACTCAGGTTGACATTCAAGTCAAATCTTGCGCTGTAGGCAGATACTAATATTTTTTGAAATAAAGTTTTTTTTGCTAATATAGTATACTCCTATAGTTAAATTGCGTTGAGCATTGCTTATCTATGCATAAAAAACACATTTGTGTATTCATATCCATAGAAAGGGCAGAAAAAGTTGACCCTAAGGCAAAAGTCATAAATAGAGCTGTCACTTTCTATATCCAGCTATTAGGAAAC
>Ga0210040_10003118_pt1 | contig 22667 bp, 15 predicted proteins | sample CryGeyCG12114_NA_FD_185462 | JGI IMG/M metagenome (GOLD analysis project Ga0210040, IMG submission 185462) | Groundwater microbial communities from aquifer - Crystal Geyser CG19_WC_8/21/14_NA (SPAdes) (version 2) | ecosystem: Environmental > Aquatic > Deep subsurface > Groundwater | place: USA...
CGGGTGCGACCCACCCGCGCGGCGGTGGCGCACCACTCGGACGGGTGCGATCCGCGCGACCGCGGTGCCGGGGGGACGGCGCGACGGCAGTCTTCCGCCGTGGCCGGAGCAGGGGCGCGGACGGCCAGGGCGGAGCCGGCGCTGGTCCTCGACCTCGACGGCTTCCCGCGCACGTGGCCCGTCCCCGTCTCGCGGTGGTTCGTGTGGTTCGGGGTCTTCACCGCGGCCATCGGCGCGCTGCGGCTGGTCTCGGGGGTCCTGGGAGCCTTCGACTGGATGGCCGTCGGGCTCGGCGCCGCCCAGCTCGCCCTGGGCGTCGGCGCGATCGTCGTCACCCGCCGCGCGCGGGTCCTGCTCCAGCCGGACGGGTACCGCGTCGGGGACCCCCTGCTGCGCGGGCGGCTGCGACCGTGGTCCGGCGTCGTCGAGATCCGCCCGGCGGGCCGCTGGACGAAGCACGCGGAGATCCGCGGGGCGAGGGCCGCCGACGTCCCCGTCGCGCTCGCCGACATGTCGATCGAGCGGGCGCAGGACCTGCAGCGGCGGCTCGAGGAGGCCCGAGGGCGAGCCGGCTCCTGTGAGCGGCGCTGACCCGCAGCATCCGCCGCTACTCCTCGACGTCGATGACCTGCCCCGGCGGTACGCGGTCAAGGAGCCATGTGCGCAGCGACGCGCCGCGTGGTCTCAGGTGGTCCTCGGCCTCGCGTACGCGGGCCTCCAGTGGGCCTGGGGCCCGGGGCAGCTCTACTTCGCGCTGCTCGGCGCCGGGTACGTGGTCCTGGGTGTCCTGGGCCTCGTCGCACTCCCGCGCGTGCACCTCCGGCTGGAGCCGGAGGGCGTGCGGAGGGTGGGCGTGCTGGGGCGCGGGCAGCTCACGCGCTGGTCGGAGGTCGGCGAGGTCCGCATCCCCGACGCCTGGCACACGGCCCCCCACCTGCGCGGCCACGGCCGGTTCGCCGAGACGACCGACCTCGGCGACATGACCGTCGAGCAGGCGCGCGAGCTGCAGCGACGTCTCGTGGAGGCGCGTCGGCGTGCGGCGAGCACCGCACCGGGTGACGAGAGCGACGAGGCGCAGGTCTGAGCAGCCCGCGAGCTGTGCTCCGTCGTTCTCGCCGGCGCCGGGACGGGCCGGGGGCGGACGGGCGTCAGGGCACCCGGGAGACGTCCAGGCCCAGCTGGTGCCCGAGGAAGGCGAGGACGTCGGCGGTCAGCGCGGTGGAGCGGCTGAGCGCCCGCGCCCCGTGCCCGACGTCGGCCTCGCGCCGCAGGAGGACGGGCGCCTCGTCCACCGGGCGCGACGTCGCCGCCTGCAGGGCCGCGCACAGCTTGCGGGCGTGCAGCGGGTCGACGCGGCTGTCGCCGTCGAACACCGTGAACAGCGTCGCCGGGTAGGGCTGGTCGGCCCGCACGTGGTGGTACGGGGAGTGCGCCAGCAGCCAGCCGAGCTGCTCGGCGTCCTCGGCGTCGCCGTACTCGCCGGCCCACGTCCGGCCGAGCCCGTGCAGCTGGTAGCGCACCATGTCGAGCAGCGGCGCCGAGCAGACGACGGCCGCGTACCCGCTCGGCCGCCGGGTCAGCGCCGCGCCGACGAGCAGGCCGCCGTTCGAGCCGCCGTAGATGCCCAGGCGCTCGCGGCTCGTCCACCCGCTGGTCACGAGGGCGTCGGCGGCCGCCTCGAGGTCCTCGTACACGCGCGGCTTGTGCGGGCCCATGCCGGCGCGGTGCCAGTCCTCGCCCTCCTCGCCACCGCCGCGCAGGCCGGCCTCGGCCCAGACCCCGCCCGAGCGGACCCACGCGAGCGTCGTCGCCGACCAGGTCGGGCGCAGCGAGATGCCGAAGCCGCCGTAGCCGTAGAGGACGAGCGGGGCGGTGGCCAGCGGGGCGCCGTCGGCGTCGAGGGCGTCGGCGCGGGCCGTCACGAGCACGCGCACCGTGGTGCCGTCGGCGCTGGTCACCTCGATCTGCTGGGTGCGCGTCGGCACCTCCGGGCCGTCGGGCGCCGGGGCGCCGGGCGGTCCCTCGACGACCTGGACCTCGCCCGTCCGCGCGTCGTAGCGGTGCACGTGGGGGAGCGTCGTGGGGTCGGTGAACGTGAACCACGCCTCGTGCCCGCCCTCGGGGCGCGAGACCAGCCCGCCCACGCTGCCGGTCCCGGGCAGCTCGACCTCGCGGAGCAGGGTCCCGCCGGCGAGGTCGTGCACCGTGACGCGGCTGACGGCGTGCGTCGTCCACGCGGCCAGGAGCACGGGCTCCTCGCCCAGCTCGGGGCCGTCGAGGACGGTCCAGCCCTCCAGGACGGCGTCCTCGCGCTCGACGAGCAGGTCGCGCCACGCGGCGGGTCCGGGGTCGCGGGGGTCGGCGACCGCCAGGCGACCGCGCGGTGCCCCCAGGTCGGTGCTCACGTACAGGCGCCCGTCGCGGCCCACGCGCGCCGAGGTGCTCGCGTCCTCCCCGACGACGACCTCCCGCAGCGGGGGCGCGGCCGCCGCCGTCGATCCCTCGCCGAGGTCGGCCAGCCAGACGTCGCTGCGCGGGTCGGTGCCTACCGCCGCGGTGACCGACAGCCAGCGCCCGTCGCGCGAGAGCGAGACGCCGTAGTAGGTCCGCAGGTCGCGCCCGGCGCCGAAGACCTCGACGTCCTCGGCCTCGGCGGCCCCCACGGCGTGCAGGACGACGCGGCGGTGGAACTGCTCCTCGCCGTCGGGCACGAGGTCGGGCGCCAGGCGCCGCACGCAGTAGAAGGCGTCGCCGCCGGGCAGCCAGGCGACGGGGGAGTAGCGCGTGCGGTCCAGCGGCCCGTCGACGACCTCGCCCGTGGCGACGTCCAGCACCCGCAGGGCGCTCTCCTCCGAGCCGCCTTCCGAGAGCTGGTAGGCCAGGAGGTCGCCCTCCAGGCTCGGCTGCCAGGCGTCGAGCGTCGTCAGGCCGCTCGGGTCCAGCGCCGCGGGGTCGACGAGCACGCGCTCGACCCCCGTGCCGTCCGGGCCGGGCTCGCGCAGGAGCAGGACGGCGTGCTCGGCGCCGGGATCGCGCCGCACCGAGAACCGGCGCTCGCCGCGCCAGACCGGCACCCCCACACCGCCGGCCGCGAGCAGTCCCCTCAGCCGCTCCTCGAGCGCGTCCCGTCCCGCCCAGCCGGTGCGGTGCTCGGCGAGCAGGGCGTCCTGCGCGGCGGACCAGGCGAGGACGTCGGGGTTCCCGGCGTCCTCGAGCCAGCGGTAGGGGTCGGTGACCGGCGCCACCGGGCTGCCGGCGGGCAGCTCCTCGACGACGTCGTCCCGGCGCGCCGGGGGGTAGGGCTGCGGCGAGGACGACGCCTCGGGGCCGTGCGTGGGGAGGTCGGCGCCGGTGGAGGTCACGAGCGGCACCGTACGGGCGGTGCTCGTTCCCGCGAGCGCGCCCGGCGGGCTCAGCTCGAGCGGTACAGCCCGTCGGCGTAGGAGGGCCCGTAGTAGCGCTCGAGCTCCTCGATCGGTGTGTCCGGGCGCTCGAGCGCCCGGGCGATCCGCGGGCGGGAGGGGACGGCGTCCGGGGCCCAGCTGTCCGGCTCCCACAGGTGCGAGCGCAGGAAGGCCTTGGAGCAGTGGGAGAAGACCTGCTCGACCTCGACGAGCAGGGCCAGCCGGGGGCGGTGCTCGCGCACGACGAGCTCGTCGAACCACGGCGCGTCGCGCAGCGGGCGCGCGCGGCCGTTGACGCGCAGCGTGTCGCCGCGCCCCGGCACGAGGAACAGCAGGCCCACGTGCGGGTTCGCGAGCACGTTGAGGAATCCGTCGACCCGCCGGTTGCCCGGGCGCTCGGCCAGGGCGAGCGTCCGGTCGTCGAGCACCAGCACCGACCCCGCCGGGTCGCCCTTGGGCGAGACGTCGCACGTGCCGTCGGCGCCCGCCGTCGCCAGCAGCCAGAACGGCGACGCGGCCAGCCACTGCCGGTCGAGCTCGTGCAGGCGGTCGCGCTCCTTGCGCACGGCCCCCGCGGACGGCTCGCCCACGAGCGCCCGCAGCTCGCGCTCGTCCGCGACCTCGACGAGGTCCGCCCCGACGCGCCCGTCGCGCCCCACCCGCTGCTCGTCCACGCCCCGCATCCTCCCTCCGCGGGGCGCTCGCGGGCCAGCAGGTGGGCGGTCGCGGCGACCAGGTGCGGGCGGTGGTGCGGCCCCCTGCGCCGCACCACCACCCGCACCGGTGCCCCCGACCGCCCACCGGCCGGCCCCGGCCCGGTCAGGCGGCCATGGCCGCCACGGGGGGCGTGCGCGCGGCGCGCCGCGCCGGCAGCAGGGAGGCGACCATGCCGGCGAGCGTCGCGACGACGACGGCGGCCAGGACCTGCAACCAGGGGACGTCCAGGACGACGGAGGTGGTGGCGCCGAGCGCCGAGGCGGTGCCGGCGAGGCCGAGCACGACGCCGAGGGCGACGCCGAGGACGGACGCCACGCCGGCCACGAGCCCCGCCTCCCAGAGCAGGGTCCTGCGCACCCCGCCGGCCGGCTGCCCGAGCGCGCGCAGCAGCCCCAGCTCCTGGCGCCGCTCGACGACCGACAGCGCGAGGGTGTTCCCGACGCCGACGAGCGCGATGACGACGGCGATGCCCAGCAGGGCGGTCACCACGAGCAGCAGGACGTCGAGGACGTCGTCCAGCGACTGCCGGAAGAGCACCGCGCCCTGGACCGCCGCGCCCGGCGCGGCGGCGGCGGCCGTCTCGGTCACCGCGTCGACGGCGTCCGCCGCGCCGCGGCCCTCGGCGTCGTCGAGGGCGAGCCAGACCTGCTGCAGCGGGGCGTCGTCCCCGGCGAGGGCGGCCAGCTGGGCGGCGGAGACGACGGGCTGGTCCACCGAGCCGCCGACGCGGACGACGAGCTCGGCGGTGCCGGCCCCACCGGTGACCTCCCAGACGTCGCCGGCCGCCACGCCCCAGACGTCGGCGAAGCCCTGGCCGACGCGGACCTCGCCGTCCGCGGGAGCGTCCCCGGTGCGGGACCGCACCACGTCGAAGACCTCGGGCGGCAGCCCGAGCACGGCCAGCTCGCCGAGGTCGCCCGGGGCCTGCACGAGCGCTCCGGGCACGGCGGCCACGGCGGCCACGCCGGGCACGGCGGCGAGCTCCCCCGTGAGGCCCCCGGGCAGGCCCGCGGCGCCGGGGTCGTACCCGCCCGAGACGTCGACCACCTGGACGTCCGTGGGGAACTCCTCGTCGAGGCCGGAGGTCACGGTGGCGCGGGTGGAGGAAGCGCCGACGAGGAAGGTGCTCGTCAAAGTCACCCCGACGAGGAGGGCGGTCGCCGTGGCGGCCGTGCGCCGTGGCGTGCGGACGGCGTTGCGCGCCGCGAGACGCCCGGGCACCCCGCCGAGCGGGCCGAGGACGCGTCCGGCGAGCCCCACGACGGGGGGCACGGCGCGCTGGCACAGCAGCACCACGCCGAGGGCGGTCGGCAGGCCACCGGCCAGGCCGACGAGCAGGCTCCCGGTGGCCGCCCCGAAGGCCAGGACGGCAGCCCCCGGGACCAGCAGCACCAGGCCGAGCACGAGGCGCGCGACGCCGCCCCGCGAGCGCACCGGCACCGGGTCGAGCGGGCGCATCGCGGCCAGCGGGGGCACCTGCGTGGCGGCGCGCGCGGGGGCGAGCGCGGCGACGACCGTCACGACGGTCCCGAGCACCATCCCGACGACGACCGCGGAGGCGGGCACGGCCAGTCCGGCCAGCGGCACGGGGCTGTCGAGCGCGGAGCCGACCGCCGAGGCGGCGCCGGCCAGGCCCACCCCCGCCAGGACGCCCCCGGCCGAGGCGACGAGCCCGGTCGCGAGCGCCTCCAGCAGCACGCTGCGGCGGACCTGCGTCGCGGTCGCGCCCACGCAGCGCAGGAGGGCCAGCTCCCGCGTCCGCTGGGCCAGCAGCACCGCGAACGTGTTGGCGATGACGAGACCCGCCACCAGCACGGACACGGCGGCGAAGACGAGCAGGAGGCCGACGAGCTGCAGCGCCCCGCCGGTCAGCTCCTCGACCAGGACGTCGGTCTGGTCGGCGGCGGAGCGCACCTCGGCGCCGGGCCCCAGAGCCTGGGTCGCGGCGTCGGCGACGGCGGCCACGAGCGCGGTGCCGTCCGCGCCGGGCGCCGCCGCGACGCGGAGCTGGTCCGCGGTCCCGCCCCAGCCCGCGACCTGCTCCGGGTCCGCGAACAGCCGGGGGACGAACGAGGCCGTCGGGTCCCCGCCCAGGTCCACGACGCCGACGACCTCGACGTCCTGCGGCTCGGGCTCCGCCACGGGCTCCTCGGGGTCGGTCGCGATCGCGGAGGGGTCGGGCGGCGGCACCACGGACAGCCGGTCGCCGACGGCGGCGTCGACGCGGCCGGCGACGGCCACCTCGCCGGGGCCCTCCGGCAGCCGTCCGGCGCTGAGCACCTGCCAGCGCAGGGCGCCGGCCGCGGGGACCGAGTCCACCTGGGCGAACGTGCGCTCCGCACCCTCGCCGACGAGGTCCACGAAGACGCTGCGGTCGACGGCGACGTCGGCCACCCCGTCGACGGCGCGCACGGCGTCGGCGGCGGCGGCGGGCTGGGCGGGGTCGGACCCCTCCTGCGACGGGAGGAGGACCACGGCCGCGGCGTCCACGAGCGGGGCGGCGACGGCCGTGCGGACGGTCGCGCTCGCCGTGGCCGAGACCACGAGCGTGGCGACGACGAACGCCACGGCGATGACGACGGCCAGCGCGCTCGCGAGCAGCCGGCCGACGGAGGCGCGCAGCTGCGCCAGCGTGAGGTGCAGCACGGCTCAGCCCCCCAGGGCCGCGAGGGCCGCGAGCACGGAGTCGGCGGTGGGGGAGTGCACCTCTCCGGCGAGGCGGCCGTCGGCGAGCAGGACGACGCGGTCGGCGTAGGCGGCGGCCGACGGGTCGTGGGTCACCATCACGACGGTCTGCCCGGTCTCGCGCACCGCGCTGCGCAGCAGCGAGAGCACCTCGGCCCCGGCGCGCGAGTCGAGGTTGCCCGTGGGCTCGTCGGCGAAGACGACGTCCGGGCGCGAGAGCAGCGCGCGGGCGACGGCGACGCGCTGCTGCTGGCCCCCGGACAGCTCCGACGGGCGGTGGTCGAGCCGGTCGGTGAGCCCCAGCCGGCCGGTCACCTCCTCGAACCACCCCGGCTCCGGCTCCCGGCCGGCGAGCGCCAGCGGCAGCAGGGCGTTCTCCCGCGCGGTCAGCACGGGCAGCAGGTTGAAGGCCTGGAAGACGAAGCCGATGCGGTCGCGCCGCAGCCGGGTCAGCTCCTTCTCGCGCAGCGCGGTCGTCTCGGTGGCGCCGACCCAGACCTGGCCGGAGGTCGGGGCGTCCAGGCCGGCGAGGCAGTGCAGCAGGGTGGACTTGCCGGATCCCGAGGGCCCCATGACGGCGGTGAACGACCCGCGGTCCACGCGCACGTCGACGCCGTCGAGCGCCGTGACGGCGGCCTCGCCCCGGCCGTGGACCTTCGTCAGCCCCTCGGCGCGGACGGCGGCGGTGGTCTCGTCGGGGCCCGCCGGGAGGGGGGCGGCGGTCGGGGTCGTGCTCGGGCTCACGGGGTCTCCTGCTCGTGCCGGCGTGCGGGACCCGCTGCGGCGCCGGGCGTCCCGCTGAGGACGACGACGACGCTAGGGAGCACGGCGGGGGCGCCGCGTCGGCCTCTGGTCTGGTCCTGCCCCCGCCGGTGTCCGGCCACGGGGGCGCCCCCTCCGCCCGGTGCGCGGGGTCGGCCGCGCCGGTCGCGGCGGCCGTCAGACCCAGGTGGGACGGGCGCCGCGACCGGTTCGGCGCGTCAGCCCGCGGCGTCGCGCAGCAGGTCCTCGGGCTGGACCAGGCCGCAGCGGTAGGCCAGGACGACGGCCTGCACGCGGTCGCGGGAGCCGGTCTTGGCGAGCACGCGCCCGACGTGGGTCTTGACCGTGGCCTCGGAGACCACGAGGCGGTCCATGAGGTCGCGGTTGCTCGCCCCCCGGGCCATGAGCTCGAGCACCTCCCGCTCGCGCGGGGTCAGCGCGGCGAGGGCCGCGACGTCGGCGGGCGGCACGCGCGGCTCCGGGGCGTCGCTCGCCGCGGCGGAGGGGGCGACCTCGGCCAGCAGGGGGCCGACGTGCTGCAGGAGCGCCCGCGTGGCGCGGGCCGCGATGACGGCGTCCCCCGCGTGCACGGTGCGGATCGCGCGGAGCAGCTCCTCCGGCTCGGCGTCCTTGAGCAGGAAGCCGCTCGCCCCGGCGGCGATCGCGCTGACGACGTACTCGTCGAGGTTGAAGGTGGTCAGCACGACGACCTTCGGCGCGTCGTCGCGCGCGGTGAGGCGCCGGGTGGCCTCGAGCCCGTCCATGCGGGGCATGCGGACGTCCATGAGGACGACGTCGGCCACGACCTCGGCCAGCACCGCGAGCGCGCTCTCGCCGTCGCCCGCCTGCCCCACGACCCGCAGGTCGGGCTGGCTGTCGATGACCATGGCGAAGCCGGTGCGCACGAGCGGCTGGTCGTCCACGAGAACCACGCGGACGGCGTCGGGCGCGGTCACCGGAGCGCCTCCGCGCTGGCGGCGGGCACCTGGTCGGGCACGAGGGCGCGCACCCTCCACCCGCCCCCCGGGGCCGGGCCGACGTCGACGGAGCCGCCGACGAGCGCGGCGCGCTCGCGCATGCCGACGACCCCCTGCCCGCCCGGCGGGCCCGGCGGCGCCCCGGCGCCGCGACCGTCGTCCAGCACCTCGACCTCCACGGACGCGCGCAGCCAGCGCACGCGGACGAGCGCCGTGGCGTCCGGGCCGGCGTGCTTGAGCACGTTGGTCAGGGCCTCCTGGGTGATGCGGTACACGGCCAGGCCCGGGCTGGGCGGCAGCGGCCGCCGCCGGCCCTCCTCCTCGAGCCGGACGTCCAGGCCGCTCGCGCGCACGTCCTCGACGAGGGCGGCGAGGTCGCCGGAGCCCGGCTGCGGGGTCCGGTGCGCGGCCTCGTCGTGGCGCAGCACCCCGAGGAGGCCGCGCATGTCGGCCAGGGCCTGGCGCCCGGTCCCGGCGATGGTCTCCAGGGCGGTGACGGCGGCGGCCGGGTCGGCCCCGGCGGCGTAGCGCCCGCCGTCCGCCTGCGCCACGACGACGGACAGGGAGTGCGCGACGACGTCGTGCATCTCCCGGGCGATGCGCGCGCGCTCGGCCGCGGCCGCGATGACGGCCTGCTGGTCACGCTCGGCCTCCAGCAGCCGCGCGCGCTCGGCGAGGGCCGACTCGTGCGCCTTCCGCACGCGGGTGAGGTGCCCGATGGACCAGCTGGCGACGACCAGCAGCCCGCACCCGCCCGCGGCCGCGACGGTGGCGACGACGTCACCGGTGCCCACGGCCACGAAGCGCAGAGCCGCGGCCAGGGACGCGGCCAGCCCCACCCAGAGCACCAGCCGGCTCGCGGCGAGCGACCCGTGCGCGACGACGGCGTGGACGGTGACCAGGACGGCGACGGCCCCGAGCGGGACGGTGTCGAGGCCGGACAGCAGCACGAGCAGCCCGGCCGCGGCGACGAGGGCGAAGGTCAGGTGGGGCCGGGTCCGGCGGAGCACGAGCGGGACGACGAGCGCGGACCCGAGCGCGAACGCGAGCGGCCGACCCGTCAGGAGCTCGGTCGGCACGAGGAGGACGTAGACCACCGCGGTCGACAGCACGTCCAGCAGCCCCCGGTGCTCGCGCACCCAGGCCGCGCCGCGGTCGAACAGGGCCTCGGGCCCGCCCGGGCGCCGGCGCGGCGCGCGCCCGCGCGCCTCCCGCTCCGCCACGGCCCTCACGCCGGGAACTGTAGGAGCCCCCCGCCCGCTCGGGCGTCCCCCCGTGGTCGGACGTCACCCCCCGGTCCGCGCCCGGTGCGCCGCCCACCGCCCGGGGTCGGCGGGCGGTCGGACCTGGGAACGGGCCGGGCCCGCACCCCTCTGGCAGGATCGCCGGAGCCGGTGCCGGGCTCCCCGCCGTCCACCGGCGGCCCCGCGGCGACCGCCCTCGCAGCCACCCCTCCCCTCGGACGGAGCACCATGCCCGACGACGTCCTCCCCACGAGCACGGGCACCGGCGAGAGCGCCGGGGGCCGGCCCTCGCCCCGGCTCAAGGAGCTCGCGGCCCGCCACGGGGTGGCGGTCGAGTACGACGACTGGCAGGGCCGCCACGTCGACGTCCCCGCCAGCACGATCGTCGCCGTCCTGGCCGCCCTCGACGTGGACGCCGAGGGCGGGGCCGCCGTGGAGGCGGCGCTCGTCGACGTCGAGGTCGCGCCCTGGCGACGCACCCTGCCGCCCGTCGTCGTCCTGCGCGACGGGCGCGTCGGCGAGGTCCCCGTGCACGTGCCGCACGGCGAGCGCGTGGCCTGCGAGCTCGTCCTGGAGGAGGGCCGGACGGTGCCCCTGTCGCAGCTGGACCGGTGGACCGAGCCGCGGGAGGTCGACGGCTCGCTCGTCGGCCGGGCGGTGTTCGCCGTCCCCGCGGACACCCCGCTCGGCTGGCACGAGCTGCGCGTGCGGGTGGGGGAGCTGCCCGGGGACGCCGAGCCGACCGCCACGGCGCCGCTCGTGCTCACCCCGTCGGTGCTGCAGCTGCCCGAGGGCGTGCGCGACGGGCAGCACTGGGGCCTGATGGTGCAGCTGTACTCCGTGCGCTCGCGCCTGTCGTGGGGCCTCGGCGACACCGCCGACCTCGCCGAGCTGGCCAGCTGGAGCGGGACCGAGCACGGGGCCGACTTCGTGCTGGTCAACCCCTTGCACGCCGCCGAGCCCGTGGCGCCCATGGAGCCCTCGCCGTACCTGCCGACGACGCGGCGCTTCGTCAACCCGATCTACATCCGGGTCGAGGACGTGCGCGAGACCGCCTACCTGTCCTCCACGGAGCGGGCGCTGATCGAGTGGGCCGCCGAGGAGCAGCGCGCCGTCTCCGCGCAGGGCGCGCTCGTGGACCGCGACGCGGTGTGGGCGGCCAAGCGCTCCGCCCTGCGCACCGTCTTCGACGCCGGGCGCACGGCCTCGCGCGAGGCCGACCTCGAGGCCTTCCGCGCGCGGGAGGGCCAGGGGCTCACCGACTTCGCCACCTGGTGCGCGCTCGCGGACCGCTTCGGGCTGCCGTCCTCGCAGTGGCCGGCGGAGGCGCACGAGCACGGCAGCCGGGCCCAGGCCCAGCTCGTGGCCGACGCCGCCGACGACGTCCGCTTCCACGAGTGGCTGCAGTGGGTCGTCGACGAGCAGCTCGACGCGGCGCAGCGCACCGCCACCCGGGCGGGCATGGCGCTGGGGATCATGCACGACCTGGCCGTGGGGGTGCACCCGACCGGCGCGGACACGTGGACGCTCGGGCCCGCGCTGGCCCGGGGCATCACCGTGGGCGCCCCGCCGGACGCCTTCAACCAGCAGGGCCAGGACTGGAGCCAGCCGCCGTGGCGGCCCGACGGCCTCGCCGGGCTCGGCTACGCGCCCTACCGGGACATGATCCGCACCGTCCTGCGGCACGCGGGCGGGGTCCGGGTCGACCACGTGATGGGCCTGTTCCGGCTGTGGTGGGTCCCCGCCGGCCTCGGCCCCGAGGCGGGCACGTACGTGCGCTACGACCACGAGGCGATGGTCGGCATCCTCGCCCTGGAGGCCCAGCGCGCCGGTGCCGTCGTCGTGGGCGAGGACCTCGGCGTGGTGGAGCCGTGGGTGCGCGACCACCTCCGCGAGCGCGGCGTCCTCGGGACGTCGGTGCTGTGGTTCGAGCGCACCGAGGACGGCGCCCCGCTGCCGCCCGAGCGCTGGCGCGAGCTGTGCATGGCCACGGTGACGACGCACGACCTGCCCCCCACGGCCGGCTACCTGGCGGGCGAGCACATCGACCTGCGCGACCGCCTGGGCCTGCTGACGCGCGACGTCGAGGAGGAGCGCCGGGTCGACGAGCGCGACCGCGCCTCGGTCCTGGCGCAGCTGGCCGAGCGGGGGCTCGTGCCCGAGGACCCGACCGAGCGCCAGCTCGTCGACGGCCTGCACCGGCTGCTGCGCGCGGCGCCGAGCCGCCTGGTCGGCGTCTCGCTGCCGGACGCGGTGGGGGAGAGGCGGACGCAGAACCAGCCGGGCACCTACGACCAGTACCCGAACTGGCGCGTGCCGCTGGGGGACGGCGCGGGGGAGCCCGTCCTCCTCGAGGACCTGCCCGGCCGCTCCCGCGTGCGCTCGCTGCTGGAGGCGCTGCTCAGCGACGCCCCGCCGCGGTGAGCCGGCACGCCTCCGCCCACCGGTCGGAGGCGTGCCCGTCGAGGACCGGTCGGTCGGCGGGAGCCGGCCCGGCGGTGCGGCCCGCGACGAGCGCGACGGCGTCCGCGAGGAGGTCGTGCAGCGCGGCGTCGGGGTCGGTGCCGCAGGCGCCCGCGAGGCCGGCGACGGACGACGACACCGCGAACGGCGCCCCGTGGCGCCGGTAGGCGCGGGTCGCGGCGTCCTCGCCGGCGCGTCGGCCGAGGCGTCCCCGGCGGGCGGGTGTCGCCCCGGGCGTCGCGGTGGCGAAGCGACGGGCCCAGGCGGCGGCGCCGGGCACCTGCTCCAGCGCCGCCCTCGTCGCCGCGGTCAGGTCGCCGCGGGAGCGGCCCTCGAGCCGCGCGAGCACGTCCTCGCCGGTGAGCAGGGACACCGCGAGGGCGTGCTGGCGCTCGTGCGCGGAGACGGGCAGCGCCCGCTGCGCGCACAGCAGGGCCAGGCGCGCGTCCGTGGCCGGGTCGTCGTCGTGCAGCCCCACCACGGAGGGCACCAGGAGGCCGAGACGGGCGCGGGCGTCGTCGCTCGTGCGGTCGTTGACGTCGCGCGCCAGCTGCGCGAGCAGGGGGTGCGTGCAGGCCGGGTGGTCGCTCCAGCGCTCGCCGGCGAGGAACGAGGCCATCTCCATGAAGCAGGCCCCGGACCGGGGGCTCCGGTGCCGCCCGCGGGAGAGCACGGGCAGCGCCGCGGGGACGGTGCCGGCGGGAGGGGGGCGGGTGTCGTCGTGCACGGCGGCCTCCGGGACGCTCCGCGGCGCTGGGCACGGGCTGTGCGCGGCACCGGTCGGACCCAGTGTGCGAGCGCCCTGCGGGCGCCACAAGACCCCCGGCGCGCCAGACTCCGGGGCATGGTCCAGCTGCGTCCCCAGCGCCCCGACGACCTCCCGCTGCTGCTCGGGTCCTCGAGCCCCTACGACTTCGGGCCGTCGCCCGTGCGCGCGCAGCCGGGCCCGTGCGACCTCGATGACGCCGGCGTCCTGACCGTCCTCGACGACGAGGGCGCCGTGGCCGGCGAGGTGAGCTGGCACTGGCAGCACCGGCGGTGGGGGCCCACCGCCGGGTCGAGCTGCCCGATGGTCGGCATCTGGCTGCGTCCGGACGCCCGCGGTCGCGGCGTCGGCAGCGCCGCGCAGGAGGCGCTCGTCGAGCTGCTGTTCACGCACACGACGGCGCACCGGGTCGAGGCGCACACCGACGTGGAGAACAGCCCCGAGCAGCGGGCCCTGGAGGCGGCGGGCTTCACCCGCGAGGGCGTCACCCGCGGCGCGCAGTGGCGCCGCGGCGCCTACCGGGACGGCGTCCTGTACGCCGTGCTGCGCACCGACCGGGCCTGACGCCGTCCGCGCCCCGGCGCCGGAGCGCTGCGGACGGCGGCCCACCCCCCGCACTTCGGCGCCGACGTGCCGCGGACGGCGTCCTTCCCCCGCACTTCGGCGCCGACGTGCCGCTGACGGCCTCCTTCCCCCGCACTTCGGCGCCGAAGTGCCGGGGGTGGCGTCTTTGGTGGGGACTTCGGTGCCGAAGTTCGTCTCGCGGGGGGCTTCGGTGCTGGCGGGCTCGTCCCGGGCACCTCGTGGGCGAGGTGCCCGGGACGGGCCCGCCGGTCAGCCGCGCGAGCGCCGGTCGAGCTCCTGGGCGCGGCGGGCGCGCTCGACGCCGTCGCGGTTCTCCAGCGTCAGGCGCCGCAGCCCCGACGGGGCGTCGGGGTTCGCCTCGAGCCAGGCGCTGGTGAGGGCGGAGACCTGCTCGCCGTCCGCCTGGTCGGGGAAGAGGCCGAGCACCACCTGCTGGGCCGTCTCGTTGGTCCGCTCGCCCCACACGCGGGCGATGCTCGCGAAGTAGCGGTCGACGAAGGGGGCCAGCAGCGCGGGGTCGACGGCGCGCGTGAACCCGGCGATGGCCGCCCCCTGCAGCGCCACGGGCGTGTCGCCGCGGTCCACCACGGAGGCCCAGACCTCCTCCTTGACCGCCGGGTCCGGCCGTGCTGCGCGGGCCGTGACGGCGAGGCGCTGACCCCGCGCGGTCGCGTCGCGACCCGCCATGGCGTCCACCTCCTCGAGGTCCGCGTCGCCCGCCGCCACCAGGTCGGTCAGCAGGTCCCAGGCCAGGTCCACGTCCACCTCGAGCCCCGGCAGGGCGGCGCGGCCGTCGAGGACCCCGCGCACCGCGGACAGCTGGTCCGGCGTGGACGCGTGCGCGGCACCGGCCTTCAGCAGCTGCAGCTGGAGGTCGCTGCCCGGCTCGGCGCCCCGAGCCAGGCCGAGGAGGCGCCCCGCGACGTCCGCGCGGACCGCGTCGCGGTGCTCCGGCGCGGTGTAGAGGCGCAGCGCGCTCGAGAGCTGGCGCAGCAGGACGAGCACCACGGAGGAGTCCGTCTCGGCGCCGATGCCGCGCAGCACCAGCTCGACGAAGTCGCCGGCCGGCATCTCGGCGTCGCGCGCCATGTCCCACGCGGCGCCCCACACGAGGGTGCGCGGCAGCCCCTCCTCGATGAGGGACAGGTGCTCGGTGGCCGTGGCGAGCGAGGTCGGGTCGAGCCGGACCTTCGCGTAGGCGAGGTCGTCGTCGTTCAGCAGGAGCAGGGCGGGGCGCTGCCGGCCGACCAGCTCGGGCACCTCGGTGCGCCCGCCGTCGACGTCGAGCTCGACGCGGTGCGTGCGGCGCAGCCGGCCGTCGACGAGGTCGTAGCAGCCGACGGCCAGCCGGTGGGGCCGCAGCGCGGGGTGCTCGGCCGGGGCCTCCTGCAGCACCGCGGCCGAGGTGATCGCGCCGTCGGCGCCCACCTCGACGTCCGGGCGCAGCGTGGTGACGCCCGCCTGCTCGAGCCACACGGCCGACCACGCGCGCAGGTCGCGCCCGGACGTGGCCTCCAGCTCGACGAGGAGGTCGGACAGCTGCGTGCTGCCGTAGGCGTGCGCGCGGAAGTAGCGGCGCACGCCCTCGTCGAAGTGGTCGCGCCCCACCCAGGCGACGAGCTGCTTGAGGACGCTCGCGCCCTTGGCGTAGGTGATGCCGTCGAAGTTCACCTCGACGTCCTCGAGGTCGCGGATGTCGGCGACCACCGGGTGCGTCGAGGGCAGCTGGTCCTGCCGGTAGGCCCAGGACTTCTCCATGCTGGAGAACGTGGTCCACGCCGAGGTGAACCGCGTCGCCTCGGCGGTCGCCAGCGTGGAGGCGTACTCGGCGAAGGACTCGTTGAGCCACAGGTCGTCCCACCAGCGCATGGTCACCAGGTCGCCGAACCACATGTGCGCCAGCTCGTGCAGGATCGTCACGGCCCGCCGCTCGACCACCGCCTCGGGCACGCGGCTGCGGAAGACGTAGTCCTCCAGGAACGTGACGGCGCCGGCGTTCTCCATCGCCCCGGCGTTGAACTCGGGCACGAAGAGCTGGTCGTACTTGGCGAAGGGGTAGGCGAGGTCGAACAGCTCCTCGTAGTGGGCGAAGCCGCGCCGGGTGAGGTCCATGACCTCCTCCGCGTCGAGGTGCTCGGCGAGGGACGCCCGGCACAGGACGCCCAGGGGCACGGTGCGCCCGTCCCGGCTGGTGAGCTCCCCCGGCACCCGGTGGTAGGGGCCCGCGATGACGGCGGTGACGTAGGAGGCCAGGCGCGGGGTCGGCTCGAAGGACCAGGTGGCCCGGCCCGGTCCGGCCGAGGACGGCTCCGGCGTGGGCGAGACCGACACCACCGTCCAGTGGTCGGGCGCCGTCACCGTGAAGCGGAACGAGGCCTTGAGGTCGGGCTGCTCGAAGACGGCGAAGACGCGGCGCGAGTCGGCCACCTCGAACTGGCTGTAGAGGTAGACCTCGTCGTCGACCGGGTCGACGAAGCGGTGCAGCCCCTCCCCGGTGGTCATGTAGGCGGCGTCGGCGACGACGCGCACCACGTTCTCCTCCGCCAGGCCCTCCAGCCGCAGGCGCTCGCCGTCGAAGAGCGCGGCGGCGTCGCGCCGCTCCCCGTTGACCTCCACCTCCGAGACCGAGGGGGCCAGCAGGTCCAGCCACGTCGAAGCGCCCTCTCGGGCGGAGAAGCGGACCGTCGTCGTCGAGGTGAAGACCTCGGCCCCGCGGGTGAGGTCCAGGGCCACGTCGTAGGAGTCCACGGCGACGAGCGCTGCGCGCTCGCGCGCCTCGTCGCGGGTCAGGTTGGTGCCGGGCACGGCGGTTCTCCCTCGGGCGTCGGTGCGTCGGGCGGCTCTCGCCCGCTCACGGGCGCCGTCGTCGCCGCGCACCGTCGCAGGTGCCCGGGGGCGACCGCCGGAATGCTGCCACGAGCCCCGTCGCTGCACGCGACATGAGTGAGCAGACGCAGCGCCAGCAGGTGGAGTTCTGGTTCGACCCGGCGTGCCCGTGGGCCTGGATGACCTCGCGGTGGATGGAGGAGGTCGAGCGGGAGCGCCCCGTCGACGTCACCTGGAAGGTCATGAGCCTGGCCGTCCTCAACGAGGACCGGGACCTGCCCGAGCAGTACCGCGAGCTGATGGACAAGGCCTGGACGCCGGTGCGGGTCGTCACCGCGGCGAAGGAGGAGCACGGCGCCGAGCACGTCAAGCCGCTCTACGACGCCATCGGCACCCGCGTGCACCCCGGCGGACGCACGGACTTCCGCGAGGTCGTCGTCGAGGCCCTCGCCGAGGTGGGGCTGCCCGCGGACCTCATCGGGGCCGCGGACTCCGACGCGCACGACCAGGCCCTGCGGGCCAGCCACGCGGAGGGCATCGACCGCGTGGGCCAGGACGTCGGCACGCCGGTCATCGCCGTGGCGGGCACCGCCTTCTTCGGCCCCGTGGTGACGCCGGCGCCCAAGGGCGAGGCCGCCGGTCGGCTCTGGGACGGCGTCGTCGCCGTCGCCTCGACCCCGGGCTTCTTCGAGCTGAAGCGCACCCGCGACCAGGGGCCGGTCTTCGACTGAGCCGGCTGCGCCCGGCCCCGCCGGGGGTCGCGGCGGTACGCCCGTCCGGGCCGGGCCCCTCCGGGCCCGGCCCGGAGTGCGTCCCGGGCGAAAAGGCGCTGGGGGCTGTCGCCGCCCACGGCTAGCGTGCGCCGTGGCCGGAAGGACGGGCGCCCGCCGGGCGCCCCGCCGGCTCCCCGAGGAGGTCGAGGACCCGCCGTGCGCAGCGCCAGAGCGGACGACGTGCGCACGGGCCCGTCCCCGGACGGCGAGCAGGCCGCCGCCCCGTCGAGCCGCCCGCCGGCGCCGTCGTCCGACGGCGGCCGCGGACGTCCCGGCGCGACGGGGCCCGCGCCGCTGGACGCGCGCCGGCTTGCCGGGCGCGCGTCGTGGGTGGCGCTGGGGGCCGCCGTCCTGGCGGCCCTGGGCGAGACGCTGGGCTCGGTCGTCGCGGGGCGGATCGCCGGCGGCCCGACGACCGCCCTCGTCCTCGCGCTGGGCGTCCTGCTCGTCGGCGCGGGGCTGCTGGACACCCTCGGGCGCACCCTCTTCTCCGGGGTCGTCGGCCGGGCGGAGGGGCGCCTGCGCGGCGACCTGGTCGACGCGGCCCTCGGCCAGCCGGTGGCTGCGCTGGAGGAGCAGGGGGTCGGCGAGCTCTTCGACCGCGTCGACGACGACGCGTGGCAGGTCGCGAGCCTCCTGCGCACCGTCGGCTGGGGCACCGGCCGGGCCGCCCTGCGCAGCGTCATGGCCTGGGTGGCCGCGGGCCTGACGTGGTGGCCGGCGTTCGTCGGCTTCCCCCTCGTGGCGGCGCTGGCCTGGCTGGCCGTGCGCCGCCGCGCCCCCGAGGTGGCTCGGCTGAAGGTGCTCGAGGAGGTGGCCTGGTCCGAGCACTCCTCCCACCTGGAGGAGTCGGTCGCCGGGCGCGACGACGTGCGGACCTCCCTGGGCCAGCCGCACGTCGTGCGCCAGTACGCCCTCCGCGCCCGGGACCTGCTCGCGCGGGTGCGCGCCACGAGCCGGGTGGCGGCCGGCCTGGCCGCCCGCGCCGGCCTCGTGCTGCACGCGATGCTCGCCGCCCTCGTCGTCGCGGGCGTCGCCCTGGTGACCGGCGGCGAGCTGGGCGTGGACGCCCTGTTCACCCTGTGGCTGCTGGTCGCGGCCTTCGTCGGCCAGCTCGCGGTGGTGAGCAACCACCTCCCGGAGATCCAGGAGGGCCTCGGCGCCCTCACCCGCATCCGCCAGCTGCTCGGCGCCCCGCAGGAGCCGGCCGGCGGCCGTCCGGTGCCGCCGGGGCCCGCCCGGGTCGAGCTGCGCGGGCTGTCGGTCGGCTACGACGGCGGCTTCGCCCTGGACGGGGTCGACCTGGTCGTGGAGGCGGGCAGCACGTGCGCCCTCGTGGGTCGCAGCGGGTCGGGCAAGTCCACCCTGGCCAAGGCGCTCTCGCGCGCGGTTGAGCCCGCGCCCGGCAGCGTGATCGTGGGCGGCGTCGACGTCGTCGAGGCCGACGTGGAGTCGCTGCGCCGGGCGGTCGGCGTGGTGACGCAGCGCACCGAGGTCCTCGCCGCGACCCTCGCCGAGAACATCACCCTGTTCGCGGAGGTCCCGCCCGGTGCTGTCGAGGCCGCCGTGGAGGCCCTCGGGCTGCAGGACTGGGTCGAGGGCCTGCCCGAGGGGCTGCGCACCCGCCTGGGCACGGGCGGGACGACGCTGTCGGCGGGCGAGGAGCAGCTGGTGGCCTTCGCGCGCCTGCTCGTGCGCGACGTCTCCCTCGTCGTCCTCGACGAGGCCACGGCGCGCATGGACCCGCAGACCGAGGCCCGCGTCACGCGCGCCTCCGACCGCCTCCTCGCCGGCCGGACCGGCGTCGTCATCGCCCACCGCCTGTCCACGACGCGCCGCTGCGACGCCGTCGCCGTGCTGGACGGCGGCCGCCTGGTCCAGCACGGGCCGCGCGCCGAGGTGGCCGCGGCGCCGGGCCCCTTCGCCGAGCTCCTGCGCGCCGGCGGCGACGTGCAGGAGGGGCCGCCCGTGCACGCCCCGGCCCACCGGGTGGAGCGCCGGGCGCCGAGGCCGGCGCCCCCCGCACCGACCACGTCGCTGCCGCGCACCGTGTCGCGCGTCCTCTGGACCCACCGCCGCTGGGGTCTGCTCGGGACCCTGGGCTTCCTGGGCCTGGCGATGCTCGGGTCGGCCGGCGTGCTCAGCGGCTGGCTCCTCGGCGGGGTCGTCGAGGACCTCCGCGCCGGGGGGACGCCGTGGCTGCTGGCGGGCGCGCTCGTCGCCAGCGTGATGCTCTCCCCGCTCTGCCTGCTCTTCGCCTTCCGCGTCTACCCCCTGTGGTGGGTCGCGGTGTCGCTGCGGCTGCGCCTGGCCGTGCTGCGCGGGCAGACCGAGCAGCGCCGGCTCGCGCGGACGACGCCCGGCGAGGTGACCGCCCGGGCCCTCGACAGCGACCGCCTGATGATCTACGCCGACCGCTGGGTGGACGTCGGCATCGGCGTCGTCGTCGTCGTCGCGGCGACCCTCGCCGGGGGCAGCCTGCTGGCCGGGTCGGTGGTGGCGGGCGTGCTCGCCGGGTCGGCGCTCGTCTCGGCGCTGGGCGCGCCGGCCATGGGCAGGGCCGCTCGCGTGGCGGGTGACCAGCGGACCGTCTTCGGCAGCTCCCTCGTCTCGGCCCTGGACGCCGTCCGGACGGTCAAGCTCGCGGCGGCCGTCGCGCCGGTGCGGCGCCACCTGGCCGGCGTCGACGACGTGCGCGTGCGGGCGTCCGTGCACGAGAACCGCGTCAAGGCCCTGCTCGAGGGGGTGCCGGTCGTCCTGGTGCAGGTGGGCGTGGTCACCGGCTGGGTCGTGCACCTGCTGGGGGGCTGGGACCTGCGGACGGCCATCACGGTGACGACCGCCGTCACCGGCTCCGCCTGGTTCGGCACCGTGGCCGGCGCGGCCATCACCGAGATCCCCGTCGCGCGGCGGTGGATGCGCGCGGCCTCGGCGCTCGCCGGCCGGGGGGACCTCGTCGCCCTGCCCCCGGGGGTGGACCTCGTCGCCGGGACCGCCCCGGCGCCCGCCGCCCCGGCGCGGACCCCGCTGCGCCGCCTGCGGCTCGAGGGCCTGACGGCCGTCCACGACGACGGGACGGTCGGGGTGCGCGGCGTCGACCTGGAGGTCGGCGCGGGGGAGCTGGTGCTGCTGCTCGGTCGGGTGGGCTCGGGCAAGTCGAGCCTGCTCGCCGCCCTGGCGGGCCTGGTGGACCACGAGGGGCGCGTGCTCTGGAACGACCGGGACGTCGGGGACCCCGAGGTGTTCCTGCGCCCGGGCCAGGTCGCGTGGGTGGGGCAGGTGCCGCGCGTGCTCTCGGGCACCTTCGCCGACAACGTGGTGCTCGACCACGCCCGGGCCGCCGAGGGCGCGCTCGGCGACGCCCGCATGGGCGCCGACGTCGCCCGGGCCGGCGGCCACGGGGCCCTGGTGGGCCACCGGGGCGTGCGCCTGTCCGGCGGCCAGGTCCAGCGCCTCGCCCTCGCGCGGGCCCTGGCCACCGAGGCGGAGCTGCTCGTGGCCGACGACGTGTCCTCGGCCCTCGACGCGCGCACCGAGGTCGAGCTGTGGGAGGCGCTGCGGGGCCGGGGGACGACCGTGGTGGGGTCGACGTCGAAGCGCTCGGCGCTCGACCGGGCCGACCTGGTCGTCGTCCTGGAGGAGGGGCGCCTGGCCGCGACCGGGACCTGGGCGGAGCTCGCGGGCCGCTGGGGGCACCTGGCCGGCTGAGGCTCCCGCCCTCAGACGTGGATCGCCATGAGCACGCCGCGGGCGTCGGCCACGGCGTCCTCCGGCAGGACCAGGGCCGTGCCGTGCGGTCCCGGGTCGGCGACCCGGTGCGCCGACCACGCGGCCGCGGCCGCGTCGAGCGCGTCGTCCGCGCCGACGGGGACGTCGGCGCGGGCGAGGGCGTCCGCGAGGCCCGCTGCTCCGCAGCCCAGCCCGCCCGGGCCCGCGAGCGTGGCCAGGCGCTGCGCGGCGCCCCGGGCGCTGCGCTTCGGCGCGAGGACGCGTCCCGCCATCCGGGCGAAGGACAGCTCGGGATGCACCTCCACGAGGCGCTGCTCCGCGTCGTCGACCCGACGAGCAGCCTCGTCGTCCCAGTCGCGGACGTGCGCCAGGAGGGCGAAGGCCTGCGCGCTGGGGACCGGGAGCCCACGCGCGCGGGCCAGGGCGCGGACCTCCGCGTAGGTGCCGCCGTGCCGCACGAGGTCCCGGACCGGCGTCATGAAGACGCGCGAGGCGGCTCCGCGCCGGTCGGCGGGCGGGCTGGTCGCGGCCTGCTCGGCGAGCCAGGCCCGGGCGTGCGCGTCGGGCGACCGCACCCCCTCGTCGGCGAGGCCGAGCGGCACGTCGAGGCCGACCACCTCGGCCGAGCGCTCGCGCGCGAGGTCGAGGACGTCCCGGGGCCGTTCGCAGCAGAGGACCTCCGGCGTCCGACCGGGGCCGTCCCAGACGCACACCGCCCAGCGCCCGCGCGCGCCGTCGACGCCCACCACCGCAGCCACGCCCCGATGCTGCCGGACGCGCCCCCGCGGTGCGCTCGTCCGTGTGCTGTGATCTGGCCATGCGCGTCCACGTCGCCACCGACCACGCCGGCTTCGAGTTCCTCCGGGACCTCTCCGCGCACCTGCGCGCCGCCGGTCACGAGGTCACCGACCACGGGCCGGACTCCTACGAGGAGCTCGACGACTACCCCGCCTTCTGCATCGCCGCGGGCGAGGCCGTCGTGGCGGACCCGGGCAGTCTCGGCGTCGTCGTCGGCGGTTCGGGCAACGGCGAGCAGATCGCCGCCAACAAGGTCGTCGGCGTGCGCGCCGCCCTCGCGTGGAACCTGGAGACGGCACGGCTCGCCCGCCAGCACAACGACGCGAACGTCGTGGCCGTGGGGGCGCGCCAGCACTCGGTCGAGGACGCCACGGCGCTCGTCGACGCCTTCCTGGCCGAGCCGTTCTCCGGGGAGGAGCGGCACGCCCGCCGCATCGCCCAGGTCGGCGCCTACGAGCGCGGCGGCCGGCCCGACGCCGGCGCCTGAGGTGCCCGAGGGCCACACCGTCCGGCGCCTCGCCGACGTCTTCCGCCGCGACTTCCGCGGGCAGGTGCTGAGGGTGTCCAGCCCGCAGGGCCGGTTCGCCGACGGCGCGGCGCTGCTCGACGGCACGGCGCTGGAGCGGACGGAGGCCCACGGCAAGCAGATGTTCCTCGGATTCGCCGGCGGGCGCTGGCTGCGCGTCCACCTCGGCCTGTACGGCAGGTGGACCTTCGGCTCGGGCGAGCCGCCCGAGCCCCGCGGCGCCCTGCGCGTGCGGCTGCGCGGGGCGGGGACGGACGGCGCCGGGGTGTGGGCCGACCTGCGCGGCCCCACGGCGTGCGAGGTCGTGACGGCCGAGGAGAAGGAGGCCGCGCGCGCCAGGCTCGGCCCGGACCCGCTGCGGCGCGACGGCGACGCCGGCGTCTTCGCCGACCGGCTGGCGCGCAGCCGCACC